>ERZ724507.135-NODE-135-length-31033-cov-10.092743_pt1 | contig 31033 bp, 25 predicted proteins | sample MGYA00376040_ERZ724507 | MGnify/ENA primary metagenome ERZ724507 (study PRJEB28724, sample SAMN07190883) | activated sludge metagenome | isolation source: activated sludge of sewage treatment plant in Hong Hong | place: Hong Kong | collected 2016-03-17 ...
GTTTATACCACTCAAAAGATTCTCTTTCAAATTCCGGCATGCCCTTGTTTCCAAGGCTTACGCAATATCCTATAACTAAATCCAGCAAATCCTTAGACTCCTTTTTATCAAAGTGGTGGAGGTTGGCGATGAGCAGGTCTTTGAGTTTATAGTAATCCTCTGTATTGCCCTCGTGGCTTTTGATCACTGAGATGAGGTAATAAATGGCAATGGGTGGGTAGTCTTTAAAAAAGGGTGATTGCGCCAGCTTAAGAATGACGTCGATGCCTATGATTTTTTTGTTGAGTTTAAAGGTTTGATTCCACGATAGGAGGGTGCAGTACGAGCGCAGCTTTTCGGCAATAAAAAATACGTCGAGGTTGTAAGACATCTCCTCTACGTTGAGCACCTTGTCCATCTCCACCTTACGGCCAATGGTATTGTCGTGAAAGTTGATGTCCATGATGGCCCGCTCAATGTTGTACATGTTGAGGTAGTGTTCGGCGTTTTTGTTTTGGTGAAGCTTTTTGTTGTACTCGATGTGGTGGATGAGTGAGCCGTATAGTTCGGAGAGGTTGCGGTTGATATACGCCTTCATGAGCAGGCGCAGCTTTTCGGAGCCGTCGCTTTCAAGTTCTTTTTGCATGATAAACTCTTCAAACAGTGCAAAAAAGTCTGATGAAAGTTTTCTGAATTTTACATCGTTGTAGGGTGTCTCCGGGCCATAGATCTTGGTCCACACATCCTTGCTGTCGATGCTGCCCGGATCCTTATCGGCTCTGATGGCTTCGTTGAGCAGGTCAAAAAAAACGACAAACGCTTCGTTTTGATTAAAATAAGGCGAGAGCAAAAACCGCCGGAAGCTGTTGAGCTCATAAACATTGAGTCGGGCCAGGGCCTTGGTAATTTTTCGATCTTTCATGCCATGAAATTACAAAAAACCGGAAAGAAGATCAATACCCTTCTTTCCGGTGGCCTTTTGAGAGACAAAACTTTATTCTTCAATAACCCTCACGGCACTGGCATTGAAGCTGATGCTGCCCGGATTGAGGGTGGCATCAAAGCCGGATGCAGCATCCTGGGCATACAGCGATGTCTTGCCGGTGTACACTACCTGGTTGGCTCCCGGATTTTTGATCACCTTCATGTTGGCGCCGTTGACCTGCAGCTCTGTCACACCGGTAAGGGTCTGCTCTCCCAGGGTGCCGGGATCGAGTTTTACAAAAACGCCTTCGGCATCTTCTTCTCCTACTATTTCTCCGGCAGTGTAAGACGCCGTACTTCTATTGGCAAAGGTCACCTGGATGGAGAGGGCATCGGTGCGGATGGTGGCATCGGTGTTGGCTACGTCGGAGGTGGTGCCGGCATCCTCCGTGGTACAGCTGGTAAATAGGGCGGTGATCAGCAAGGCAAACAAAAACAATACTTTTTTCATGATGAATGAATTTTTTGGTAAATAAAAAGAAGACCTGATCAAATCTTATACATTCACAACGCCTTCATACTGAATAAAATCCTGGTTTACCTTCAAAATCAGGGTTTTCTCACTGCTTTTCAATGCTTACCCCTATTCGTTTATAGCTTCTTCATGAGGGTTTGCCCCCACTCAGCGCCGGGATTGGATGGAAGCCCGTTTTTATTTATCTTGCATAAAAAACTTATGGAAAACCCCTCTTCACTGCAAACCATGCTGCCCGATTCGGCGGCACATCGTTTGTTGGCTGCCGCCCGCTGGGCAAAAATCTATGGCCTTTTGCTCTGTATCTTTTCGGGTTTTGGCCTGCTCATGATGTTGTTTTCTCTCACCGCCATCGCTTCCTTTTCTTCCTTTTTTGGTGGCCGGGAAATGGGCCTGATTTATTTTATCTTTTTTGTTTACATGCTGGTGCTTGCCCTTATGCTCTACCTCAACATTCAGCTCGTTTTTTTTGGTCGCGACATCAAAACGGCCGTTTTATCGGATGACGACGGTTATCTTGAAACCGGCTTTGATCGTCTGGCCCGATATTTTAAGATAATAAGCATACTGATGATCTCACTTGTTGTAATCAGCCTTGCCTTTGGCCTGATCATGGCCATCGTTGGAGGCGCCTCAGCTTTGTCCGCTCCCGATACACCCGTTTACCCCAAAACCAGTTTCTAACATGCGTTACTTATTGATCTTTTGTGCCGGCCTGTTGCTTTTTTCCTGCTCCGATAAAAAGGCGGCCGGACCCCGGGAGGGTTATTTTTACCTCACCACACCATCAGAACTTTCCTCGTCTGATCATTTCAAGCCGTACGATCGGGAGATCCAGTTCAACAGTGAATACCTTGTGGGCTTCAAACGAGGCTTTGACCGCAAACAGGTGCTGCGAGAGGTTTACGAGGTTCGTACCCATAAGTTGTATCGCTTTCTCACCCATCACAAAACATGGGTGGTGTATATTGAGGAACACCCCGAAACCCTCATCGATGTGCGCAGCGACGTGCCCGGGGATTTTTACAATGAAAGGATTGCCCGGTACGAGGATGGCGATAAAAAAATACACGGCTTTGAAACCCAAACCCTGCTCTACAGAGACAAGCAGGGCAACCCAAAAAAAATGTGGATTGCACCTACCATTCCCTTTTACCTCGGCCATATTCCGGCCTTTGCCAAACACGTAAAAGGCATGCCCATCGAAATCAGCGAAGACAGCGGGCTGAGCTTTGATGTCAAACATTTTTCCATGACCTACTTTGATCGCAAGGTCAACGAAGCTGCGTTTAGTACCAGCCTGGCCGGCTATGCAAAAGTTGACAAAACCCGCTTTGACGCCGCCTTGCAGGATGTGATCAAAGAAAACTCGACTTATACCGATATTGGAGAAACAGAGCTGGAGGCGTGGAAAAACAACCTGCTCACCTTATTTATGTTTTAGCCCTGCTTTGTGGCATACTTGCCTATCTTTGCAGGAAAAAAGAATATGTTGATTTTGCTTTTTAAGTCCCTGCACATCATCGGCTTCGTTGCCTGGTTTGCTGCCATGTTTTATCTGGGAAGATTGTTTGTTTACCACAAAGAAGCGCTGGAGGCCAATGACGGCAACACCGCTGTGCTCACAGCCCAGTACAACATTATGGAATGGCGCCTTTACCGCATCATCATGACACCCGCCATGGTTTTTACCTGGGTGTGTGGCAGCATCATTCTTTTTATGCACGGCATGGATTGGTTTAAACTCAACCTGTGGATGCATTTCAAATTTTTGTTTTTGTTGATCCTCAGTGGCTACCATGGTTACAGCAAAGGCATCATCAAAAAACTGGAAAACAAGACCATCAACTTCAGCTCAATGGGCTTCCGTTATTTCAACGAAGTGCCAACCTTGTTGTTGATCCTCATTGTCACGCTGGCTGTATTTCGCAACCAGACCAATCCCATCTACCTTACATTTAGTACGCTGGCCGTTGTGGCCCTCATCATTACCTTTACTTTGCTTTATAAAAAAATACGCACCCAGTCATGATTCCACCAAATGCACCCAAAGCTGGCATGCCTTTGAAAAAAAAGTTGCTTTATTTGTTGGGAGGTATCTTTTTGATACTCGTGCTGGCCGCCTTGCTCCTGCCTTCAGATGTTGATACCACGGTAAGCCAGGAAATCAAAGCACCCACCAACTATGTATATAACCTGCTTAGCAACCAGCAAAATGCTGCCAGCTGGAGCTCGTGGGTGCTCGACGACAAAGAAATGAAACTGGTTTATGATAAACCCACCGCAGGTGTGGGCAGCGGCTATTCGTGGACCAGCCCGTCATCAGGCGATGGCAGTCTGGTATATACGGCCATGGTGCCCAACCAAAAACTGGAAGCAGAATTGTTGATGCAGGGCAGCAAAAGTTACTATACCATCCTGTTGGAAAAAGCCGGTGAAAACAAAACGATGATCAGTTGGAACTTCCGATCCCACATGAATTTTCCAATGAACCTTATGGGCCCTGTGCTCAAATACATTGTCAACAAACAAAACAAAAAGAGCTTCGACAACATCGAAGCCGAAATCGGACGCAGGCTAAAGGGACAGTATTTTGGTCATGCCATCAAAGAAGGCACACAAAATGCGCGTCATTTTGCCACCGTGCGCAGTACCGTAGGCTTTGATAAAATTGCACAATACTACAGTCAAAACCTGGCGGCCATTTACCAAAAATTGCAAGACGAAGGCCTTTCTTCGGTGGGTGCGCCCTGTGCTTTGTTTTACAGCTACGATGAAAAAAAACAACAGACCGACATGGCGGTTGCCGTACCCGTGCTGGCCCCGGTGAGCATCAGCCAGTTGACCTCTGTGTCATTACCAGTACAAAACGCGGCTTATGTAGATTATTATGGAGACCCGGCCCAAACAGCTTCGGCACACTTTGGTCTGGATGATTATCTCAAAGATCGGGGCTATGGTCAATCGGTGCCGGTAATCGAAGAATACGTAACCGACCCGCTCAAGGAAAAAGATCCGGCCAGGTGGCTGACAAAAATTTACTATTACACCGCTGAAAAAAAATAGAACACAGCTCCGCTGCGTTTAGCAAACATGCAGGACATTTATCAACAGCGCAATACCTGGAAGTTTATCCTGGCCATCGTAGGTACCGTCATTTTGGTAATCACGTTGTTTTATTCCAATTACCTGGCGCGCAACCTCGAGGAAAACGAATTAAAGAACGCCGCCCTTTTTAAGGAGGCCATTGTCTTTTTGCAGCAAAACAACGACTTTAATGCCGATGTTGGCCTGCACGATTTTATTGTCAACAACTTTGCCCTCCCTGTAATCATCCGCGATGATCTGGATTCGTTGACCGCTTTTAATTTTCCCGAAGAACAAGCCAGCGATCCGGTTTTTTTACAAAAAAAAGTAGATGAGTTTCTTGCCTCTGGTCAAAAGCCGCTGGTGGGCAAGGGCTATAGCAAGGAGTTGTTTTTTTTCAACAGTAAACTGCTCGATTACATCCGTTATTTCCCTTTGTTGCAGATCTTTCTGGTAGGTTCGTTTGTAGCCCTGGGTTACTTTCTTTTCAACAGTTCCAAAAAAGCAGAACAAAACCGGGTATGGGCGGGCATGGCCAAAGAAACTGCGCACCAGCTGGGCACTCCCATCTCTGCCATCATGGGCTGGATTTCACACCTCAAAGACCAGCATGCAGAAGATGCCGCCGTACAGGAAATTACTACTGAACTCGAAAAAGATGTGGAGCGGCTCAACCTGGTAGCAGATCGTTTTTCTAAAATCGGTTCGGCTCCGGAACTCCACGCCCGCGATCTTACACACATCGTGAGAGACGTTACCGAGTACATGAAAAGGCGCGCCTCCCGCCAGACCAGTTTTCACCTCGAGAGAGAAGAGTCTAACCATTTCTGGTCCGACATCAACACACACCTCTTTGAGTGGGTGGTGGAAAACATCATGCGCAATGCCTTAGATGCCATGGATGGCAAGGGCAGCATCACCATCCATTTTTATGAAGAAGAGGGCTTCAACTGCATCGACATCACCGATACGGGCAAGGGCATAACTCCTTCCAAATTTAAGACGGTCTTCAATCCGGGCTATTCTACCAAACAGAGGGGTTGGGGCCTGGGCTTGTCGCTGGCCAAACGCATCATCGAGGAATACCACAAAGGCAAAATCTTTGTGAAATCCTCCAAAATAGATGTGGGTACTACGTTTTGTATCAAATTGAAAAAATCAAAGCACCCCCAAACCCATTAATGGTGGTGTCCGCCGGGTCCGTGTACGTGGCCGTGGTCGAGTTCTGATTCAGTAGCGGGACGTACACTCAGAATCTCACCACTAAAGTATAAGGACTTACCCGCCATGGGGTGGTTGAAATCCACGATTACTGTATTGAGTTTTACTTCTGCTACGATACCTCTGTATCGGTGGCCATCTTCATCTGTCATGTGGATGGGGGCGCCTGTTACAAGGTAGTCGCGATCTACGTTACCATTTTCATCCGCAAAATTTTCGATGGGCACTTCTACGAGGGCTTCTGTGTCAACAGCACCATACGCTTCTTCAGGGCTTAGTAAAAAACCGTAGCTGTCGCCCGTATTTTTGCCATTGAGGTTGGCTTCAAAGCCGGATATCATCTGGCCGATGCCGAAAATAAAAGTTAGCGGTTCTCCACCAAAAGTTTCTTCGATGAGCGCTCCTTCTGCCGATCCGTCTCTGAGGCTGTAGTGCAGTGAAACGACCGTGTTTTGTTGAATGTTCATTGGATCAATTTGCCGCAAAGGTAGCCTTTTTTACCTGCACGCGGCCTGATCACAACAGTTTGTTGAGCTCTTCGGCCAGTGTTTCGGCCGTGGTAAAGTGAATGGTCTGTAAACCAAAGTCTTGTGCTGCCTGGATGTTGCGTTGATTGTCATCAATAAATAAGGTGTGTGCCGGATGCAGCTTGTACTTCTCACAAATGGCCGCATAAATACGGGGATCGGGTTTTCTCATCTTCTCCTGTCCCGAGACCAGAATGCCATCAAACCAATTCAGAAAATCAAATCGTTCCACCGCTTTCGGCCAGGTTTCTGCAGACCAGTTGGTAAGTGCATACAATCCATGTTGGCCCCTGCTCTTTAAGTCTTCCAAAATGGTCACCGTGCCGCTGATATCGCCTCCCAGCATTTCTGGCCACCGGCCGTAAAATGCCAAAATTTCTGCCTTGTATTCCGGAAACCGATCTATCAACAGGGCATCTGCCACTCTGATTTCCCTGCCACCATCCTGCTCTTCGTTCCACGCTGGCGTACACACCTTTTCCAAAAAGTGTTCCATGCCTTCTTCGCTTTCAAAGAGCTGGCGGTACAAATACCGGGGATTCCAGTCAATGAGTACGGCTCCAAGGTCAAAAATGAGGTTGTTTATGGCTGTTTTCATGGCAACAAAATTAATCATTGTTGTGAATTGTGTCTCTACCCGTTTTTTATTTGTTTTCTGGGTGGCTTTGTGCGCTCATTCCCAATTTTATTTGGCGTCTCTCTTTTGGGCTTTTTTCCCCACTTGCCGGCTTTTTAATACCTTTGTGCTTGCGCCTCAGGGCTAAAATCACTGGTCATGTCAAAGAAAAAAACACCTAAAGAAACGCCTGCTACTGCTGTGCCGGCTGTTGCAGTTCAACGCGGTTTTTGGTCATACCTCAAATGGATCTTGCCCGCCTTTGGCTTTCTTTTGTATGCCAACACCCTGGGACACGACTATACCCAGGATGACGCCATTGTGATTTACGACAATATGTACACGGTCAAAGGACTGGCCGGCATTCCCGGCCTGCTCAGCAAAGACACCTTCCATGGCTTTTTCAAAGAAGAAGGCAAGGCCAAACTTGTTTCCGGGGGTCGTTACCGTCCGCTTACGCCGGTGATGTTTGCCATTGAGTACCAGCTTTTTGGCAAAAACCCTTTTATTGGTCACCTGATCAATGCCTTGCTCTATGGCTTGTTGGGTTGGATGATTTATTTGCTGCTCGTGGAAATCTTTGGCTTTCGTACAGATTTTTCAGACCATTTTCGATATGTGGTGCTGGCTGCGGCAGTTTTGTTTCTGGCACACCCCGTACACACAGAAGCCGTGGCCAACATCAAGGGCCGCGATGAGATCGTGAGCATGCTGGGTGCCATTACGGCCACATGGCTCATTTTACGGCAAGCCGCCAACAAGGGAAAATATTTTTTCTGGGCCTTGCTAAGCTTCTTCCTGGCTCTCATGTCGAAAGAAAATGCCATCACCTTTCTTGCCGTGGTGCCACTAATCCTCGTCTTTTTTTACAACAAAGGCTGGGGCGATGCCCTCCGATTGAGTTTGCCTCTGCTCGCCGGAGCCGTGATTTTTATGTTGATTCGTACAGCGGTGCTGGGCTTTGACCTGGGAGGTACGCCAATGGAACTGATGAACAACCCCTTCCTCAAATTGGGAAGCAATGGCTACATTCCTTTTTCGGCCGGTGAAAAGTTTGCAACGATACTGTATACCCTGGGCAAGTACCTGATGTTGCTGCTGGTACCGCATCCGCTTACCCATGATTATTACCCACGACACATTGACATCATGCACTTTGGTGATGCTGCTGTGCTGGTTAGCCTGTTTGCCTATCTTGTCTTGCTGGCTTTGGCGGTTTATGGCTACAAAAAAGACCGGGTGCTGAGTTTTGGCATTCTTTATTTCCTGCTTACCCTCAGCATTGTGTCCAACATTGTTTTTCCCATCGGCACCAATATGAGTGAACGGTTTTTGTTCATGCCCTCTCTTGGTTTTTGTTTGATACTTCCGTATATTATATACAAGATTTCTAAAAAGGGCCGGGTGGCTTTCTATGCCACCGCGGTACTTGCCCTCGCCTTTTCCATTAAGACCATAAGCCGCAATGCGGTATGGGTCAACGACTTCACCTTGTTTACAACCGATGTAAAGACCTCTGCCCGCAGTGCCAAAGTGCTCAATGCTGCCGGTGGTGCCTTACAAACAGAGGCGGCGAATGAAAAAGATGTCAGCAAAAAAAATCAGATGCTGCAGCAGGCCATCGTTTACCTCAACGAGGCGGTAAAGATCCATCCGGGTTATAAAAACGCCTATCTGCTAATGGGCAACAGCTATTATTACCTCAATGATTTCGACAAAAGTATTGAAGCATATAAAAAATCTCTGCAGCTCGACCCCGATTTCAAAGATGCCATCAACAACCTGGCTGTTGTGTACAGAGATGCCGGCAGAAACGCGGGTGAAAAACAAAACAACATTGTGCTCGCAGAACAGATGTTGCTGGAGTCGTTCCGCCTCAATCCCAATGATGCAGAAACCAACCGCCTTTTGGGCATTGCCTACGGACTGAGTGGCAGACACAGCCAGGCCATTCCTTATTTTGAAAAGGTGACTCAGCTAGACCCAAAAAACGCAGCTGCCTTTATGAACCTCAGCAGTGCCTACCGCTACAATGGCGATGAAGCCAATGCTGCCAAATACCGCAATATTGCCTTGTCACTGGATCCTAAACTAGGGCAGGGAAAATAAACTTTTTATGCCTTCGTTTTCCCTTCAAACCGATTTGCCTTTGCTTAAGAAGCTCCTTTTTTGTTTTTTTTTGCTGCTCTTTGTGGCCCCGGCTGCCTTTGGTCAGCTAAAGGATCGTAAAGCAGTTTTTGTCGACAGCCTGCTATCCACAATGGACCTTGATCAAAAATTGGGGCAGTTGTTTATGGTCAGGGCTTTCTCCAGAAAAGATGAAATAGAAGACCGGCGCATTTTTGAAATGATTCGAAAGTACAAAATTGGTGGTGTTTGTTTTTTTCAGGGCAGTCCCAAAAGACAACGCGAACTCACCACCCTCTTTCAGGATAGCAGCCACATACCCCTGTTTATTGGCATAGATGGCGAATGGGGTCTGGGCATGCGTTTTCCGCAAAGCGTTATGAAGTTTCCGCGTCAACTCACCCTTGGTGCCATCAGCAACGATGAACTGATCTACCAAATGGGGAGAGAGATTGCTACGCAGTGCAAACAGCTGGGCATTCACATGACCTTCGCCCCCGTGATCGATCTCAACAACAACTTTCGCAACCCCGTGATCAACGAACGTGCTTTTGGAGAAAAGACCGATTTGGTTTCTGCCAAGGCCATTGCCTACATGCGCGGGCTAAAAGATGGAGGCTTACTTGCTACGGCCAAACACTTTCCTGGTCATGGCGATGTAGAAACAGACTCTCACAAAGAGCTGCCCATGGTGCCCCATTCCTGGTTGCATCTCCATGCCAGCGAACTGGTGCCCTTTAAAAATCTGATCAACGAAGGCATTGCTTCCATCATGGTGGGCCACCTTTCTGTGCCTGCCCTCGACAACAGACCCTACAGAGCAGCTACCACTTCAAGAGCTGTGGTAACCGGCCTGCTCAAAGAGGAACTGTGTTACGAAGGTCTCGTTTTGTCCGATGCCATGGATATGAAGGGTGTAACCACACATTTTGAACCCGGCATTGCCGAAGCAGAGGCTTTTGCGGCTGGCATCGACCTGCTCTTGCTACCCAAAGACATTGAAGTAGCCATTGGGGCTTTAAAAACATACATCGATACGGGCTTTGTGTCCATAGATCGCCTCGATGAAAGTGTTCGTAAAATATTAAATGCTAAGTGGGATTACGGTGTGTTTGCAGAAGCTAACATACAGCCACCCTCGCCCTCTGCCCTGGTCATCAATACACCTGCCTCTTCTGCATTGAAAAGTAAGATGGTAGAAGCTGCTATCACCCTTGCCCGGGATGATGAAGGTTTTTTGCCCCTCAAAAGTGTAAGCACTCAAAAAAGGATGTGTATTTCCATTGGTGCCGGATCTGAAAATGACTTTCAAAAACGGTTGAGCGACTTTGGCCGGTTTTCGCATTTTCAAATTTCCTCTGCCCTCCCCGAAAAAGAAAAGTTGCGATTATTTACTTCTGCTACTCAGTTTGATCTGGTAGTAGTAGGCTTGCATGGCATGAGCCGTCAAACTAAAAGAAGTTTTGGCATTACCCCCGAACTGGTTTCATTTTTACGAGATCTGTCTGTTACAACTAAGGTAGTCTTATGCGTTTTTGGCAATCCGTACGCCCTGCGGTTTTTTGATGACATGCCGTGTGTGGTTGTTTCTTATGAGGACGACGCTGTTTTTCAAGACATCACAGCCCAAAAATTATTTGGTGTCTCCGGCTTTGAAGGACGATTGCCGGTTAGTGCTTCCACTCGCTTTGGTGTTGGTGCCGGCATACAGACCGCGTCATCCGGCATTCTCGGCTATGATGCTCCCGAAAAACTAGGTTTCAACAGCATCGTTCTCTTCGGCGTCGATTCTCTTGCCCGGGAGTTGATCAGCAAAGGAGTGGCCCCCGGCTGTGAAATTTTAGTAGCCAAAGACAATCGTATCGTTTACCACAAAAGTTTCGGTCTCTTTTCCAAAGAGATCAATCTCCCGCTAAAAAATGGTGCCGTTTACGATGTGGCTTCCATGACCAAAGTACTTGCCGGGACCTTGGGCATTATGAAGTTGTACGATGATCAGAAATTGAGCCTCGAGGGCACACTGGGCCGATATTTGCCCGAGACAGCCGGCACCAATAAAGAACAGCTTCGCCTGGATAAAGTGCTCATTCACCAGGCAAGACTTCAACCCTCGCTCAGCTTTTATCAGCAGACGCTGGAAAAGGAGGCCGGCGGCAGAAAGGTGCCATCCCAAAAGTGGTACAGCAAACAACGGAGGCCGGGCTTTTCCACCCCAGTGGCAGCTTCTCTTTTTTTGAAAGACGAATTTAAAGACACCCTCTGGGCCCAGCTGCTCAACTCCCCCCTCAGAGCCAATGATGATTACCGATACAGCGATGTGGGTTTTTATTTTGTTAAAAAAATTGTAGAAAACCAATCTGGTCTCGCCTTTGAAAAATTTCTGTCTGAAAATTATTACGATGCGCTTGGCCTTAAAAAAACACTGTTTAACCCCCTCGAAAAAATTCCGGTTGAAGAAATCATGCCTTCTGAAAAAGATGATTATTGGCGTCACCAGATTGTGCGGGGCACGGTCCACGACATGGGGGCTGCTATGATGGGTGGTGTGAGCGGACACGCCGGACTTTTTACCACGGCCAAAGAGACCGCCGTTTTGATGCAGATGCTTTTGAATGGTGGCATGTACGATGGTAAAAAGTTTCTTTCACCCCAAACCGTTTCCCTTTTTACAAAGCGGTACAACAATAGCTCAAGGCGTGGCCTGGGCTTTGATATGAAAGAACTCAACCCCAACAAAAGTAAGAGCATGAGCGACCTTGCCTCTGACCAAACCTTTGGACATACCGGCTTTACGGGTACCTGTGTGTGGGCAGATCCAAAATACAATTTGATTTACATTTTTTTATCCAACAGAACCTACCCCAATGGTGAAAGAAACCTGTTGCACAAATTCAGGTACCGGGAAAAAATCCAGGATCAGATCTACCGATCCTTGTCGCAATAACATGTCGTACATATAATATGTGCGATTTGTTTCTGTCGTCTTTTGATTTTACTTCTACCTTGTGAGGTATACGTACCTGTTTCTATCGAGTTCGCGGAAGAAAGGATCTGTGAGGTCTTCGATAAACTGGATTGCTTCGCCTGTAGATTTCATTTCAGGGCCAAGGTTTTTATCAACGTGCGGAAACTTATTGAAAGAAAATACCGGCACCTTGATGGCATAACCCTGAAGGTTTTTCTGAATGTCAAAATCCTTTAGCTTTTTGTTGTCCAACATTACCTGGGTGGCAATGTTGAGATAAGGCACTTTATATGCTTTGGCAATGAAAGGTGTGGTCCTTGAGGCTCTTGGGTTGGCTTCGATCACATATACCTTTTCGCCTTTGATGGCAAATTGAATGTTGATGAGGCCTTTGATCTTTAGCGCCATCGCCAATCGCTCTGCATAGATGGCCATCTGATCAATTACCTCCTGGCTCAGGCTGTAGGTGGGCAATACCGCACTACTGTCTCCGGAGTGAATACCTGCGGGTTCGATGTGTTCCATGATGCCCATGATGTGAAATTGCTCACCATCATAAATACCGTCGATCTCTGCTTCTTTGGCCCTTTCCAAAAACTGGTCGATCAACACCTTGTTGTCGGGCAGGTGTTTGAAGATGCTCAGCACGTGCCGCTCGAGTTCTTCATCGTTGATCACAATGCGCATTCGCTGTCCCCCCAACACATAAGATGGCCTTACCAAAACCGGATAGGTAACGGTGTTGGCTACAGCCAGGGCTTCGTCTGTGTCGCGGGCTACACCGTATTTTGGATACGGTATGTCGAGGTCTCTCAACAAATCGCTGAACCTACCCCTGTCTTCGGCAATGTCCATGTCATCATATGAGGTACCGATGATGCGAATGCCTTTTTTGTGAATGAGTTCTGCCAGCTTCAAAGCGGTTTGTCCTCCGAGCTGCACGATTACTCCTTCGGGCTTTTCGTGGTCTAGAATTTCCTCGAGGTGTTCCCAATAAACGGGCTCAAAATATAGTTTATCTGCAATGTCAAAGTCGGTAGAAACGGTTTCCGGATTGCAATTGACCATGATGGCTTCATAACCCGCGTCTTTGATGGCCAATAAGCCGTGTACACAGCAGTAGTCAAATTCTATGCCCTGACCTATTCTGTTTGGCCCCGACCCCAGCACTACAATTTTTTTCTTTTCTGAAACTACACTTTCGTTTTCCCCATCAAATGTTGAATAGTAATAGGGCGTCTTGGCTTCAAATTCTGCGGCGCAGGTGTCTACCATTTTATAAGACCTCACAATGCCCAGTGCTTTTCTTCTCCGCGTCACTTCGGCTTCGCTGATACGCAGGGTCCAGGCTATTTGGGCATCTGAGTATCCCATGGTTTTCAACTCTCTGAAAAAGTCAGCCGGTATGTCCTCTGCTACATTGTATCGCATAAGTTTCGATTCGGCGTCTTCCAGTTTTTTGATCTGGTTGAGAAACCATGGGTCTATATTGGTGAGTTTATGAAGTGTTTTCACCGGAACTCCAAGTCTAATAGCGTCTTTGATCCTGAAGATTCTGTCGTCACTGGCGGTCTCCAGTCGCTGCAGGATGTCTTCGGTTCTCATCCATTCTTTTTTGTCGGCACCTAGTCCTGCTCTGTTGTTTTCAAGGCTTTGACACGCTTTTTGGAGGGCCTCCAGAAAACTTCTTCCGATGGCCATTACTTCTCCCACCGATTTCATTTGTAAGCCGAGTGTTGGATCGGCCCCGTGAAATTTTTCGAAATTCCACCTCGGCATCTTTACAATCACATAGTCAAGGGTGGGTTCAAAAAATGCTGAGGTGGTTTTGGTAATCTGATTGTTGAGCTCATCCAGATTATAACCTATCGCCAGTTTTGCAGCTATTTTGGCAATCGGATAGCCCGTTGCCTTGCTGGCCAGTGCAGATGATCTTGAAACCCTTGGATTGATTTCCACTACTATCAATTCTTCCGTTGCAGGGTTGAGTGCAAATTGAACATTACATCCTCCGGCAAAATTGCCCATCGAACGCATGAGTTTGATGGCCTGATCGCGCATTTCCTGGTATGCCCGATCAGAAAGTGTCATCGCCGGAGCTACGGTAATGGAGTCTCCGGTATGGATGCCCATGGGGTCGAGGTTTTCGACCGTACAAATAATGGTTACATTATCGTTTCTGTCCCTGAGCAGTTCCAACTCAAATTCCTTCCAGCCCAGTACTGCTTTTTCTACCAATACTTCGTGGGTGGGTGATGCATCCAGTCCGCGACGCAGGGCTTCGTCAAATTCTTCTTTTTTGTGTACAAATCCTCCTCCGGTTCCTCCCAACGTAAAGCTGGGTCTTATCACCAGTGGAAAACCAATTTCCTGAGCAGCCTCCATTCCTTCCAAAAAGGAGTTGGCAATTCTCGATGGCGCCACGGTCATGCCCAATTTTATTACGTGTTGTCTGAAAAGCTCGCGGTCTTCTGCCAGCTCAATGGCATCCACATCAACACCAATCATCTTTACACCGTGCTTTTTCCACAGTCCGGTTTTTTCAGCTTCAATTGCCAGGTTGAGTGCTGTTTGTCCTCCCATCGTGGGCAACACAGCATCTATTTTTCGTTCTTTTAAAATTTTATCCAAACTCTCTATGGTCAATGGCCATAAATAAATATGGTCGGCCGTAACCTCGTCTGTCATGATGGTGGCCGGATTGGAATTGATCAGCGAAACTTCGATGCCTTCTTCTCTGAGCGATCTCGATGCTTGTGTGCCTGAGTAATCAAATTCACACGCCTGACCAATAATGATGGGGCCGCTTCCGATGATTAATACGGAGCGAATGGACGTATCTTTTGGCATGATTGGTGGAAAAATTTGGATTGCCCGCAAAGATAACGAATCTCTCCTTGCGGAAAAGTTTTTTCTTTGATACCCCCCTTATTTTGGATGTTGCACCCTATAATAAGTGCCTTTTAGGGTTCTTAACCCATTTCTGCTACCACCTCTGTCACTTCTGGCACCATGCGTTTGAGCATGCCTTCAATGCCTGATTTTAAGGTGATGGTGCTGGATGGACAGCCGCTGCAAGAGCCTTGTAAGACCACGCTCACTACGCCCTGATTGAACGAACGAAACTCAATGTTGCCTCCATCCATTTCTACGGCGGGTTTGACATAGGTGTCTATGAGTTCTTTTATTTTTTTGACCAGCTCCGCATCTTCTCCGCTGTATTCGGCTTCAATTTTTTCGGCTTCTACGGCTTGTATGGCTTCTTCAAATCCCTTTTTTAAAATGGGCTTGTCATCGGCTATGTATTGTTTGATAAATTCTTTCAATACCAGCATTATGTCTGGCCAGTTGTAATTGAATTCTTTGGTAATAGACACATAGTTGTTGCAGATATACACGCCTTTTACATAGGCATGATCAAACAAGGCAGCTGCAAGTGGCGACCACTCATCTGCCAAATCTCTTGTTCTGAAATCGGCAGTTCCTTTATACAACATTCTGTTGACCACAAACTTTATGGTCTCTGGATTGGGGGTTTGTTCGGTATACAACATCACGGGTCCTGCGGCCACTGTACTCATTATTAAAATCTTTGTTTATCTGATAACACTTTTGCGCTCTTTTTGTTCCCGGGTTTTGGCTTAAATCACAACTTAAAAGTTTTCTTCAAACTCGTCTCTCTTCATTTTTTCATGTTGCAATTGCCACCTTTCTGCAGCCGGACGAATGGTCTTGATCTTGTTGCAATTGATCATGTCTGTCATTTCTTTGGGTGGACTGGCAAATCGGATGGTAGGATCGTAAATGCCGCTGGTGTCTGCTTCCAGCTTTCTGATCATCTTTTGAAAAACCGGTCGTGCCGTAACATAACCCTGACCGTCATTGAGGTTGGTAAAACGAATCCATTTATCATCACCTCCAGTCCAAACACCTACCACCAGTGTGGGGGTCACACCCATAAACCAACCGTCACTAAAGTCATTGGTTGTGCCCGTTTTACCTCCGTTTTCAGTTTTTAAGCCCATGGTAAATTCGCCACCAACTACGTTTTTCAGCATGTCTACCATGATGGCATTGTACAGCGGATTGATGGCCGGTCTGATGATGGGATCCGCCCGGTAAATCTCCCTGCCATTTTTGTCGGTAATGCGCAGTACAAAAACGGGCTCTCTAAATGTACCCTGGTTGGCAAAGGTTGTATACGCTGCTGTCATTTGATAAAGGCTGATGTCTACGGCACCCAAACAAATTGCAGGGTATTCCGGTACTGCCAGTCTGCCATTGGCCAATCGCTCCGTTTTGGATATACCCACCTTGTCGAGCAGGTTCCTCAACATATCTACCGACCCCATTTCTTTGAGCAGTCGGACCGTGATGGAGTTTTTTGAATAAACAAGTCCGTGGTACAGATTGTACATGTTGCCTGTAAATACGTCGGTGGCGTTGTTGGGAGTCCACTCTTTGTCGACATTAAAATTGGCATCGCCCGGTGCTATGGTATATTGAATGTCTTCAAATTCCTGACAAGGCATAATGCCCCCGAAAGCCATGGCTGCTGTGTAAACAAAGGGTTTCATTGTAGAGCCTACAGACCGTCGTGAGGTGACATGATCAAACTTAAAGTGTTTGTGGTTGATGCCTCCCACCCAGGCTTTCACATAACCATTGGAGGGGTCTATGGCCAGCACTGCATTTTGCAAAAACATGGCATTGTACTTTGTTGAATCCATTGGACTCATCAATGTATCTTTTTCTCCTTTTGCGTGATCGTAAACACGCATATTAACAGGTGTTGCAAATTCTTTTTTGAATGCCTCCTGCAATTTGGCGTAAGCTTTGCAAACCGTGCCGTAAGCTGAGCTGTTCTTGAAATCTACATAAGCTGGCAATTCTTCCTTTGAAATCCAGTTGTTTTTATATAAATCATTGATTATCAAATTATTAGTGTCTGATTTTATCAATGTTTCCAGAATGTTGTCCGTTAACCTTACGCTTTGTATGCTTGCTATTTGTGGCTCAAACAATTTTTTTCTCAAATTCAAATATCTGGGCGACGCTTTTGCCTGGCTTAGCAGCACTTCTTTTCTCAGTTTTTTCTGGAATTCATCTGCTTCATAAGACCAGGGGTCCATGCCCTTCCATTGGCGGAAATATCTTTTTTGCAACCATTCCATGTGTTCTCTGGAGGCTTGTTCGGCATACTCCTGATACTTGAGATCTATGGTGGTGTAAATTTTCAAGCCGTCGGTGTAAATGTTATACGGCGTGCCGTCCGATTTTTTAAGCCCTTTCTCTCTGATCAGATTTTGGATGAACTTGGTGAGTTCTGCTCTAAAATAGGGTGCAGGGCCATTGCTTTGTTCTTCTTTTCTAAATTTCGACATGTCAACAGCCAATAGCATGAGGCTGTCGTGATTGATTCCTTCCGGGTAGTCATCTGATTTCAATAAAGCAAGGATGGTATTTCTTCTTTGCCTTGCCCTTTCGGGGAATCTTACCGGGTTGTACAGACTGGGATTTTTGAGCATGCCCACCAGCAAGGCAGCTTCTTCAAGATTGAGGTCTTTTTGATCTTTATTGAAATAAACTTTTGATGCTGCCTGGATGCCATGTGCTCCGTTGATAAATTCAAATTTATTGAGATACATGGCCATAATTTCTTCTTTGGTATAACTCCTTTCGAGTTTTACTGCAGTAAGCCATTCCCTCATTTTAATGGGAACCAGTTTCATTATTTTCTGCCAGGATGCCAGACCCCGGGTTGAGGGTCGGTCGAACAAGAGCTTGGCCAATTGCTGGGTAAGCGTGGACCCTCCCCCGGATGTTTCTTTTCTTAGCAATAGGGTTTTAAATGCCACCCTGCCCAGGGCCGGAATGTCTACTCCCGAATGTTGGTAAAAGCGACTATCTTCTGTGAGCACAAGTGCTTTTTTGATAAATGGGTTGAGGTCGTTGTAAGCCACCGGAATTCTATTTTCCACATAGTAGGTACCGAATACCAGGTGGTTGATGTCATATATTTCTGTGGCCAGTTTGTAGTCTGGATTTTCCAGGGTTTCAAATGATGGTATGCCAGTAGTGGCAGCATAGATCAACAAGGCTACCAGCATCAGAGCAAAGGCAGCTATGAAGTACCAGGTACGTCTTATCCACCTGAGCTTAGGATCTTGTTTGAGTTCCGTATAAAATTGTCTTACCACTGTTTCTTAAAATGAAGTGAGGTAGGTTTTGATCAGGCCACCAGAACTGATGGTGGTTTTATATCTTCTGCCGTTGGCTGTGCGCATAATTAAGCCCCGGTGCAGTTGCGATATCAGAAAGTTGCCCGGCATTCTTACGGCCTGAGCAGGAGCTGTCTGTTGCACGGCCGTGAGGGTGCCGTTATTGCTAATCGACACTTTGTAAGTAGTGCCGTTGGTTGCTGTGAGATATATGTTGGCTGGATGTAAGAGCTCTACATCGGCGGTGTCTACTTTGTAAGCTGCATCTGGAAGGGTAAGATTAAGGCTTTGGATTTTACCATCGTTGCCCACAAACATTTTTTTATAGTTGCTGATGCTGTCTCTAAACACAATACCACTTCCCGGTGCCGTCAGGTGGATGGGGCCATTGAACTCTACTTTTGGAAAATGGGTTTTGAGGGTCACCAGTCCATAGGTAATATCTCCGGCTATAATGCATCCGGATGGCAAATAGGGATAGACACCCCAGGCTCCCTGGTAGCCGGTATAATTGCTGCCATTGTTGTTGGGATAGGTGTCGTAATAGGCCACCCTAATGGGGTGAAGCGGGTCAATTACATCATATACCTGGATGCCATCATGGTAATAGGCTATATAGAGTCCGTTGTCTTTTACATAAGGATTGTGGGGTCTGTTGTTGGTATAGGTTGGTGCTCCCAGTGGGTGTTTGAAGGTAGACATAAGCGTAAGGTCAAATCCATTTCCATTGTCGATGGTCCTCATTATTTTAATGGGTCTGCCAATGGGCACTTCTTCAGCCACATAAAAATATTGGGTGTCGACAGATGTATATTGGGTGTGTTTCCAACTGCTGTGGTTGTAGTTGCTGCCATCATCTAATGATCCCAGATAGGTGATATTATCTACGTCAGAGCAATCCCAGATGACGTAGCCGGCTTCTCCCTGCGAACAATAGGCAATGTTGTTTTCAACATAGAGGTCGTGGATGTATAAGTTTTCAAAACCTGACATGCCGGGAAGGGTATTGAGGGAAACCTTTTTAAGCAGCGTTGGGTTGCCCGGGTTGCTAAGGCTATAAATGATCATCCAATTGTTGGTAGAGGAGTTGTCATGGGCACCGGCCACATACAATCGTGCATTGGCAACATCCACATAGATATTGTGCGCCCTGTTGAAATGGCTGGTGTTTTGGGTTACGGTAATGTTGTTGACATTGGTAAGATTAAAGATTTCCAACCCTTCGGTTCCAGTATCAGCTACTCCATAAACGTAGTTGCCAAAACATTTAAAATCCCGCCAATAATTGGAACTGGTAAGGCCATCCACAAACTGGTATTTGAGCACGGGGGCACTACAGTTGGTAACATCAAAAATGTTTACCGCCATGGTTGAACCAATGATGGCATATTCTTTTCCATCGGGAGCTACATATCCCCACACGTCATTGTATTCGTTGCCGGGCATTCCTGCAACCTGGGCCATTTTTTTCATATTCTGTGATGGCTGACAAATAATTATTGTTGCCTGCAATAAAAAATACAAAATAAATAGGGATGAAGAATGACGAACCATTTTATTTTTGCTGAATGACAAAAATAAACGAATCTGCATTAAGTCACCTTAGAAAAGATAAAATTCTAAGAAAGATTATCGACAGCACACCTTTGTTTCCACGGGTAAAAAAAGAATCAATTTACCACAGCTTGCTGGGAAGCATTGTATCACAGCAACTATCCACAAAGGCTGCAGCCACTATCCACCAACGCTTTTTAGACTTGTATGATGGTAAGCCCCATCCTGAGCTGGTGATCGATACACAACACGATGCTTTGAGGGCAGTAGGCTTATCAAATCAGAAGGCTCAATATGTTAAAAACGTTGCTACTTTCTTTCTGGATAAGCCTATGGATAGAAAGTATTGGAACAAATTGGATGATGATGCCATCATCCAGGAACTTTCTTCTATTAAGGGCATAGGTAAGTGGACCGTACAAATGACCCTAATGTTTACCCTCGATCGTCCCAATGTTTTTCCAATTGACGATCTTATCATCAGAAACTCCGTGATCCATTATTACGGTATTGATGCCAAGGCACCGGACCTAATCCAGCAGCTCCATAAGGTAGCAGATAAATGGATGCCTTACAGGAGTTATGCTTGTTATTATTTCTGGGCGGCCAAAGACAATTTAAAGTAAATGTTTCACGTGAAACATCGAGAAAGTTAAAAACACAGCTTTTACAATGTTTCACGTGAAACATTAAATCTTTACTTTTGTTATTCAACCTAAATTAAATAGTTTATGCGTTTATCCACGATTGTATTTTGTTTATTGTTTTTCTCCATTTCCAACGCCCAGCAAAAATTTGACCAGTTAGAATATCTCCTTCCTTCACCCAACGAACTAAGAACTGCTTCCGGTGCTCCAGGACAAGCTTACTGGCAACAACGTGCGGACTATAACATTCAGGTTGAAATAGACGAAATCAACCATAAACTTACTGGAAAGGAAACCATCACTTATTTTAATCAATCGCCTGATGTGCTCACCTATCTCTGGCTTCAACTCGATCAAAACATTTTTTCCCATGAATCAGCATCCAAAAAATACAATCAGGATGCCATTGAAGAAAAAATGTCGGTAAATAATCTTACCCGAATGCAATCATCTTTTGATGGAGGACACAAAATAACATCGGTTAAGGGCGTAGATGGCAAAGATCTTACCTATTTCATCAACCAAACCATGATGAGAATCGATTTACCCAAACCATTAGCCAAGGGAGAAAAGTTTGTTTTTTCTATAGATTGGTGGTACAACATAACCAATAGCCAAACCATAAGGGGAAGATCAGGATACGAAAAGTTTGAAGACGGCAGCAGCATTTACTGCATCGCACAATTCTTTCCCCGAATGTGTAAATACTACGATACCTATGGCTGGCAAAATAAACAGTTTATGGGCAGAGGCGAATTTACCCTCGAGTTTGGCAATTATAATGTATCCATAACTGTCCCTTCTGATCACCTCATCGCAGCCACAGGTGTACTGACCAATGAAAATGAAGTACTCACACCCCAACAAATAACCAGACTAAACAAAGCAAGAAACGAATTTAACCAGCCCGTAACCATAGCAACACTGGAGGAAGCAGATCAAAGAATTGCAGCAGGAATGTCCAAACAAAAAAGTACCTGGAAATTCTCAGCAAACAATGTGCGCGACTTTGCTTTTTCTACTTCCCGTAGACATATATGGGATGCAATGAATACCAAATTACCCAATGGAAAAACAGCTATGGCCATGTCTATGTGGCCCAAAGAAGGCAACTGTCTTTGGAGTAAGTTTTCTACAAAGGCAGTGGCTCATACTTTAAAATGGTTTTCTCACTACACCATCGATTATCCTTACCCGGTTGCATGGTCTGTAGATGGTGAAATGGGCATGGAATACCCAATGATTTCATTCAACTTTGGCAGGTGTGAAAGTGACAATACCTACCCTGAAAGAACCAAGTACGGACACATTGGTGTTATCATTCATGAAGTTGGGCACAACTTCTTTCCTATGATACTCAACTCTGACGAAAGACAGTGGAGTTGGATGGACGAGGGTCTAACCACCTTTGTTCAATACCTCACCGAACAGCAGTGGGAAAGAAACTTTCCATCAGGTAGGGGACCCGCCAATAAAATTGTCGACTACATGAAAAGTGACCCTTCTGATCTGTCACCTATTATGACCAATTCAGAATCGGCCCGACAATTTGGATCCAATGCTTATGCCAAACCAGCTACTGCATTGAATATACTTCGAGAAACCGTGATGGGCAGAACCTTGTTTGATAAGGCATTTAAAGAATATGCCAGACGATGGGCTTTTAAAACACCAACTCCCGCCGACTTCTTCAGAACCATGGAAGATGCATCAGGTGTAGACCTCGACTGGTTTTGGAGAGCTTGGTTCTTTGGCACCCAACCTGTAGATATATCCTTAAAGGAAGTAGACCACTACCAGATCGATCCCAAAGATCCGGATCAGAAGTACCATCAAGTAAAAGAAAAATTAGCCACAGAACCTAAGAACATTAGCGAGCTCAGAAACCTGGAAGAGATCAAACAAACCTACAATGAGATGGATACAACCATCAATGATTTTTATACACACTGGGATAAAAATAAACCCGATGCTTTAACACAACAAGAGTATCGAAAATCCATACAGGGTCTCACTGAAGAAGAAATGGCTTTGATGCAAAACCAACAACACTACTACCAGCTTTCTTTTGAAAACAAAGGCGGCAACCCAATGCCCATCATCGTCAACTTTGTCTTTGAAAACGACAGCATAGCCACCCACAGATTGCCAGCAGAAATATGGAGATTTGACGATACTCTTGTGACCAAAGTTTTTGTCACAGAAAAACCCATTAAAGAAATTATCCTGGACCCATACCTTGAAACAGCTGATATAGACAGGTCCAATAATCATTATCCTCCAAAAGAAGAGGTATTGAGATTTGAAGCCTTCAAACAAGGACAAAACAGAAGGGGTGGGGGAGAAAACCCAATGCAAAGAGCGGCAAAAGCACGAGAAATTAGACCTTAATTAATTGAATATCAATTACTTGATATAAAATCACTAAGGGCTTTATTGAACATTTCAGGGTGTTCCATCATGGGTGCATGCCCACATTTATCGATTTCTACCAATTGTGAGTTAGAGAGAAGTTCGTGAAACTTTCGACCAACCCACAAAGGTGTCACTTCATCCTGTACACCCCAAACAAGTAATGTGGGAGTTTTGATCATTTGAAGCTTATCTTCCAGGTTGTGCCTCACTGCAGATTTGGCGGTTTTAACGATGCGTATGCATCGCCCTAAATCACTCACTGAATCAAAGACTTCATCTACCAGTGCTTCAGTAGCTACTTTTGGGTCAAAAAACACCATTTCTGTTTTTTTCCTGATATAGTCTCTTGAACTCCTGCGGGGAAAACTATTGCCAAAGGCATTTTCAAACAAACCAGAGCTACCGGTCAGAATCATTTTAGCCACTCTTTCTGGTCTTTTCAAACAATACATTTGAGCAAGATGACCTCCCAAAGAATTGCCAAGAATGTAGACACGCTCAAAGCCTTTGAACTCAATAAATTCATCAATAAAATCAACCAGGCCATCAAGATCCAAATCCTTTAACGGCAGACTATATATAGGAAGTATAGGAATAACAACATTATACTTACCCCCGAACTCTTCTAATATGCTTTCAAAATTACTCAAAGCACCCATAAGACCATGCAACAGTAACAAAGGTGTTTCTCCTTTCCGCTCCTGGCCTGTTTCTATGTATTCAAACTTTCCTTCCTTCTTTATGTCAGTGTTCACGGACAAGCTGTTGATTGAGCTACAAAAATAGCATTTCCTTTAAATTGGACTGCGTTTAATTTGAAATCTTAATACCAGGGTAACAGTGAGTAATATCACCGCTCCTGCCTGATGCAATACACCCCATAATACCGGAATCTGGCCTTTACACATTATAACCGTAATTATCCCCAATAAAACCTGAATTATCAACATACCAAAAAACCACTTAGCTGCAAGTCCTACAGCATATGAACCAGCCCTGAAAACCCTTTTGTAAAACAAAGCCAAGCCAAGTAAAAACAGCATGTAAGCAGTAAATCTATGCAATACCTGCACTACCGCAGGAGCCAAACCCGTACGGTCATAATGAACCCATTCTTCCACAGAAAAAATATTGTTGTGGAAAACGATGTGTGGAATAAAAGCACCATTCATATCAGGCCATGTGGGATAAAATAAACCCGCTTTCATACCACTCATTATACCACCTAAAAAGAGTTGTACCCACAATACCACCAATACAGCGAAACTTAATTTATCAGCAATACCCATCATAGCTACAACAGCATCGTTCCTGTATTCCAAATACGTCCAAAGTAAGGCTGTGTAAACGGAAAAAGCGATACACAGATGAAAACTCAATTTATAAGCATTGACCCAGGGCCTGTCTACCAAACCACTGGCAACCATGATCCAGCCGAATGTAGCAGCCAGCATTGCCAATGCCACTACAACTCCCAAACGACGTAAAAGATGAGGACTAATCCAACGTTTGGCATAAAATATAATAAACGGGATTAAGAAAACAAAGCCCATGGTCCTCGCCCACAACCGATGAAGGTATTCCCAAAAATAGATCCATTTAAACGCTTCAATGGTCATACCTTTATTGATCTTATGATACTGCGGTGTCTGCTTGTACAACTCAAATTCATGTACCCATGCAGTGTCCGACAAAGGAGGTATGGTACCCGTAACGATGTCCCACTTAGTAATAGAAAGTCCACTGCCCGTCAACCGGGTAATGCCTCCAATGACGACCTGAAAAAAAAGAAAAATCAATCCAGTAAAAAGCCAATACCTGATCCAGCTCATTTGTTTGTATTTACTTCACAAAAGTATCCAAATTAAAAATCAAAAAAAGCAGGCCCGGGTTGCGAATAAGTGGTAATAGTTTTTCTTTATTTAAATTTTTTACCTTCATCATCAGGGCTGTGGATTTGTGGATAAATCAATGAAAAGAAAATGATAATGTCTGAATGTTGATAAGTAGCCAATCTTCCACCAAAGCATATGAAAAATTAAATTGAAAACCAATAAATTAACATTGCCTTGTGTAAAAGCATAAGTGCGGTGTTGACTGATTTTTATTTTGACTTTGTGAATTGAACGGGCATAAAAACGACTATCGCCAACACATAAATTATTACTTTAATATATAAACAAGACCTAAATTATTTCTCATCATTTTCTCACCCTTCTTCTACGCCAACGCTGTGGAAAACTCATTTTTTAAATGCTTAATTAAAACTAACTTACAAATTATGATAAATTAAAATGTGAATAAATATCTCATTGACAAAATAGGCATGATATCCTTTTATTTTTTATAGAATCATCCTCGCATCTTGATTTTAAATGCGCAATTAAAGATACATTTGCAAAGCCAAATACAAACCATGCGTGCAGTAATTCAGAGAGTAAGCAGGGCGAGTCTGACCATTGATGACCGTTTGTACAGCAGCATCGATAGTGGTCTGGTGGTTTTGCTGGGTATCCACGAAGATGATGCAACTGAAGACGTCAGCTGGCTGGCTTCCAAAATAGCCCAAATGCGCATATTTTCAGATAGTGATGGAAAAATGAATTTGTCGGCCCTGGATATCAACGGATCCATAATGGTGGTAAGTCAATTTACGTTACACGCCAGCACAAAAAAAGGCAATCGGCCCTCATTTATTGAAGCTGCAAGACCAGAAGTAGCCATACCACTCTATGAAAGTTTTGTCAAAGAAATATCTGATCTTTTTCCAAATAAGACCGCAACAGGCAGTTTTGGGGCTGATATGAAAATAGATTTGACAAACGACGGACCCGTAACCATTATCATTGACAGCAAACAAAAAGTGTAATGAGCCTTCTTGAATTACAGCAACAGGTAGACCAATGGATAAAAACCTACGGTGTGCGGTATTTTGGTGAATTGACCAACATGGCCATTCTCACCGAAGAAACTGGCGAAGTAGCACGATTGATAAGCAGAATGTATGGCGAACAATCATTCAAAGAAACGCCGGATGCCGCTACACAAAAAACCATGTTGGCCGATGAAATGGCCGATGTTTTGTGGGTACTCACGTGTCTGGCAAATCAAACGGGCATTGACCTCACCGAAGCTATGGCACGCAATATGGAAAAGAAAACCAAAAGAGATCAATTCAGGCATATACAAAATCCAAAAATTCAACCATGAAACCAATCATTGAATGTGTACCCAATTTTAGTGAAGGAAAAAACAAGGTCGTCATAGATCAAATCAGCCAGGCCATAGCAGAGACCGAAGGAGTGAGTTTGCTCAATGTAGATCCGGGTGCAGCCACCAATCGTACCGTGGTTACATTCACCGGGCACCCCGATGCGGTTGTTGAAGCTGCCTTTAGGGGCATCAAAAAGGCGGCAGAACTCATTGACATGACAAAACACAAGGGTGAACATCCAAGAATGGGAGCTACAGATGTATGCCCGTTGATTCCCATATCTGGTATTACGATGGAAGAAACCGCTAAGTACGCAGAAAAATTGGGAGAGCGCGTAGGCGAAGAATTAAATATACCCGTATACCTTTATGAAGCAGCGGCCAAAAAACCGGAAAGGCAAAACCTGGCTACCATCCGGGCCGGTGAATACGAAGGCTTCTTTCAAAAGATCACTGACCCCGAATGGAAGCCCGATTTCGGACCCGCCGTAATGAATGCACAAAGTGGTGCCACAGTTATTGGAGCCCGAGATTTTTTGGTAGCCTACAATGTCAACCTCAATACAGTATCAGAAAGAAAAGCCAACTCTGTTGCCTTTGATGTGAGGGAAGCAGGAAGGGTAATGAAAAAAGGCGAAACCATTATGAGGGATGAGAATGGAGAAGCCCTTCGTGAACCCGGTAAACTCAAATGTGTAAAGGGTATTGGTTGGTTTATTGAAGAGTATGGCATTGCCCAGGTATCCATGAACCTCACCAATTTACAGGTAACTTCATTACACGAAGCCTTTGAAGCCTGTTGTGAAAGCGCTACAAGAAGGGGCATGCGTGTTACGGGATCAGAGTTGGTAGGACTGGTACCCAAAAACGTAATGTTGGAAGCGGGCAGGTATTTTCTCAAAAAGCAGGGCCGGTCTACTGGTGTTTCAGAAAAGGAACTCATCTTTATTGCAGTCAAATCTCTGGGGCTCGACGAGCTCACACCTTTTGATCCGATGGAAAGGGTAATTGAATACAAGATGGCATCAGCCAATCAAAACCCACTCGTTCAAAAAACACTTACTGATTTTGCAGATACAACCGCTTCTGAAAGTCCGGCCCCTGGTGGTGGTAGCGTGTCGGCCTATGTGGGTGCTTTGGGTGCAGCATTGGGCACCATGGTAGCCAACTTGTCGGCAGGCAAAAAAGGCTGGGAAAAACAAATCGGCTATTTTTCAGATTTTGCAGATAAGGGTCAAGCCATAAAAGACAAATTGTTGTACCTGGTAGATGAAGATACAAGAGCATTCAATGCTATAATAACCGCGGTTAGAATGCCCAAGGCTACTGACGAAGAAAAACAATTGAGAAAAAATGCCATGCACGAAGCTACGCGCTACGCCATTCAAATTCCGCTGGAAGTAATGAAAACGGCTTTTGATGCCTTTGAATTGGTAGACGCCATGGTTAAAAAGGGCAATGTCAATTCCATTTCTGATGCCGGAGTAGGTGGTCTTTGTTTAAAGACAGCTATATATGGTGCCTATCTCAATGTAAAAATCAACTGTGCTGGTTTCGAAGATGAAAATTTTGTGCGCACGGTCAATGAAGAAGCAGAAAACATACTGGAAGAAGCCATTAAAAAAGAAAAAGCCATTGTAAAGGCAGTTGAAAAGTCTATACAAGTATAATCAGAAAACGGGCAGTAAGGTGGAGAGGAAATCGGTACATGATGTCTTCTCCATCTCACCCAAAAGGTATAGGGTGTAGAGATATTGTTCGGTAATTTTTTTCTCAACTTCCATCTTCTTTTCTCTCAACTCCATTGCCTGTTTTTTCAATTCTAAACGGTAGGCGTTCAAAACCTCGGGGTTGTTAAGATTTATAGATGCAGGCACAATGGGTTCCGTGGTATAATTTTTCCATTGAATCAAAAGCAGATTAAATTTCTTTTTGGCATCATTTACCGCGTTTTCTTTCTCAGCCAGCTCGAGCATTTTTTCCTGTTGCAGGTCAAACAACTCTATTCTGTAGTCATTGCTTTGTTTTTTTTGTGTTCCCTTATAAGGCAGCCTGAAACCCATGCCAATGGAAAATTCGTCTTGAAAAAGTAAGTTGTCTCTTTTGCTATAACGCAGCTGGGCGTAGTCAAGCAAGCGATGATCATTTTTTCGTGAAACAGCCCAACGGTCATTTACTAAAACAGAATCTGCCGCAAAGGCCCGGCTTTTGGCCTCACTTAGCCCAAAAGAGGTATAACTATTTAACAGCTTTTCCATAAAGCCAACATCCGGCCAGGATGACCAATCAAAAGATTGGATTCCCATAAACGCGTGCAATAATGAAACAGCACTACGCGCCGATAAAAGTTTCTTGTAAAGAACCGTTTTGCGCTGCTCCCAATTGAGCAGATCATTGACATCTGCTTTTTGATCGGCTATCACATTGTGGCTGGTTTGTAAGATCATAGAGTCCACAAAAACAGAGTCGTTTTCGTATGCTTGGGTCAATGCAATATGATGGTGCAAATCGACCAGATCGTAGTATTTGCCCAAGAGCAATTCTGCTCCGTAAATGTCCTTTCGTGCTGTAATTTTTTCAGTCAGCCATTCTTGTTCACCGGCATAAGATTTGCCTGCATTCCAACCATTAAACATTACACGCAAGGCGTATTCCTGCCTGCTGAGATTGAATTGATCGGTTTCGGTTCGGAGGTTAATCTCATCTACCTTTGGCAAAGAATAATTAAGCTGCCTTACTTGTTGGGCATACGTGTCGAAAGAGCTCAGCGCCTTACTGTTCCTATAGCCGGCAAGGTAAACAGATGTAGGAGTAAGCTGTGCAAAAAAGGGGAGGTTGGCAAGGCACAGCCATAAACCAAAAAAGCAACGATAAGCCGGTGTTCTCATATTCAACGCAAGGTAAATTTCAGGGCTTCTTTTTGTAAAAAGGCATTGCCGTTTTCGAGTCGGATGTAAACCTCCATGCCATAGGTTTTGTATTCCGGTATTTTTCTCAAACGCTCCGGTATTTCTATGATCCTGTGACCGAGGCCGGTAATGACTCCTCTGGAAGTGTGACCAGGATGCATGACAGAACTTACATTTACTTCATCCCCAATTTTTACAGTAAGAGACATGCTTTCATGAACATAAGCAAGGGCCTCGGTGGGCCTGACTTCATAAAAAGAAAGCATGGTCGTATGCGCGTCTATATATTCTGAATTTTTGCAATTGATATTGCCTACAAGGCCATCAAAAGGCGCGCGTATGATGGTCTTATTTTTTTCGAGCGAAAGCAATCGCATTTTTTCTTTAAGTCCGGCCACTTCCTCTTCCTCCGGTGACGGTACGGTGAGCATTTTTTGATAAGAAGATATCAATTGATCGTATGCCAGGCCAGTGGTATAAATTTCCTTTTGAAGAGACGCGAGTTGATGCTCAAGCGGATTTTGGAAGCAGGATAGTTTTGAAGCATCTACCAAACTTTTTTGGTAATCCAGTTTACTTTTTGCCTGCGCGAATTCACTTTCGAGGGCGGCCAGTTTTTCTGATTTTTCTGACCTGGCTTTTTCGAGGGCGGTCAAAACCTCACTTCTTTTCTGGATGATTTTACGGCTTGCCTGTTCGATGTTGTGTTTTGTCATGGCCAGGTCGATATCGGTGCCGTGGTAGTCGAGTTCCAGCAGCATTTGATCTTTGGCTACTTTTTGTCCGGGGGTTACATAAACAGATTTGACCCGTGCCGCCTCATCCAGTGAGATTTGGGTTTCTTTGTTTTCTGCGTAGCCATAAAAAACGGTCTGGGGCTCGCTGACAGTATAAAAAAACAACCAGCAAACACCGCCGATAAGGGGTAACACAACCCAGTATAAAAAATTAAATTTTGTATTCATGGCTCGCGTTTAAAGGCTGTCTGCGTCGTTTTCATCATCAAAATTGATCCGGCTCAAAAGCACATCTGGTTGCTGCCTGATTTCTGCAATAAAATCGGAAACGCTCATGCCGGGCTTCATTTTAAAACGATATTCGTATTCAAAATTATCTTTTCCCTCTGGCGAGGTAGAGAAACGCATTCTTTTTAAGGAAAAAGGATTACAGAATTTTTGCATCACATGAGCCAGGGGCCCGCTACCTCCTTTTTCGAGAGGACTATCAATGCGCAGGGAACCCAACATATTGGATTTTTGACCAAAGGGAGAGAAGCGGATGACGACCACCACAGCACAAAAAGCCACGGTGCCAATGATGCCATTCAAAAAACTATGTACCCCGCTGGCAATACCTATGGCCATGCTGGCAAAAACGAATGCCACGTCTCTGGGATCGCTGATTCTGGTGCGAAAACGGATAATGGCCAGAGCGCCAAAAATTCCAAAACTCAAAGCCAGGCTATCACCAATCGATTGCATGATGGTACAGGTGACCAAAGACATGAGTAAAAGCGACTGGATGAAATGATCTGGTCGACTTACCTGTCTGGAGGTCTTGTCATAAGTGAGTACAAGGAGCAGAGACAGCACCAATGTCATGGCCAGAGCAAAGCCGATGAGGTAGATAGAGGTTTGAGGTTGAGATAGCCCTGCTGAAAAATCGAACATAGATCTAAAATGGAATAAATTACAAAGAAGAGGCAATTTTGGCGAAAATGTACCCTTTTTGAGGAAAAAAACATTGTCTTGTCGTCTCAGATAGGGTGATTAAAAAACCAAATGCCCGAAAAATACCCTTAGCTTTGTCATTATGGAAAATAGCAAAGACCACAAAAATATATTCAAAGAATGGCTTGAAAAGTTACAGCAGGAATCCTGGCAACTGGAGCTCCTCATTTCGGGCTTCGCCATAGTGGGAATCTTTGCCGCCAGAACCACCATTAAAAACCTGGAGATATTTAAAGAGTTGTACCTCTTTGACGAGACCGGTAAAATGGCAGGCATCCTTATCTTGGTTTTGCAAAAAGGCTGGTGGATCTTTTTTATCAACCTCATTGTACATGTGATTTTGAGGGGCTTGTGGATTGGGGC
>ERZ724507.139-NODE-139-length-30674-cov-5.983703_pt1 | contig 30674 bp, 26 predicted proteins | sample MGYA00376040_ERZ724507 | MGnify/ENA primary metagenome ERZ724507 (study PRJEB28724, sample SAMN07190883) | activated sludge metagenome | isolation source: activated sludge of sewage treatment plant in Hong Hong | place: Hong Kong | collected 2016-03-17 ...
GTCGATGGCGCCTGGAAGACCGGCGCGCGGGTTACCTGGGCGCATCGGCTGCCTCCTTGAAGGTCTTCAGGTGCATGCGCCCGCCGCTGTAGCCGAACTCGACCTGATAGGCCTTCAGGTCGTTGGCCGTCTCCAGGCCGTTGACCAGCGTGCGCAGTCGACCGCGCACCACCACCGACTGGTTGTCCTCGCTTGGCACCAGTTGCTGCGGCGAGAAGAAGGTGCTGGCGTTGATGCGCTTCAGGCGCATGGCTTCCAGTTCCTGCCGGGTCTTCAGCTCGCCGTGCTGCTCGGGCTCGACGTAGCCCAGCAGGATGTCCTTCTTCCAGTCGATGGTCGCGGGGGTCACGTCCAGCACCAGCCAGGCGATGAAGCTGCCCATCTGCTCCAGGTACTCGCTGCTGGCCTTGTCGCGCGAGACCCAGAACGACTTGTTGATCGACGGCGGCACGACCACCGTGCGCACCGTGCCCAGCAGGTTGAGGATCACCACCAGTGCCAGCAGGTGGCCGCCGGCCAGCAGGCCGACGGTCAGGCCGAGGCCACGGTTGCGGCGGCGCATCTCCTTGATGTCGCCGTTGAGCCGTTCGAAGTCCATGACGGTTCCGAGCCAGGCTCAGCCGACCATGCGGCGGATGTGCGAGGGCGGCGTGGCGCGCATCGCGGTGATCGGGCTGGTGGGCAGGTGCCAGTACAGCCAGTGCATCGCGAAGGCCGGATGCTTGTCGGCCTTGATGCGCGCGATCCAGCGCGAGGTCAGCAGCCCGGCGGCGATGCACAGCGCGAAGGACAGCTTCGAGCCGGACAGGTAGCCCAGGAACAGCCCGAACAGGATCGGCGCGGCGACGTCGACGTCCCAGAAGCCGATCTTCCACTGGTCGTCCAGGCGGCGCGGGATGTAGGTGTCGGCTTGCATGCGAGCTCCCGGAACCTTGCGTGCGGCCGCCTCAGATCACCGCGCCCATGATCGCGCCGGCGATGACCAGGCCGACGGCGGCAAAGATGGCCAGGCCGACATAGAACAGCACCGGCCCGAAATTGCGCAGTGCCGACAGCGAGATCAGCGCGACGACGAAGCCGACGAAGCCGACCAGGGCCTTGATGCCCGGGCCGAGGGCGGCAATCTGCGCCAGTGCCGAGCTCATCGGCCCGGCGATGCCGACGAAGCCGACCAGGTCGAGCGCGTGCCCCGGAAAGGCGACGCCCAGCCCCAGGACGAGCAGCCCGAACAGGGCCATGACCGTCAAGGGCCGGCGGGGCGAACTGCGAAACTGTGATGCCGAAGCGAGAGTGGCGGTGTTCATGGAGTCCTCCAGAGGTGTTTCGTGCGTGGGATGGGTGTGCGACGGGTCGGGCCGCGAGCGGCAAGGTGCGAGCGGGTTCGAAAGCGGATGGGTGGCGCGAAGGCGCGTCGGGGTCATGGCGACACCCTCGCGGCGAGCAAGACCGGCATTGCGCCGCGCGTGTGTGCCGATCCGTTGACATGGAACGTAGGTGCGGCGGTCGCACGCAATGTCTGCGCGGGCAGCTTTCGGTAAACCTTCCAGGCATAGCCCGCTCGCGCCGCGGCGCATGCCTCGCCCCTGAGCTGGGAACACGCGGCGTTGTAGGCGCCCACGGCATCCCAAGTGACGCCGTTACGCGCGAACAGTTCAGCCAGCAGCCAGGCCCCGATCTGGATGTTGGTGCAGGGCTCGTACAGCTGCATCTCGGTGATGCCGTGTCGGGCCAGCGTGCGCAGGTGCGAGCTGTTGATCTGCATCAGGCCGATGTCGTAGGACCCCGTGCGCTGCAGATGCGATCGGTTGACGGCGTGTGGGTTCAGGTCCGACTCGACGCGCGCGACGGCGTAGAGCAGCTCGGCGGCCAGGCCATAGCGCTGCGCCGCCTGCTCCCAGCACGCCACGGCGTGCAGCGGTGCGCACAGCAGCAGGACCGATCCGGCAAGACAACTCGAACGCATGGCTCAACCCGTCGTGATCTCCAGGAACGAACAACCGCCGACCGTGAGGCTGGCGCGGGGAGGTCTGGGCCGGCGGTACGGCCTGGGTCGGGTTCGGGTCGAGCCGGGACGCTTGCCGGCAGGGTGAGGACGGGTGACGCTGGGTGGCGGGGGGCAGGCCCGCAGCGCCGTCAGTCAGCGCAGGGCAACCGCCAGCGCGTCGAACGATTGGCCATGTTCAGGCGTGCCTGCTGCAGCACGAGGATGTCGGCGTGCTCCAGCTGACGGCACAGCGCCACGCAGGCGGTGGTCAGTTGGTCGAGCTGGAATTTGGGGTGCGGGTGGCGGTTGGCCGGCGAGCGCTGCACGGCCAGCAGCAGGTCGTACTGCTGACGCCACATCGACTCGCGCCGCCTCGGCGTGGCGGGCGCTCGCAGCACCAGCTGGCTGCCGAGGAAGTCGAAGATGCGCTCGGGGGCATCGCCCTGCGCGAACACCAGCGACACGCAGGCGCTGATCAGGTCCGGGAACCGGAACGTCGGTGAGACGTTGTTGCTGCTGCGCAGCAGGCCGTAGAGCCACTCGTGTTCCTCCAGCCACAGGCGGGTCTCGATGGTGTCCGGGTGCTCGGCCTCCGGGGTGCCGTGTGGGGCTTGCTCCTGGCGGGCGGTGGGCTGTGCGGAGAACATGGCGCTTCCCTCGGGTCGGTGGCTGCGGGCGATGCTCTGTCGAGCGCGTGAGCGAAGGGTATGGCTGGAGGACGGGCGTGGTGCCGCGGAATGGGTCGTTTGTTGGGGGGATTTCGGGATCGGCAGAGCAGGTAGCTCGCTGCTCGCTGGAGGTCATCGATCGTAGTTCTGGGCCGGCAGTCTCATGGCCGGAACAGACTGGGGGCGGTCGTTCGTTTTGCCAAGGCCAGTGTCGGCGGCCGTCAGAACCGGCCGTTCGACCAACTCAGGACTTCGGCACCGGCACGGCCTGCTTCCACGCCGGCAGGTCGTTATCCAACGGCTTGGAGCACTTAAAGATCATCATCGACGGGACCTCGCCTCGCCCGGCTCCAAACTTGTCGACTGTCTCGTCCACGAGCCATGAGTGCGCCTCCGAGATGCGCGGCACCAGATAGTGGACATAGAGTGCCGCGACGAGCGACTCCGACTTGAACTCCAGGATGACCTGCTTGTTGCGCTCGCGCCGCAGGTCGGATGACTCGCAGCTTGCTTCGGCATCCATCGCCAGATGGATGATGCCAATGCCGGCAGATCGAACTTGCTTCTCGGCCTCGGCCAGCCTGTTCTTGAGATGCCGGGCCTTCTTCTCGATAGACTTCGCTGCTGTGCACTGCCAAGTTACGACCGAGGCGTACCGCACTTTGTCCATGTAACGCGGGTCGCGCTCGTCAGGTTCGCCGCCAGCCGCAAGGTGGTAGCCACTGTCCCGGACCTGGGCGTCGCTCAGCAGGCGCGCCATCTTTGTGCCGAAGTACAGCGAGCTGTTCCGCGTGTCCTCGCGCACGGCCGGAAGGTTGGCTTGCTGGATCTCTCCCGCACCGAACTCGTCACACCATGGGTAGGCGCCGGGCAACACCAACGGGCTGGCAAGAAAGTGCGATAGCCACTCCGCGAGATAGCCCTCTGGCACGTCCTGAAGCTCTCTTGTGTATGTCACGTCGATATGCAGGGAGAGACCGCGCGTGTCGATGATGGCGGCGGCCCGCCTGAATATCAGGCGATGCCTCGCTCGTTCCTCCAGTTCGTACTGGCCTTGTCGTAGCCGCTTTAGCTCAATCGCCACAGGCTCAGCCACACCCGGCACGAACAAGTGCAGGTCGGGGGTCTTGGCTTGGCCTGGCGCCTCCGGGACGAATGTGACCTCCAGCCCGTCGGCAGCATAGTTCCCGCCCATGACCAGTTCCAGCATTGGGCCGTCAGGCGCTGTGCTCGTGTCGGTCAGCATTCGCCGTGCACGCTCTGCTGCTCCGTCGACCCTCGCGAGTTCGTTGACATCGACGCCAAGCTGCTTGATCCACGGGATGCAGCGCGAAGCGAGGGCGATGTCATACGTCCGCCTGCCGTCGAGTAGCGACTTGGCCTGCGCCAGAAACGACGCCACCAAGTCCGGGCCGAGATCTGCCAGATCCGGGTCTTGCCCCAGGTTCTGCGACGCTTCAGTGAACGCCCGGTAGTGCGCCTGCGCAGCCTCGATGCGGCGCCAGAACGCCGGAGCATCACAGCTCACACTGGCAAGCCAGTGCAGCGCCGCTTCTACATCCCGGTCCTGTTCAATACCAACAGGAAGCGGCCTCAGTGCCATGTTTTCGTTCCTTCCGCCCTTTCATTCGTCGGTGCCACTGTAGCCGCCGCTTCCATGGCGTAGTGGCGCTGGCGAGTCCCCGCCCCGTCCTGGCAGACGACTGTCATTGCCCGCAAGCTCGACGGGCCAAGGCGACTGCGGTCGGCTGGGTTCCGTCGTACGCCATTCGATGTCGGCAGATCAATGTGCGCCACGTGCGATGCGCCCGAGATCGTCGACGGCGCACTTCGCGGGCCGGCAAGGCCCCGCAGTCGGTACGTCACCGACAATGCCCACAAAAGAGCTGTAGGGAAGGCACGATTGAAACACCTGGATCTGCTCAACGAGTTTCGGGTTGCGATGTCGCAACTGGCGACGCAGATCGAGGCCGCGTCCGCCATGCAGATGTACGACATCCACAAGGTGTCCGAGAACCTCGTTCTCGGCGTCCTGCGGGAACTGTATGGGTGGCGGCACCTTCGAAATCTGAACTCGACCGAGCGCGCGAACTTCCCCGGCATCGACCTTGCCGACGATGTGGCCGGCGTCGCCATCCAGGTCACCGCGACGCCCACCCTCGACAAGATCAAGTCGACGATCGAGACCTTCCTGGCGCACGGGCTCGACAAGAAGTACAAGCGCGTCGTCGTCTATGTTCTGGGCCGCAAGCAGGCGAGCTACTCGCAGGACGCCATTGATCGCGCGGCGAAGGGGCAGTTCAAGCTCGACACCTCCACGGACATCCTGGACCACCGTGACGTGTGCGGCGTCGCCCCAGACGTGGACCCAAAGCAGCTGGTTGCGGCCCTGGAGGTGGTTCGGACCTACATGCGCGGTGGAGTGGCAAGGGGGCTCGGTGAAGAGGACTTCAACCCGCCTGCCTCGCCGTCAGAGCGCGTGAACCTGAACCTCGTCGAGGTCTACTTCCCTTCTACGCTGTACATCGCCGACCTGCGCGATGACCTCGAAGCCTTCAAATCGAGAAGGGTGCGCAACGAGCGGAAGATGGTCCGGGAGGCCCTCGGGAGTCTGAACCTGCGCGCACCGTCGGACTACGAGGTGTCGGGACGACAGCTGATCACGTTTCACCCGCTCGACGACACGCACGGACCGTTCACGCAGTTGATCGAGTTGGGCACCGTGACGCCGCTGCAGGCGCGCGAGTTCTACGGCGCAAACGAGGATCGCGAGCGCGTCTTCAAGTCGCTGTTGCGGTTCACGCTGCAGCAGAAGCTATACAAGCACGGCGTGCGATGGAAGCACGAGGATGGCCTGTTCATCTTCGTCCCGTGGGCCAATGGCGACCTGCTCCGCGAAGAAAACTGGGTTGGCCAGCGAGCGTCAAAGCGTGCGGTCTATGAGCGCAAGCTGAACAAGAAGGACCCCAGCAAGACTTTTCTGTGCAAGCACCTGGCCTTCGCGGCGGATTTCGTCTTCAGCGCCGGCAGTTGGTACGTCGCAATCACGCCGGACTGGTACTTCAGCTTCGGCGACGACTTCCGGCGATCGGCCTACGCCGATGCCAACCTGAGCTGGCTCAAGCGCAAGGAGGTCAACAGCACCGTTGCCGGCCACTTCCGGTTCCTCACTTCTTGGTTGTCGGCCTTGGATCAGGATGATCTCTTCGAGTCCATCAAGTCCCCTGCGGCGACCTTGTCCCTCGGCGAAACGGTCTCGTTCTCGAACCATCCGGCACTACCAGATGACACGTGGCTCCCGTTGCGAGATGAATTCGACGACGGCGAAGAGGGCCAAACCGTTGGCTTGTTCGAAACGCTATGAAACTTGAGCACATCGAAGAGCCCCGGCTTCGCTTCCAAAGCGGCGAGCACATCTGTCCTCGGCGTGGCATCACGGCGTACGGCGCGTTCGACCGTTCCATGGGGACGAGGCGGACCGATGTCATTGTGGGGAGCGTTGGCAGCGCTACCTGCAACGAAGCGCTGGATCGCTGGGTGACGAGGTGCGCGTCCGAGATTCCTGGGATGGAGAACGCCAAGCAACCCAACCTTCGGGTCGGGTTCCCTGGCATGAACCTGGGTCACGGATTCGATGCCACGCTCAAGTTCAGCCAGGACTTGGCACGGACGATAAAAAAGAGCGAAGTCGACGAGATCGTGGCGATCGCCGATCGGCGGACTCGTGTGACCAAGGCGATCGAGCTGTACTACGAGCACATCAAGTTCCTCGCGCAGAACCGCCCGGTCGATGTCGTGGTCTGCGTGATGCCCGATGCCTTGTTTAAGGTCATCTCGACTGACGAACGTGGCCCGGCCGAGGAAACGCTGGAAGCCAGCGTCGAAGTCGCCTCCGAGCTGAACTTCCGCCGTGCGCTCAAGGCGCGCGCCATGCATCTGGGCAAGCCGCTTCAGCTGATCCGCGCAGCATCCCTGGAGAGCAACAAGCGTGGCCAGCAGGACGATGCCACCAAGGCATGGAACTTCTGCACGGCGCTCTACTACAAAGCCGGTCCGCGTGTACCGTGGAAGCTGCAAACCGACGATCGCCGACCAAGCTCGTGCGCGGTTGGCATCGCCTTCTACCGAAGCCGCGACCGGCAGGTGCTGAACACGAGCCTGGCGCAGATATTTGACGAACTCGGCAACGGGCTGATCCTGCGCGGAACACCCGTCGACATGTCGCGGGACGATCGTTCCCCGCACCTGAGCGCCAACCAGGCGTACGACCTGCTGACAGCTGCCCTCAACGAGTACCGTGTGGCGCTGCGAGCCTACCCGGCGCGGATCGTCGTTCACAAGTCGTCCAACTTCTCGGCGGACGAGATCGACGGCCTGACGCGCGCTGCGAGCGATCTGAGGATCGACACGGTCGACCTGGTCACCGTAATGGACTCGAAGCTGCGGCTGTTCCGAGAAGGCAACTACCCGCCGTACCGTGGTACGCGCATCGAGATGGACGAGGACCGCCACATCGTCTACACGCGCGGCTCGGTCTGGTACTACCAGACCTACACGGGGCTCTACATCCCGCAGCCGATCGAGCTTCGGATCGTTCGCTCGGAGGAGTCACCCTCCTTCATCGCTCGCGAAATCCTTGGGCTGACCAAGATGAACTGGAACAACACCCAGTTCGATGGCAAGTACCCCGTCACGCTCGGTTGCGCGCGCAAGGTCGGCGAAATCATGAAGTACCTGGAACACACCGACTCGCCGCAGATTCGGTACGGTTTCTATATGTAAAGCGCGCGTCTGGCGGGTAGACCTTCGTGATCCCGCGTCGGCGGGGCCAGCGACCGCTTTGGGACAGTCAGCGTGAGTCGGGTCCGCCGGGACGTCAGACAGTCACCGCTGCATTGCAGCCGTGGCGTCCACGAGGTTGACGACAGCACTCTGCCGGAAAGCGGCTGCTCGGGGCGGTCTGACCCGGACCTGGGGGCGGCGGGCGCGACGCTCGGGCGCGGCAGTGCCTTGTACATCGCATGAGGGCTGCTGACCGCGGGGCTCCGCTACGGGGACAGTACCGACCTCGCTGACCGGAGCATGCCGGAGCATGTGCGGCTTTGCCCCGAGCACCTGTCCCGACGCATCCGCCACAGGCGCGCCGTCAAGCCCCGGATAAAGCCCCGGATAGAGACCACCGCCGAGGCGGATCAGACGGTCGACACGCCCGCCACGCCAGGTGCGCCATTCGCCAGCCACCAGGCCGATGTGGCCGAAGCTTGCACGTGTCAACCCCGATGGATCGCGTCCGACTGCGCAGTCGACATCGTCGACGCGTGGGCTGGCACCCGCTGCGCGCCCGGCCACGGGCCGGGGTGCCGCTGGTGAAGCTCACCGCGGCGAGATCGGAGCCGGCGTCAACGCCGCGCACCGTGCCCTGCACCTGCTCGCCATCGGGCAGCACCAGCGAAACGCTTGACAGTCGCCACAGCGCCGATGCGCTGCCGACGACGACACCGTCTCGCCACAGCACGCCCGAGCCCCTGTTGCGGCGCGTGGCGAAACCGACGACCGTGGCGGCCAGGCGCTCGACTATATCGGCGAGAGAAGAAGCTTCGGGTGCTTGGCTCATGAGGGCACGCACGCGGGTTGTGGAAGACCTGATCGTGTGCTTCTTCCCTGCAAATTGCCTCCGCCGATCACCGAGTTGGAATCCGCCCGATCGGGCAGGTACGCACGTGCACAGGTGGGGGCCGTGTGGCAAACGCACAAGCCCGATGCACCGATTCGCGCGCCCTTGACCCGGGCCCATCGCGCGAGAGCATGGGTTGTCGGGATGTGCCGACACCGATGAAGGAGTGCCAACATGGCCAATGCCATCATGACCGTCTACGGCGGACCCCCGGTCGCCGCCACCGTGCTGGGCCGGGGAGGCTCGCGCATCCCCACAGCAGGCAAGATAAGGGCCGGCATCAAGGTGCTCTCGCGCGCCGCAGCCGACGAGCCGCGCGCACGCGAGCTCTACGACCAGGGTGTTGCCGCCGGCCAATCCTTCGAGCAGATCGAAGAGGCGATCGCCGCCGCGCTGCCGAAGATCAGGACGCCGCTCGTGCCGCGCAACGTGGCCTGGTTCACCGTGCGCGGCCGGGACTTCGCGAATCCGGCGCTGGCCGAACAACTGCTCGATGCCCACGGCGAGGATCGGGGCGAAGGCCGCCGGCTGTACCGCTTCCCGGTGGTGTTTCCGTCCGATCACTGGCAGACCGTGATGCCGCATGAACTGGCCACCTGGGGCGCCCATGAGAAGCGCTACTGGTCGGCGTATTCGCCCGATGGACGCGTACGGCATTGCCTGTGCCATTCGCCGGTGCCGCTGGTCGACAACGGCAAGCGCGCGATCCGGATCTTCGGCGGACGAAAGACGATGCTGCGCGAGGACAACGGCGGGGTGTGCGAGCCGGAGGCCTGCCGCGAGTACCAGCTGAAGCAGTGCAACCTGAGCGGGCGCTTCCTGTTCTTCGTGCCGGGCATCCGTTCGGTCAGCGCCTTCGAGCTGCACACCAACAGCTTCTACGCGATGAATGCGGCGATCCAGACCTTCGAGACGATTGGCTTCCTGCGCGGCGGGCGCATCTCCGGGTTCCTCGACCGGCAGCGCACGCCCTTCTACTTGAGCAAGCGGCTGATGGAGGTCAGTCATATCGACGAGCAGGGCAAAGCGGTGCGCGTGCCGCAGTGGATCATCGAACTGCAGGCGCCGGTCGACGTGGCGGCACTGCTGCGTGAACACGAGGACGACGAAGCGGCGATCGTGCAGGCCGATACGGCAGGTGTGGCGAGCCAAGTACTCGAACGCATTGAGCCCGCGGCGCAGGATGTCGAGGACCGGGCAGCGGCAGGCGACACAGAGCCGCCAACCCCGGGGCAGGACGGCGAACCGAGCGCCGACAAGGTGTTGGCGCGGGCGATTGCCTCGGGCGTCGCGGCCGAGCGCTACGAAGCCTATGCCGATCGGCGTTGGGGCAGCGGCTGGAAGCTCAACCGACACGGGCGGCGTCGCGCCTGGGACGAGCTGGAGCGCTACCGCAACGACCCACAGGGTTACGCCGACAAGGTCGACACCGAAATGAGGGCAGTGTCATGAACCCCGATGGCTCGATCCGCGTCGCGCATTTCTCGGACCTGCACTACGGGTCGAAGAACCTGGCCGAGGCCGACCGCTGTTTCGGCGACGCCATCGACCAGGCCATCGCCCTGCGGGCGCAGACTGCCGTGATCTCGGGCGATGCCACCGACCACGCGATGGACCTGCACGCGCCGGCTGCCGTACGGCTGGCTGCGCAGATTCGGCGCCTGGCCGACCATTGCCCGGTATTGATGCTGCAGGGCACGTATTCGCACGAACCGCCGGGGACGCTCGCGATCTTCAGATTGCTGGGTGGTCGCTATGGCGTTCATGTCGCAGACCGGATCGAGCAAGTGGGCTTGACCTTTGATGGTCGCTGGAACGCGTCCGACCGGTGGCGCTTCGATACGCTGCCGCCAAACCTGCTTGCACTGTTCAGCTGCGTGCCGACCGTGAACAAGGCGGTCGTCGCTTCGACAGTCGGCGCGGCGGCCGCCGCCCCGGCGGTGGGGGAACAGCTGAGCGAGCTGCTGCAGGGGTTTGCGCCGGCGCATCGTGCCGCGCGAGCGGCGGGAGTACCGAGCCTGGGCGTGTCGCATGGCACCGTCTTCGGCTGCCTGTCCGAGCATGGCGTGCCGATGGCCGGCTTCGACCACGAGTTCACCACCGGCGCGCTGTTCGCGGCCGAGACGCAGGCCTTCTTGCTGGGCCATATCCACCGTCATCAGGCATGGCGGCGCGACGGGCCGGCGGGGCGGCAGTGCATCGCCTATCCGGGTTCGATTGGGCGGTTCCACCACGGGGAAGAGGGTGACAAGGGGTTCTTGCTCTGGCAGGTCGGCGCTGACGGCGCATATTGCACGCTGCACACGACACCGGCGCGCCGAACGATCGACATCTGCTTCGAGGGCAGGCCTGACCTTGATACCCTGCGCGAAACGATTGCCCGGCAGAACTTGGTCGGTGCCTTCGTCCGCGTGCGCTGGACGGTCGCCGAAGAAGATCGGCACGAGGTTGACCGCGCTGCCATCGGGCAAGTCCTGGCCGACGCCGCCGAAGTCAAGCTCGAAGGCCGCATCGTGCCGGTGCAACGCACCCGTGCCTCAGGCATCGCACAGCTGCACAGCCTGGCCGACAAGGTCAGGGCATGGGCCGAGCTCACCGCCTGCCGGCCCGAGCCCTTGCTCGCCTGCCTGGATCAGCTGTCGAGCACGACGGCTGAAGACATCGCTGCGACCGTCCTCGCCGCGGCAACGGCGACGCCGATCGACGGTGGCGACTCAAGCTGGGGCGCCGCAGTTTGCGTGAAGACTGACACCGGCACTTGAAAGCCCGTGCACACACGGCAGACTGGTCCGGCCTGCAACCACAAAGGCACGTCATGCAACCTCTAGCGCTCACCTTGAAGGGCTTCCGCGGCATCCGCGACGGCCTGGGACTCGACCAGATCACGCTCGATCTCGAGCGTCTCTCCGATGGGGCCGAGCTGATCGCCATCGCCGGTGCCAACGGCAGCGGCAAGACCACGGTGATGGACAACCTGTCGCCGTTCATGGCGCTGCCGAGCCGCTGCGGGACCCTGGGGCAGGGCGGCTTCTCGTACTACGACCACGTGCTGCTGCCCGAGAACATCAAAGACCTGTGCTGGGCGCACGAAGGCCGCCGCTACCGTTCGCAGATCGTCATCCGGCTCAGTGGCCGGCGCAGGACCGAAGCCTTCCTGCACGTGCTCGACGACGTCGGGTCGTGGCAGCCCGTGCGGCTCGACGACGGCACGCTGTGCGACGGCCGGGTCGAGACCTACACGCGCTGCGTCGAGTTCATCTGTGGCAGCGCCGAAACCTTCTTCACATCGGTGTTCGCGGCCCAGGGCAAACGCCAGCTGAGCAGCTACCGCAATGCCGAGATCAAGGCGCTGCTCGCCGACCTGCTCGGACAGGAGCAGATCCGTGCACTGGGCCAGCAGGCGGCAGAGACGGCGCGGCTGCTCAAAGCCGGCCTGTCCGTCGTCCGCCAGGAACAGGCGGGGCTCGATGACGAATTGCAGCGCCTGGAGACATCCCGACAACGGCTCGACGCAGCGCGCGGCGTCGCCTGGGCTGAGAGCGCCAAACAAGCGGCGCACACAGCGCTCGACGCGGCGCAGGCGCGCCACGCACGGTTGGTATTCGAATCCGAACAGTCGCGCGCCACCGAGGCTCGCCGAGTGCAGTTGACCGCCGAACGACAGGCCGTATTCGATACCGATGTGCAGACGCGGCACGCGTTGGAGCGGCAGGATCAGGTGGAGCGCGAACGGCTGGCCGGGCTCGATCGGCGCATCGCCCGCCGGCTTCAGCAGGACCAGGCGCGGCGGCAGTCTCTGGCGCAGTCGCGGCAAAGGTGCTTCGACGCGCTGGGCGAGGCGAAGGTGGTTCGGCGTGCCGCGCTGCGCCTGCCCTTGGCCAAACGCATCCAGGGCCAGCGCGCGGCACGCACGCTGGCGGCGCGCGAGCGGACTCAGCGGTTGGCGCTGTGCCAGGCTGCGGTGCACCTGGTCGAACAGAGATTGGCCGGCATCGAGCGCGATGCCGGAAAGGCAGTGCTGCGGGCAGACGAGCTCGCGCGTCGGTTCGGCCTCACCGGCGCAGTGCCCTGTGCCGGCACCGACCTGCAGCGCCGGTGCAATTTGCTGCACGATGCGCACGAGGCGCAGGCCTTGATCCCGAACGCCCAAGCCCAGTTGGCGACGCTGGCGCGTGAGAAGGCCGCGGCGCAGCGTGATCTGGCCGCTGCCCACCAGCAGCGCGACGCGCTGGTCGAGGCACCGCAAGCGCTGAACCTTGCCGAACACCGCGAAGCCGTCGCTCGGGAACGCTTCAACCGGCTGGCCGTGCTGGCTTCGAAGGCGCCGGCCTGCGCGCAGGCAAGGGCGACGCTCGCCGAAATCGACAGCGAACTCGCGGCGCTGGGCACGCATGCCGACAGCGTTACCACCGAGACGTCCGAAGAGCGCGCCGAGCGTGAACAGGTCGCAGCCGCGCGCAAGGCAATCGCGCAGCAATCGGAACGGCTGGTACAACAGACGGCTGCGGCGCTCGCCCGAATGGACGGCGCGCTGGCAGCGCTGCCCGCGGCCCATGACGAGCGACAGCTGAAGGCGGCAGCCCAGTCGATGGCCGAGGCGCGCGCAGCGCTGGCCGCAGCCGATCGCACGCTGATAACGGCAGTGCGCGACGCCCAGGCCCGCGAGGAGCTGTGCAGGCAATCGGCCGCGCTGGTGCAGCGCCAGGGTCAGTGCGCCGCGCGCGGCGCCCGCGTCGAGACGGAACTGGGCCACTGGAACCTCTTCGCGCGCTGCATGAGCAACGACGGACTGATCGCGCTGGCGATCGACGACGCCGGCCCCGCACTGTCGGCGCTGGCCAACGACCTGCTGCTGAGCTGTTACGGCCCACGCTTCACGGTGTCGATCCACACGCTGCTGCAAACCGCCAGCGGCGAGCAAAGGGAGGGCTTCGACATCGTCGTGCACGACGGCGATACCGGACAGAGCAAGAGCGTGGGTCTGATGAGCGGCGGCGAGCGCACTTTCGTCGAGGCCTGCCTGACACGGGCGATCGCGCTGTACCTGGCCCGGCACACCGGGCGGCGCTACAGCTCACTGTTCACCGACGAGGCGGACGGCTCGCTCGACCCGCAGCGCAAGCGCATGTTCATGGCGATGAAACGCGAGGTGCTGCGGCTGGGCGGCTACGAACGCGAGTTCTTCGTCTCGCAGACACCGGAGCTGGCAGCGATGGCCGACGCCGTCATCGATCTGGACGCATTGCGGGTCGTATCGGGCGGACAGCGCAGCGTCGCTGACGCGGGTTGATAACCTTGTTTTCGGGATCGGCAGTCGCGGTGGGGTCGGACGCGCCGTCGGAGGTCCCGAACACGCCCCGAGGGCAATGGCCCTGGGGGTGTGCGGGACGTGCGGCTGAACCGGTAGCCGCTCAGATCAATCCGCGCTCGGCGAAGGACACGACCGTGTCGCCGGCGACGACGAAATGGTCGAGAACGCGCACGTCGACCAGGACCAGGGCCGTCTTCAAGGTCTGCGTCAAAAACTCGTCGGCGCGGCTCAATTCGGCTGCTTTGGAAGGGTGGTTGTGGGCCAGCGCGATCGCCGCGGCGTTGTGTGCCAACGCGGCCTTGACGACCTCGCGTGGGTACACGGCCGTCTGCGTCAGCGTTCCCCGGAAGAGCTCCACCGCGTCGATGAGCCGGTGGCGCGCATCCAGAAAGATCGCGATGAACACTTCGTGCTCGAGGCCGGCGCAGTAAAGCCGCAACCACTCGCGCAGCACTTGCGGTGAATCCATCACCTGGCTCGACTGCATCTGATCACGCAGGTCGCGCAGCAACAGTTCGCGGGCGAGCGCGAGCTTGCGCGCCAGCGCCTCGGCGCTGCATGGCGTGGTCGCAGTGGACGTGACCGGGTAGGCACGCGTCGGATCTCCGACCATCGGGCGGGACTCTTCGGGAATCAACGGCGATAGCAGTTCGCCGATCAGCGTTTCGCGCGAAAGCGCGCACAGGTTCTCCATGACGTTCTCCAAGGTTGCAGGCAGGGAACGCCGCTCCCCATGGGAACGAGGTTCCCGTGGGGAATGCGCACGCGTGGGGCGTGCGCGACTGAAAATGGGGCAAGGTTCGACGGCGACGCCTGAGGCGCCTCATGGCGCAGGCGTCGATCCGACGATCGAATGCAAGCGTGGCCCAAGTCAACGCGCAGACGTGGCTCGCGCGTTGCCCAGCAGAATCGAATGCGATTGCAGTCGCGTTCGATCGGGACCGGGCTGCAATTCGCTGGCCATCGACAAGAAGCTGCGGACAAGCGCTTGCGGATGCGGCAACATGCGTGCTCGGCTCCCACCTGGAGCAACGCCATGATCCGTTTGAACCAGCAGATCCGACTCACCCGCCGCGAGGTCGAGCGTTTCGTGAAGATCACCGACTTGGTGCCGCAGCACATCCGCACGTTCGAGGACTTCGACGCCTACGTCGCGCGCTGCAAGGCCCACTACTGGGGGGTGTCGAAAGACACCCGCTTCATGCACTGGCTGATCGATCGCGAGCGTGATCGCTGTTGCGGCACCGTCGACAGGTGCAGCCTGGTGCCATGAGCCCATCTGAGGGCCCCCCGTTGGAGGGCCCCCGAAGCTGGGGTCAGGCCTGCTTCCTGGCCAGGGCACCGCTGGCATCGACCCTCGGCAAATCGCTTGGGCTCGAAGTCTGTGATGCCATGGAGGCCGCCGACGCAGACACTTTCTGGTCAAAGGCTGCCTGCGCTGCGGCAAACTCCTTCTCGGCGGTCAACTTGTCGATCTTGCGAACGGCCGGCTCGCGAGTCAACTCGGGCAGGCATTCGACGGCGAGCTGGCCGCCGAGCCGCGTCCCAGTGGTGAGGGCACGGATCGGCACGACGAACAGGCCGTGGCAGAGCTGGCGCACGAACTGGCCGATGCGCCTGCCGCGCTGCTGGCGCGCCTTGTGGACGCGCAACGACTGCTTGCAGCACAGGTACAGCGCCAGGTGGCGCTGCTTCATCTGCGGGTGGGCTTCCAACTCGGCGATCACCTCGGCGGCGACGAACATGTCGCTGCGCACGCTACGGTAGAAGCCGAGCCATGCGCGCTCTTCTTCGCGCTCGACGCCGGAGAGTTTGCTCCGTAGTCGGGGCTGGTCATGGGACATGGTGTTGCTCCGTAAAGATGAGGGAACACCTGTCCCCCGGCGGGGGACGGATGACATCCCCCGGGGGTTGCACTGCGACTGAACGCAAAGATCGATCTCACGCGGCGTGTCGCTCGGTCACGGCACCGCAGCGTGCGAACACGATCGGGTGGGGTTTGAACAGCGCCGCCAACATCGGCTTGTGCACGGCAGGCATCAGGGCACGCCCTGAGCCCCCCAGCAGCACGCCGATCGGACGCATTCGACTCGTTGCATGTCTTGTGAACATCACGTTCTCCTTCTCGAAGTGAAGGGGAACGCCCATCCCCAGGCAGGGAACAGGGTTCCCCGTCTTGGGATGCTCTGGCCGCGGTGGGTCAGAGCGGCTCGGTGGCGTCACCTGGCGGTGCGCCGAAAAGGCGAAGGCCCTCGGTCCTTGCGAACTGGGGGCCTTCTCTCGATGCCGCAGGGGCGCTGGCGCCGGGAGCACCAACGACCACGGCATTCGATGTCGAGCGACGCGAGCGCCGTCCGGCACCACACAATGCTCGGCGCAAGCGCCGAACAAGACTCTGGGCCATTCACATGGCCTGATCCAGGCGAACCCGGATCGCTTCAAGGCGGGTAACGACCGCAACGCCAGACTTCGCTGGACTTCTTCGAGGACGGGAGCCCTCGATGAAGGCTGCGCAGGCGCGATGCCCACAGGTAGCGGGAACAGTATGGCCTCAGGCATCTGACGCGATCAACAGGTCTGGCGGCACTGGGCGGCATCGCCATCCGAAATCGGCGGCGCCTGCCGTTGATTCGCGGTGGCGGATCGGTCGAGCACGTTGTCGCAACACTGAGACGACGCATTGCCGCGCAATCCCAACGCCCGAATGACCCGAGGTCCCAAAGGAGGGTCACTGGCCGGGTGCGGCCTGAGGCGTCGGCTGGCTCGCGTACCATCCGAGCGATGAACCGCAGTGGGCTGTACTGGCCAAGCCGCCGCCGCCTCTTCCGCCGTCGAGTGCCGGTTCGGGTCCGCTTCGCCACGTGGCTCGTATTGGCGGCCGCGCTTGTACTCACGGCGGCTGCGACTGTGCACGCGCAGTAGCTGGCGACGCTGGCGGCCAACGTCGTTCTTGGGCTGCACCAGTCGCCGCACGGTAGGGCGTCCGAGACCAGTTGACGGGCGTGGGCTTCGCGGACATCCTCGATGTCAGCCTGCGTGCTGATTTTTCGCGAAAATTCAGCATCGCGGCAAGGCCCAAATGGGTGCATGCTTATGCGATCCCGCCTGGAACGAGAAGACGGTGCCAGGGACAGAAGCGCCTGCAGGGATACTGTGGTCGTTTCGCGCTCACCACCAATCGAGCAACTCTGGCGCGCAACGCGTAGGAGAAGGTCATGGCTTTCGCGATGCACTGCCCCCACTGCAAGTGCGGCAATGTCGACCCCTTTGAAGTGATGGCGCGCGGCCACGTCGACTGGATGCATTGCAGCGGGTGCGCTCGCCATTTCTACTTCCTGATCGCAGAGTGCAAGGCATGCGAGGAAGAGAGCACGTTCGCGTGGCAGGGTGCCCCGCTGCCGTCGGAGATGAAGGCGCTGCGCTGCCGCGCTTGCGGTCTACCCGTTGAGTTGCTCGATGAACCGACTTTCTCCGATCGCCTCGGACGCGGTTGACGGACTGACGTCGATCACAAGCGACGATGGATCGCTTGCGTTCCTCCTACGGCGCGGTGGACGCGGTGCCTATCTCGAGCGCATTCAACATCTGTCCGCGATAGGAAGGCTCTCGCACATCATGCGGTTTGACGACCTCGAATCATTCCTGCGCGCGTACGAGGCAGACGAGTTGCGCTTCATCTACCCGCTCGTCTACTGGCGCCTTCGTCAGGTCATGGAGGAGGTCTTCGGGCAGTGAGCGTCGAACCGGAGTCCGCGCTGGGCGAAATCGTTCGCGACCCAACATACGCCGGCCGCGTGGTGAAGATCGTCTCGCGCGTCGCCGCGGCACGCTCACCGCCGCAAGCGCTGGAAGTGCTCCATGCCGCGAAGGTAGAAATGGGCGTAGACCAAGCGGTCTTCGTAAGCTACATCCGCGACGAGGACTCGCACGAAAGCTATCGATTCCTGCTCGCCGCTGATCCTCAGTGGTGTTTCGAGTACCAGGCGCGTGCCTGGTACGGATCCGATCCATGGCTGGTGTACGCCTCGCAGAATTTGGAGACGATCAGTGCGTCGATGATTCCGGTGGTGACCGCTCAACAGCGCGAGATCCGGGCCCTTGCTGAGAAGTATGAAATGGTGTCGGTCTGCATTGCCCCTGCGTCTTCCGCCGGCACGAACGCCCGCATTGGCATGCTTGCCCTGGGATCTGCGCGACGCGGATTCTTCGAAGACGACGCGGCATTCGGGCTGTTCAAGTTGCTTGCACACGGCCTGGCCATGGAGTTGCATTTGTGGTGGAACCGCTACGAACGCGACGAGCTGATCAACACATTGCGGATCAGCGATGAGGATCTGTCCTTGCTTCGCCTCCAGCTTCACGGTGCTGGCACCAAGGAAGCATGCGGAGAGTTGGGTGCGAGTAGCGCCTCCATTGATTCGCGCTGGCAGCGGCTGAACCGAAAGCTCGGCTCGCCTCACCGGCATGCGAGCGCGCGACTCGCTGCCAAATTCGGACTGATCTGAAATGCCACACAACCTCTTTGGTGCCATCGGCTACCTGGCCATCTTCTTGCCCTTCGTGCTGCTCATCGTCGGCCAGGCGATCGACGCCCCCTACCTGGCGGCGGCCATCATCTTCGGCGTGGGCCCCTTGAGCCGCCCTTTGCTGGGAAACGTGAGCCAAGAGCTGGTGGAGTGGGATGAGCGGACCGCCACGTTCCTTGATCGCCTGCCGGTTGTGTATGCGGCGGCGTTTCCGTTGCTGCTCGGCTGGGTGTTGAGTAGTCTCGGTGCACACCCACCATCGCGCATGCTTTCCTGGATCTGGCTTGGCCTCAGCCTTTGGACCTGCATGTTCTTTGCCGTGGTCGTCGCCCACGAGCTGATACACCAGGGCGGACATCGGCGGCGTATCGGCTGGCTTCTGGCCGGTGCTGCCGGCTATCCATTGCTGGCGCATGAGCATTTGCCGCATCACAGTACGTCCGGGAATGTCGACCTTGCGGAATGGCCGCGTAGGGATGAATCGGTGTGGGGCTTTGCTGCACGTCGCACTGTTCGGGTGATCCGTTCGGCTGCCGAACACAACGCGATCCTCGCAGCCAGAAGGGGTCGCGGCGCAGTCCATGGGGGCCTACCGGAGGCCCTTGCGGCAACCGCTGTGGTCAGTCTCGCCTTTGCCTGGGTCGCCGGTTTGCCGGGGCTGGCGCTCTATCTCTGTGTTGCGGCCGGCGTCCACTTCGGCGTCCAAGCGATCACGTACCTGCAACACTGGGGGCTGGGGGTCGACAGCGTAGAAGGAGCGGATGAGGGTCGCTACGCCTGGGAGGACCGGTGCCAGTTCCAGGTCTGGTTGATGTTGCACCTGGCGCTGCACCACGCCCACCATCAGCGGTCCTCGATACCCTACTATCGATTGGCGCCGCATGCCAGGTCGCCTCGACTGCCAGCCGGCTACGTCCTGTTGCTGGTCGCCTCCTTCATTCCCCCTTTTTGGCGTTGGCTGATGACTCCGGCGCTGGAGAGTTGGAAGCACGACCCCGAGGCGCATATCGAGCCCGTCCGCTGGCGGTTGGTCTGCTTGCCGGTCCACTATGCGACGAGTACCCGCGGGTAGGGTAGTGCCTTGCAAACTGCTGGGTGTCGGCTTTGGGGAACCAGGCTGAAGGACCCCTCGTGTTAAGGGTTGTGGGACACCTGCCCGCGTGCGTCACCGGACGTGGAACTGGCGCGGCCTGAGGGCAGGTGTCGCACAAGCCTCGAGGGAGGAAACCGCGGCGAACGTCACCGCGGTTGTTCACAGCACGCGCGTTATGGAGATTGGGGCGCTGGGGAGTCGGTGGCGGTGGGTGCGGGCACGAACTGCGTGCGTGCAGCTTCGACGGCAGCGGCGCGCTCGGCGCCTGTGCGATGCATGGGCACGGCAGACCTGGCCCGGCCGCAACGCTGCTTGCCGAGCCAGGCGCAAGCTGGCGCAGCCGGTGATCCCAGCCGGCGCATCGCAGGCGTACTCGGACGATGACGTTCGGTGCACGTCATGACGAAGGTGGTGCCCGGATGGTCTGACCGCGCGTGAAGGTCTGCAGCACGATCATCGCCTGTCCGCAGTGCCGGCAGACGAACACCGGCGCTTGCGCACTGGGGCCGTCGTCGATGGGTTCGCCGCCGCTGGCCTTGGGCGCCGCGTTCAACAACTCGCGCGCCAGCGCCAGGCTCGCCTTGCGGCTGCCGTTGGCCAACAGGCCGTAGTGGCGGATGCGGTGCAAGCCGCCGGGCAACACATGCAGCAAGAACCGGCGCATGAACTCGCCGGGCTCGAGCGTCATCGCTTTGTAGCGTGTGCGCCGCTTGGCGCGGTAGTCCTTCCAGCGGAACGTCACGCCGCGCTCGTCCAGCGCGATCAGCCGGCTGTTGGAGATCGCCACCCGGTGCGTGTAGCGCGACAGGTACGCCAGCACCGCCTGCGGCCCGGCGAACGGCCGCTTGGCATAGACCACCCACTCGCATCTGCGTAGCGGCGCCAGCCAGGCCCTGAAGGCATCGGCATCGGCCAAGCCGACGTGCTCACCGAAGAACTGCAGCTTGCCGCCCTGGTGCAAGCGCAGCAGCTCTTCGAGCAAGCGCCGCCGGAACAGCCGCGACAGCACGCGCACTGGCAGGAAGAACCCCGGCCGGCACGCGATCCAGGTCTTGCCGTCGGGTGCGAGCCCGCCGCCGGGCACGATGCCGTGCACGTGCGGATGGTGCGTCAGCGCCGAGCCCCAGGTGTGCAGCACCAGCGTCGCGCCGATGCGCGCACCCAGGTGCTTCGGATCGGCCGCGATCGTCAGCAAGGTCTCGGCCGCCATGTCGAACAACAGACCGTAGAGGGTGGCCTTGTTCTGATACGCGAGCTCGGCAATCGGTGCGGGCAGCGTGAAGACGACGTGGTAGTACTCCACCGGCAGCAGATCGGCCTGCCGAGCGTCGAGCCAGCGCTGGGCTGCACTGCTCTGGCACTTCGGGCAGTGCCGGTTGCGGCACGAGTTGTAGGCAACCTGATCGCTGCCGCAGCCATTGCAGCGCAAGACGTGTCCACCCAGCGCCGCGCTGCGGCACTGGACGATGGCCGACATGACCTTGAGCTGGGCCAAGCTCAAGTGGCCGCGCTGGGCCTCGCGCCAGGCGGGGCCATGCTCACGGAAGATGTCGGCGACCTCCAGGGCGGGCCGCCCCTTCACCTACGACTCCAGGCGACCTACTCGGTACCCGGCGGCTGAGGCGGCTTGTCCAGCGGGCTGATCACGCTGCGCAGCAGATCGGTGGCCACCTGTGCATACAGGGACGTCGTCTCCAGCTTCTTGTGGCCCAGCAGCACCTGGATCACACGGATGTCGACCTTCTGCTCCAGCAGGTGTGTGGCGAAGCTGTGGCGCAGGATGTGGGGGGTCACGCGCTTGTCGATCTTGGCCGCATCGGCGGCCAGGTGCACAGCGCGGTTGATCTGACGCGCGGTCAGCGGGTCCGTCGGGTCCAGGCCCGGGAAGAGCCAGCCGCCATTGCGGATCTTGCCCTGGGCATGCCCCAGTCGCCACCAGGCGCGCAGCCGCTCCAGCAGCACCGGGCTGAGCATGGCATAGCGATCCTTGCTGCCCTTGCCCTGCTCTACGCGCAGCGTCATGCGCTGGCTGTCGATGTCGCTGACCTTCAGCGAGATGATCTCGCTGACGCGCAAGCCCGCGCCATAGGCCACCGACATCGCCGCTTGGTGCTTGAGGTTGGGCGCCGCAGCGATCAAGCGCGCGGCTTCTTCGCGGCTCAACACCACTGGCAATGTGCGCGGCACTCGCACATGCTGCATCTTGGCCAATAGCTCGGGCCGGCCCAGGGTGATGTCGAAGAAGAACTTCAGCCCAGTGATCGTGGCGTTGATCGTCACCGGCCCGCTGCCTGCGTCCACCAGGTGAAGCTGGAAGTTACGCAGCTGTTCGATGGTGGCAGTGTCAGGTGAGCGACCCAGGAAGGCTGCCAGCTTGCGAACGGCGCGGATGTAGCCGTCCTGGGTGTGCTCGGCCATCTTGCGCATGCGCATGTCGTCGAGCATGCGTTGACGCAACGGCGAGACGCTGGGAGTCGAGATGTTCATGGTCCTGCTCCTGTCGATGAGCGAGGCGGATTGCCTCAATCACCAACATCGCAGAACCCGCGGCGCAACGAACTACTACTACCCTGGCCGGAGCGCCTACCGCGCGAGCGGTTTAGTCCCGCGACCCACTGCTGACAGCCGGCAACCCGAATTGGTTGCCCGATAGCCGCCATTCGTCGGGTCAGCGAGACGGCGCTGCGATGCACGTGGAATTTGGCGCCTGTCAGCTGTCGTTGGCCTTGAAATCATTGGCAGCCGTGCAGTTGAAGTAGCCGGTTGCACGCACCCGCTTTGTGGCAGCCCGGTGCGGCGAATCGTAGAGTTGGTCAGCCACCGTTCGTGTATGCCGCCAATCGATCACACGCGGTTCCGCAAGTTGCGCGAGTTCGCGCCACCAAGCATCCGCTCGGCGGCCTGCCCAGGTTTCGCGCCGCGGCGCGGTCGCGACATGCGCATGGCGTGACAGCACATAGGCGCGCATTCATAATAATTCGGTCGGCGTGGCCCGCTGCCTGCACGCCTTTGTGGGAACCGAGGGGTGTGCGAATTGAACCGACACATGGTGTGCTTGGGCTGGACGCTGGTGGCTGTCATGAACGTGCTCGCATCGGCCGGCGCAAGAGCCCAGGCCACCGAACCGAGCGCAGGCGTGTCGCTGGAGTTGGCGACGGCGCGGGCGCGCAACATCAGCGACCTGCGCTACGAACTGGCCCTGTCGATTCCCTCTACCCCGGCACAGCCGGTAACGGGCGCAAACGTGCTGCGGTTCCAGCTGGCGGATGCGACGATGCCGCTGGTCATCGATTTCGATGCCGAGGATGCGCCCGGAGCCACCATCACGGCCAATGGCATGTCGGTGCCGACGCGTGCGGTCAACGGCCATCTCGTGATCCCGCCAGCGCATCTGCGTCAGGGCGAGAACACGGTACGCATCGACTTTCGCGCCGGGGACGCACCGCTCAACCGCAGCGACGATTTCCTCTACACGTGGTTCGTACCTGCGAACGCCCGGCGCGCGATCCCCTGCTTCGACCAGCCCGACCTGAAGGGCCGCTGGACCGTTGCGCTGGAACATCCCGCGCAGTGGCAATCGGTGGCCAACGGCGCTGAGCGTGATCGACAGAAGACGGGAGACCGGGTGCGGGTTCGCTTCCATGCCACGCAGCCCTTGCCCACCTATGTGGTGGCATTCGCGGCGGGGGTCATGAAGGTCGAGACCGCCACGCGCGGCGGCCGCACGATGCGCATGTTCCACCGCGAGAACGACGCTGCCAAGCTGGCGCGCAACCGCGACGCTCTGTTCGACCTGCACGCGCAGTCCCTGGAAGCCCTGGAGCACTACACCGGCATCCCGTACCCGTTCGGCAAGTTCGATTTCGTACTGATCCCGGCCTTCCAGCCCGGCGCCATGGAGCACGCCGGCAACATCGCCTACAAGGCCGAGTCCCTGCTGCTCGACGAATCGGCGACGCAGCAAGATCAGCTGGCGCGCGCCTATGTGATCGCGCACGAGACCGCCCACATGTGGTTCGGCAACCTGGTCACCATGCGCTGGTTCGACGACGTCTGGACCAAGGAGGTCTTCGCCAACTTCATCGCGGACAAGGTCATCGTCCCGCAGTTCCCGCAGGTGCGGCACGACCTGCAGTTCTTCCTTGCGCACTACTGGAGCGCTTACGCCGTCGATCGCTCGGCGGGTGCTAACCCGATCCGCCAGCCCCTGGACAACCTCGGCGACGCCGGCAGCCTGTACGGTGCCATCGTCTACGACAAGTCGCCGGTGGTCATGCGCCAGCTCGAGGCCCTGCTGGGCGAGACGGCCTTCCGTGACGGCGTGCGCATCTACCTGCGCGGCCATGCCTTCGGCAACGCGACCTGGGACGACCTGATTGCCGCGCTGGCCGGGCACACGAAGCTGGACCTGAAGCAATGGAGCCGGATGTGGGTCGACGAGCCCGGACGTCCGCTGATCCGTACCGATCTGGAAATCGTCGACGGCCGCGTGCAACGGCTGGCGCTACAGCAGCACGATCCACAGGGAAAGAAGCGTATGTGGCCCCAGCAACTGCGCGTCACCGTGGGCTGTGGGCCGCAGCCGCGCCGGATCGTGGTCGAACTGACGGACCGGGACATCGAGCTCACGCGCGCGCTTGAAGGCTGCGTACCCGACTACGTGCTGGCCGGTGGCGAGGGGTGGGGCTATGGCGAGTTCGAACTCGATACCCGCTCGCAGACTTACCTGCTCACCCACCTGCTCAATATCAGCGACCCACTGACACGGGGCGTCGCCTGGTCCGCGCTGTGGGACGCCATGCTCGCCGGGCGGATGGCGCCGAGCCGGTGGTACGACATGGCCATGCTTAACCTGCGCGAAGAGCAGGATCCGCAACTCATCGACGAATGGCTGTACGACGTGCATATCGTCTGGTGGCGATTCCTGACATCAGCTCAGCGGGCCGAGCGTGCTGCGGATCTGGAAGCCCTGCTGCGTAGCCGTCTCGACGCGGCCGCCGAGCCGGGCCTGAAGTCGACCTGGTTCGGTGCGCTGCGAAAGGTCGCCACCACGCCCGAGACTGTGGCCTGGCTGCAGGCACTCTGGCAGCGCGAGACGGCAATACCCGGCCTGCCGCTGGTCGAGACCGATGAAACGGCGCTCGCTCTTGCGCTGGCCGTTCGCGGGGTAGCGGGTGAGCAGGGCGTGCTCGACGTGCAGCATGACCGCATCACCAACCCGGACCGCAAGGCGCGCTTCGAGTTTGTCCGCCGCGCCGCCGCGGCCGACGTACAGGAGCGCGAGCGCTGGTTCCAGGCGCTGGCCGACCCCGCCAACCGTCGCCGCGAGGTCTGGGTCCTGGAAGGCCTGAGGCTGCTGAACGACCCACTGCGAACACAGGCGTCCGCGCCGCTGGTGTCAAAGGCCCTGGACTTGCTGCTGGACGTCCACCAGACCGGCGCGCTGTTCTTCGATGCCGCCTGGGTCGACGAAACCCTGCGCGGCTACTCGACGCCGCAGGTCGCGGCGATGGTCACCCAGTTCTTCGACAAACTTCCGCCCGACTACCCGCCTCGGCTGCGCGCCAAGGTGCTGCAAAGCGCCGACTTGCTGATGAGGGCAGCGCGAGTCAAAGAGCACTGAGCAGTGCCTGGAGACCGAACAGGCGAGCCACGAATTTCCATCCCTTCGGGATCAGCTGCAACCGTCCAGCTCGCGGTAATGGGGGCTGCCGGCTCCAAATTGGCCCGACTTAAGCGACCGGTTGGAGGCGCCGTGATCGAATCGGTGAGGATCCGAGGTCGACCCTGAACGGATACTCCTTGTCGCTGATCCGATGACACAAAGCCGTCCTTCGCCCGCCCTCTCAGCAGTTGCGCCATGCGCCTGTCGAAGCACTTCGAGACCCGACCCCTACTGTTTAAGCCTTAGGTACCTGTCGAACCACTCCACCGTGCGACGCGTGGCATCGATCCGGTTCTCACGCTTGCTGAAGCCGTGACCCTCGTTGGCGTAGAAATGCGCGTCCACCACCTTGCCGTCCTTCTTGAGCCGATCGACGACCTGCAGGGCTTCGTCCTTGGGGATGCGCGGATCGTTGTCTCCCTGCAGAACCAGCAGCGGCGCCTTGACTTCGCCGATGTAGGTGATCGGGGACGTCTTGCGATAGATGTCCGCGTCCTTAACCGGATCTCCCAACAGACTTCGTATGTACTGTGCGATCTGCGGATCCGCGTGCTTGAGCATGCTCATCCAGTCGAACGGGCCGAACACTTCGACCCCGGCGGCCCAGAGGTCGGGCGTCTTGGCAATCGCCATCATCGTCATGAAACCGCCGTATGAGCCGCCGGTGATACCGATCCTCTTTGGATCGACGTAGCCGGTTGCCTTCAGGAAGTTCGCGGCGTAGACCGTATCCTGCAGATCGCCGCCGCCCAGATCCTGGTAGTTGGCGCGCTGGAACGCCATGCCGTAGCCGGTCGACCCGCGCACGTTGGGCGCGATGCAGATGTAGCCGCGGGACACCAGCGCCGCGATGTCCGGGTCCCAGTAGTCCTTCATCTGCCACGTCGGTCCGCCGTGCGGCAGCACCAGCGCGGGATGGGTGCCGTCCCGCGGCAGGTTGAACGGCATCCACAGCAGAGCGCTGATGATCAGTCCGTCGAAGCTCTGGTAGTGGACGATCTGCGCCTCGGGCATGACGGTCGAGCCGAGGCTGGCGATCGCGGTGTGGGTGATCTGCATGTCACGGCCGGACACCGTGTCGTGAACCCAGTAGTTCACCGGTTCGCCCGAACTCTCGTGCGAAAGCAGCAGCCAGTTTCCGTCGGGTGCATACGAGCCCTGGGTCGCGGCCAGGGTGTTGATGCCGGCCTTCAGCGGCAGCTTCTCGGTGCGCAGCGTGGCGATGTCGACCTGGTACACGTCGCTGCGGCCGTCCGCATTCAGCGTGTAGGTCAGCGATCGGCCAGAAGGCGAGAAGTCCCCGGCTTTCGCTTCCCACCGCGTGTCCGTGACCCGGGTCAGCCGCCCGGTGGCGATGTCGAGCAACGCCACATTCTGATAATCGCCCTTCGCATTCGAGCTGATCAGCAAGGACTTGCCGCCCGGCGACAACGCGGACGCGACATGCAGCACGTTGCCCTGGTGCGGCGTGAGGTTGGTGCTCTTGCCAGTCGCGACATCGATTCCGAACACGTCGCCGTCAGAGGCGGCAACTTCGGTCCGATTCGCGTACAGGGTCTTGCCGTCTGCGCTCCAGGCGACGGAACGCCACGAACGGTCGGGCGCGCTCTCGTGGGTCAGATGGCGGATCTTGCGGCTGGCCCAGTCCAGCAGCCCGAGATCGGATTGGGTCCCTGTCTTCGTCTTGACGTTCAGCGCGATGGTCCGACCGTCAGGTGACCAGCGCGGCGCCACCTCGGCCACGTCGGCCGAGTTCGTCAAGTTCACGATGTCGCCGCCATCACTGGGGACGGCAAAGATGTCCCACAGCTCGTTGCCGCCCGCATCCTGCTGGTACACGATCCACTTGCCATCGGGTGACCAAGCGGCGCCGCGCTGCCGTTCGTCGGACTGCACCAACTGGATCGGCCAGCCGCCGGCGGCGCTGACCTTCCACAGGTTCGAGCGGCCGGACATGTCCATCGAGAAGGCGATTTCCTTTCCATCCGGAGACCACGCCGCGTCTTCCACCGAGCGCGTGTAGTAGAGATCATCGATTGGGATGGGGCGGGCCTTCTGATTCAAGGCCGAGGTGATCGATCTTGGCGAGGTGAGTGGGCGATCGTCTGCGCCCGAACTTTGAGCCAGGGCGATGGCGGGAGCGAGCAGAGTCAGCAAGCAAGCGCAGGTCAGGAGGGAGATCTTCATTGCGAACCCATCTTTTTGGAGCGCCTTGCAGGCGAATGCGGAAGACTCTATCTGAGTGAAGCCCTGCTGTATTCGCCCGGGACCGGCCGCTCCCCAGCGCCTGCATCTGGCCGGGACCGCCACAGCGGATGAACCCTGGTTGGCATCACGAAATTGAACGACAGGTTTGAGGCCCCGAGTTCGGCGATCCGGTCATCAAGCTGCGACCCAATCCCGGCATTCGATTGCTGAAATTGACGGCCGCGAAGCGGTCATTGAAGTGCGCAGTCGTAGCCGAAGGACCAACGCCGCCAGCCGCTGCAGGAACTCCAACCAGAGGCCACACAGGCGTCCGATAGCGCTGCTTCATGCGGCTTCGATCCAAGCCTGGGTCAGGTCGACCACCGTGCGCTGTGCGTGGCTGCCTCCAAGACGCACCGATTCGGCGCGGCAGGCGCGCAACTCGTTCTTCGCCGCCGCCGTGTCGCCCACCATCAGCGCGCCAAGTGCCGCGTTCCAATGCAGTGCGACGGGGGCCGCGGCATGGCCCTTTTCGGCCGTCGCCCGCAGACGCACCGTGCTCGCGTTCAGCCCGGAACGGTCGCCACGCCCGGCGGCCAGCATCGCCAGGTGCAGTTCGGCGAACACGTTGCCGCCGTTGGGGAAGTACCGTTCGCAGTACGCCGCCGCAGCCGACCAAGGCAGGCCCTGGCGGCCGAGCAGGTGCAACCGCCACAGCATCGACGCCGCATCGCTCATGCCCACCAGCGGCGGTGCTACGTCGAGCCGGCGTAGCACCTGTGCGGTGAAGCGCGCGAGCGCCGCGTCGATGCGACCCAACGCCAGCTCGGTCAGCGCGGCGTGCCACTGTAGATGGCCCCATAGCAGCGCATCTTCGGGGTAGTCGGGCAGCCAGGCGTCGATGAAAGCCAGTCCCGCGGCCGCATCGTCGCGCTCGAACAGGCCGTGCATCACGATGTGCGCGATGTTGCCGTTGGCGCGGCGCAGCCCGAGGCTGCGCTCGGCGTGCGCCATACCCTCGTCGAGCTCGCCGGCTTCAATGCAGGTCCAGCCCAGGTGCGAAAGCATCCACGCATGGTCTGCCGGGAAGTGTGGGGCGAGGCGGCGCATGAAGGCCAGGCGCGCGGCGTCATGGTCGTCGCGCCCCGAAAACGCGAACAGTCCGAAGGCGCCGAGCAGCGTCGAGGCCAGCAGCGCGTCGGTGGGCCAACGCGCCATGTGCGCGAGCGCTGCATCGAAGGCCAACGCCGACTTGCCGCCGACGAGCAGCGCGATCGCCGCCACATGCGACTGCTCGCGTTCGCTGGCCTGCGGCGCGTGACGTTGCGCAAGCTCGATAGCCGGACCGACGTCGGCGCGGCGCAGGTACACCGCCGCGTCCAAGGCACGCAACGCATGCGCGAGCGCGAACTCCGGGTCGTATTGCACCGCCTCTTGTGCGGCGTCGCGCACGCCAGGCCAGGCGTGCAGGTAGGCGTCGACGCCATGCCGATACGCCTCGGCGGCCGCCTCAGAGGTGCAGCACAGCGACAGATCGAGATTGTCCTGATACGAAGGCACCTTTGGTCCCTCCTACATGACGGCATCGCAGCATAGGGAGTTCAAACGCCCGCCGCAAGGGGCCTCAGCCTATGCACGGGATAAGCAAGACTTTCCTGCCTGAGTTGCCCTGGTCGCATGCACATCAACACGGGCCGCGCTGCCAAGCAGCAACCGGGGTAGCGCTGCGCGACTGGGTGGCCCGATGCCGCAAGACTCAGGGTCACCCCCAGGTCGACAGCGAAAGCGCTCCTTGCTGCCCCAATCGCCTGCCGGATCAGCGCAACGCGAGATCGCCGGCGCCCGGTCTTGGCACTCCAGGCGGCCGGCGCACGGTCCTCAGGGCCCACTTGGGCTTTGCTGAGGGCGGTTAAAACTCCTATCGCTGCGCGCTGTATGCCGACACCGACATCATCGTGATGGACGAGGCCTTCTCGGCGCTTGACCCGCTGATCCGGGCCGGCCTGCAGACCGAGGTGTTGGCGCTGCAGGCCGAGACCGGCCGCACGATCGTCTTCGTCACGCACGACCTGGACGAGGCGCTGCGCCTGGGCCACCGGCTGGCGATTCTGCACGAGGGCCGCGTGCTGCAGGTCGGCACGCCGGATGAACTGCTGATGCAGCCGGCCGACGACCACGTGGCTGCGTTCGTGCGCGGCGTCAATCGCGCGCGCGCCTGGACCATCGGCGCGGCGCTGGCGCCCTGGCCACCGCATCTTGCGCTGTCCCCGTTGGAGGATGCGGTCGACGACACGCTGACGATCGAGCAGGTGCTGCCGCGGCTGGCCGGCCGCGCCGAAGCGCTGGCGGTCCGGCGTGGCGGCCGCATCGCCGGTTGCGTCGATGTGGACAAGCTGCAGCGGATGCTGGATCAGCGCGGGCCGTGGCGCGCCCCGGAACGGCCACCGTCAACCGATGACCTCGTCCGCGCGCAGCAGCAGATCGCGCGGCAGCACCAGGCCGATGGCGTCGGCAGTCGTCCGATTCAGCGTCAGGCCGATGCGCGTCGGCTGTTCGAAGGGCATCTCGCCGACCGGCTGGCCACGCAGCACCTCGGCGGCCATCCCCACCGCGCGTTGCCACATCGCGTCCATGTCAGGGCCGTAGCTGAACAGGCCGCCAAAAACACGCGCATACATCTGGTGCTGGCTGAAGGAAGGCAGCCGCAGCGTGCGCGCCAGCGCCGCCGTGGTCGCGAAATTCGCGTACATCAGTTCGTCGCCGTTGAGCCCCAGCACGAAATCGCGCGCGGGCGTCAGCGAGCGCAGCGCAGCTTCGATCTCGCCGGCGTCGCGCACCGGAAAAGGCACGTACTCCAGGCCGACCTGCTGCGCGATGCGGCGCACGACGGCAAACACGGCCTCGAACTGCGCCTCGGGGATCAGGCGGCGATCGAACATCCCGGCCAGGCGCCGCGCCGCCGGTGCCACCTGGCGCGCCAGTTCGTAGGTCTTGGGGCGGATGTCCTGGTGCTGTATCGACAGGCCGGTCACCTGGCCGCCGGGCCGGCGCAGGCTCGCCGCCAGTCCCTCGGCCACCGGATCGAAGGTGAAGGCGACGACCATCGGCACGTTGGTCGACTGCCGCATCAGCGCGCGCGCGGCCGTTGAGGTAAACGCCAGCGCTGCAGCGGGCTTCAGCGCCACCAACTCGCGTGCCAGCGTGTCGAGCCGCTCCGGCCGGTTGTCGGCGTGGCGGAGTTCCAGCCGCAGGTTGTCGCCTTCGCGCCAGCCCAGCCGCGCCAGCTCCTGCCGCATCACGGTCTCAGCATTCGGCGTGAGCGGAAACGGCGACAGCATGACCAGCAGCTTCTGGCCGGCCGGTGCCTGCGCGAGCGCAGGCGCGGCGGCCAGCCAGGCCGGCAAATGGCACAGCAGGTCTCTTCGTTTCATCGATCGGCTCCTTGCGGCTGCATGCCCTTCGATCGGGTGAGCGTGAGGGCTGCCCGCTTGGCGAGGGCCTCGAAGGCGCTTCGCGGGTTGCCTGCGAGCAGGCAGACGGCACGCACCCGCGCAAGGCCATGCCGA
>ERZ724507.142-NODE-142-length-30344-cov-6.982337_pt1 | contig 30344 bp, 27 predicted proteins | sample MGYA00376040_ERZ724507 | MGnify/ENA primary metagenome ERZ724507 (study PRJEB28724, sample SAMN07190883) | activated sludge metagenome | isolation source: activated sludge of sewage treatment plant in Hong Hong | place: Hong Kong | collected 2016-03-17 ...
GGGCTGCCGAACATCACGCCGATCTTCATGCGGATCTGGTTGATGAAGATGACGAGCGTGTTGCTCTTGTTGATCGATCCGGTGAGCTTGCGCAGCGCCTGCGACATCAGACGCGCTTGCAGACCCATGTGCTGATCGCCCATCTCGCCTTCGATTTCGGCTTTGGGCACCAGGGCTGCAACCGAGTCGACGACGACGATATCGACCGCTCCCGAGCGAACCAGCATGTCGGTGATTTCCAGCGCCTGTTCACCGTTGTCTGGCTGCGAGACGAGCAGATCGTCGGTGCGCACGCCGAGCTTTTTGGCATACGTGATATCGAGCGCGTGCTCTGCGTCGACGAATGCGGCCATGCCACCGCGCTTCTGACACTCTGCGACCACCGACAGTGCCATCGTGGTCTTACCGGACGACTCTGGACCGAAGACTTCGACGATTCGGCCTCGCGGCAGTCCGCCACAGCCCAGCGCCACATCCAGCGCCAGCGATCCCGTCGACATCACCAACACTTCCGGCAGGGCCGTACCCTCGCCGAGCCGCATGATTGCGCCTTTGCCAAACTGCTTTTCGATGTTGCCGGTGACAGCTTCAATTGCGGCCAAACGATCACTGCGACTTGAGCCCACGCGGGACTCGTCTTTCTTCTCAATCGCCATGGAAAACGCTCCTTTGCTACAAGGCCGCTGGGTATAGCAAAGAGGGCTGACAGCCGTTGCTATTTTTTGGTGATTGGCGTCGCTGTGGTATCGGCGGGACCGAAGAGCTGACGGAGCGCTTCTTGGTACTTTTCGATGCGGGGATACGTGGCCGTGGCGAGCTTTTCTTCGATGTGTCGAAGCAGGGCGCGCTGCGCTTCGTGTAGATGCTGCGGCGTCTCGACGTGAACTTTGATGTGTAGATCGCCGCGAGTCGTCTGTCCGACGGAAGTTGGATAGCCTTTTCCGCGTAGACGGAAGGTTGCTCCCGACTGAGTTCCTGCGGGGATCTTCATCTCGACGCGGCCTTCCAGCGTCGGGACATCGATCTGACAGCCGAGCGCAGCCTGCGTGAAGCTGAGCGGCAAGTCGCAGAGGATGAGTGCGCCGTCTCGACGAAGCAGTGGATGCGGCAGAAGCTTGACCGTGACGTTGAGATCGCCGGGACTGCCGCCTCGTCGGCCTGGTTCGCCTTGACCGCTGATGCGACGGGCGCTGCCATCGTCTGTGCCGGGTGGAACGCTGACGGTGTATTCGCGCTGCTGATCGGTAAGGCCCATGCCCCGACAGTCGGGACACGCATCGACGACGACTTTGCCGACGCCCTGACAGACCGTGCAGGTTCGACTGAGCGAGAAGATGCCTTTGCCGGTCTTTACGTCGCCTTTGCCTGTGCAGGTGGCGCAGACTTTCATCCCGGCTTCCCCGCCGCGTGCGCCGCTGCCTTGGCACGTCGGACAGTCGGCGCGAACCGGGAAGCGAATCGTCTTGTTTGCGCCGTGCGCGGCTTCCGCCAACGAGATCTCGAGCGTGTAGCGAAGGTCGCGTCCTTTGCCTTTTCTGCCGCCGATGAGGTCACCAAACAGGTTGGTAAACAGCGACTTCATCGCTTCCAGATCGACGGCCAGCGGATCGATTCCCGCTGCATCACGCGACAGGCCCAGGTGTCCCAAGCGATCGTAGCGCGCGCGCTTTTCGGGGTCCGACAGCACCGTGTACGCCTCGGAGACTTCCTTGAACTTCTCTTCGGCTTGCTTGTCGTCGCGGTTCTGATCGGGGTGATAGCGCAGAGCCAGCGCTCGGTACGCCCGCTTGATCTCCGTCGGATCGGCGTCTCGGGGCAGCCCGAGGACGTCATAATAGTCGCGCCTAGCGTCGGCCAAGAAGTTCCTCAGTTTGCCTGGTTCGGCGTTTCGTCTTTGCGCTCAGTCGGCGTCTCACTCTTGCGAGAGACCTGCACCAAGGCGGGACGAAGCAGCCGGCTTCCAATCATATACCCGCGCTGAAACACCGTCGCGACATGATTGGCGGGCAGCGAGCTAGATTCGACGCTGCCAATGGCTTCGTGGAAGTTTGGATCGAACGGCTTTCCTTCGGCCTCAAACGGCTTGATCGCGGACTTTTCGAGCGCAGCGAAAAATCCCTTCTGAACCATCTGCACGCCTTCGACGATCGACGTGACCGTGGTCGACGGGCTCTTGCTGGCCGTGAGCGCGCGGTCGAAGTTGTCCATGGCCGGGAGCAGCTCTTTGACAAGGTTTTCGAGCCCACGGATCGCCGCGTCTTCCTGATCCTTGCGCGCGCGACGCTTGTAGTTTTCGTACTCGGCAGCGAGGCGCAGCAGACGATCGTTCAGATCGCGCTTTTCCTCCGAGAGCTTGTCGACCTGCGCTTTCAGCTCCGCTTCGGGCGAAGTCGGTGCTTTTTCACTGGCACCGCCTGCCTGCGTCTTGCCCGGCTGCTCGGTAGCGTTTGTCGACGGTGCTTCTTCGGTGGCCATGTTCGTGTCTCTCCTTCGAACTGAGTGGATATCTTTCGACGTAACTATCGTGGCGTCGCGCCGCAAGCCGGAAGTTCATCACGATGTGGATCGCTGACACCAGATAGACGTTTGCCCGCTTACAGATACGTGCAGCGCACAGCGGCTTTCCGTCGGTACGCTCTTCTGTCTAACTGCTTTTTGTGACGTCGGCAAGACCGAGTCCTCCAAGTTCTCCGCGTTTGCTGATTCGAACAAGCCGCCGCTGTTGCTTGAACCGACGGAGATGCCAGCGTGGCCGCGTCACAAGCTGCGGCGTTGGTCCGTGACCAGCGGATGCGACTTAGCGCTGACGAACCACTTCGGACAGAAGCTGCGCGGTAAAGTCGACGAGCGCAATCACGCGCGAGTAGTTCATTCGAGTCGGACCAATCACCCCGAGTGCTCCGAGCGGCTGCTCATTTGAACCATAGCTCGCTGCGACGACGGTTTTATCGGAAAACTCGGGCACCGACGTCTCGGCGCCGATGAAGACCTGAATGCCGTGGGCCGACTCGGTCTGCTCGAGCAGCCGTAGCAGCAGCCGATGATCTTCGAGCGTTCGAAACAGTGCTTTTAGTCGCTCGGGCGTCGCGGGTTCTTCGTCGGTCAGCAGCTGTGAGAGCAGGTTCGCATGTCCAGCAACGATCACCGACGGTGGCTGTGACGGCAGAGCTTGGGCCGACATGCGTAGCGCGCGCTGTGCCAGCTCGTCGTATCGGGTCCGCTCAGCTGCCAGCTCTTTTGCGACGAGCGTTCGTACATCCGATAAGGTCTTCCCGTCGAGCAGCGTGTTCAAATAGTTGCTTATCCGCTCGAGATAGTCGTTCCGAATCGGCTCGTCGAGCGTCAGCAGCTTGTTGTGAACCCGTCCCGACGTGTTGACGATGATCGCCAGCACCGCGTTGTCTTTTACGCGAACGAACTCAATGTGTTTGAGCACGTCGAGATCCACGCGCGGCGTCATCAGCACAACCGTATGCGACGACAGATCGGACAGCACTTTGCTGGTCTCGCGCAGCACGGCATCCACTTCTCCCGTCGAAAAGTTGTAGTGACTGGCCAGCTCTTCGCGATCTCGCGGCGACAGCTGCCGAATCTTGAGCAGCGAATCGACGAAGAAGCGCAGACCCAAGTCGGTGGGCACGCGACCGGCGGATGCGTGAGGCTGACGAATCAGTCCCAGCTCTTCCAGATCGCTCATCACGTTGCGGACGCTCGCCGGGGACAAGTCGACGCCATAGCGACGCGTCACCGTGCGAGAGCCAACAGCTTCTCCGGTGGTGAGATATTCCTGCGTGATCGCCGACAGGATTTTTCGAGCGCGGTTGTTCAGTTCCAGCATCGGTAAAGACGATGGTTCCTCGACAAGCAGTATACTGCGGGGAATGTCGGTCCTAACAGCCGCTGTGGTTCAGCTTTGTTCGTCACCGGATGTGGCTTCCAACCTATCGCGCGTCGCTGCGCTGTGTGAACGAGCCAAGTCTCGAGGCGCAGAGCTGGTTGTGCTTCCTGAAAACTTCGCACTGCTTTCTCCCGATGAGCGCGAAAAGTTTTCATGGGCGGTGCGGATTGAATCATCAGACGGTGGATTGCGCGGCTCGGGTCAGATCCTAGACGAGATGCGCGCACTGGCTGCGCGGCTCGGCATTCACTTGGTGCTTGGCGGTCTTCCCGAGGCTGGACGAACCAGCGAGCGTGTCTTCAACAGCAGCGTTCATCTTCTTCCCGACGGTGGAATTGCTGCGGTGTATCGCAAGATCCACCTGTTCGACGTTCACTTTGCCCACGCGAACACCAGCCTGCGCGAGTCATCTTCCGTCGAGTATGGCGATGTCGATCAAGCGATCGTCAGTGCGACACCGTGGGGCGGGCTCGGTCTGTCGGTCTGCTACGACGTGCGGTTTCCTGAGCTATATCGAAGGCTCGTCGCTGCGGGCGCTCAGCTTTTGTCGATTCCGGCGGCGTTCACGCTTCATACCGGCAAGGATCACTGGCACGTTCTGTTGCGCGCAAGAGCGATTGAAAATCAGTGCTTCGTGCTCGCGGCGGCGCAGCAGGGACGACACAGTCCGACGCGCTTTACTTACGGACACAGCCTGATCGTCGATCCGTGGGGAACCGTGCTGTGCGAAGTTCCCGACGGAGAAGGCGTGGCGGTGGCCGAGCTAGACTTTGCGTCGCTGCAAAAGATTCGGACCGATCTTCCCTCGCTGGCTCATCGTCGGATCGGCGTGGAGTCATAGCCGTGTCAGCCTCGGCGCTTCTTTGCGCGCAGCTCTGGCTGTCGGCTCCGGCGCTGGTCGTGGCAACCGATCAGCTTGCGGACGTCAGTGCTTCGACACCAGAGTCGCTGCTCGAAGCGGGTTTGAGCGGTGAAGTCCGCCGTCTGTATGGCATCGGAATCGCGGACGTCCGTCGCTACAACCTGCGTGAGGCACTGGGATCGGTTCGCAAAGCGCGGGCGCTGGCCTATCGAGAGCTGCTGCACGGACCGAGTCGAGGACCACAGCCGCGACGACACTTTGTGCGGATCGCCTACGTCGAAGGACAGCTTCAGCAGCTTCAGCTCATCGACGATCAGCTCAAGCTGCGCGCGGATCGTGGCGGTGAGCAGGCGGCGGCGATTCAGCTTCGCGCACTGATTCTGCACAACGTGTTTTTGGCGATCCGTGGCTTTACTGGGCAGCTCGACGTGCCGTTTGCGGAGCGTGTGCTGGCTGCCTATCGAGAAGCGCAGCTTCAGCGCAGTCGCTTCAATCGCGAAGTCCAGCTTGGGATGGCGGCGATGCTGGCGGAGCGAGGAGAGCTCGTCGAGGCGCGCAGTGAGTTTGCCAAGCTGAGCACGGCGGAGCTACAAGGTGACGGCATCGATCTGGCGGTGATTTATTATCATCTCTCCGTCGGAGAAACCCGATTGGCGCTGGTGCGGCTCTTGGATGCGACGCGTCGGGACACTTGGCAACACGGCGTGCGCGAAGGCAGCTCGCTGCGTGCGTCGATGTACCGAATGAGCGACTTTGATCGCCTGCGCTCGCATCCTCGCTTCGTCGAGCTGGTGACGATTCCCGAAGAGCAAGTGACGCCGTAGACGCCGCCGATGGGCGAGCCTGTCCGCTTACAGAAAGCGAATGCAGCGCGGCGCGGTTCGGCTGATCAGCACGTCGCACGACAGACAGGCTTCTTTGCCTCGCGGGTCTTCACACGTTGCACAGCGATCAAGCGTCACAATCGCGCTTTGAAACTCGCGATCCAGCTCGGCCATCAGCTGGAGCTTTCGCTTGAGCCCATCCATGTGCTGCGCCAAAAGACCCTGGAGCGCCATCGCAGATTCCTTCGACGGACTCGTCTGACGCGCGGCGAGCAGCTCGCGAATCTCTTCGATGGAAAAACCACAGGAGCGCAGGTCGATGATGAGCTTGAGCTTTTCCAGCTCGCCCACTTCGAACAGACGATGTCCGCCCGTCGAGCGCTGCGCTGCTGAGATCAGCTTTTCCGCTTCATAGAAGCGAACGGCGCGTGGTGTCGTCCCGGCTCCGTCGACCATTGCTTTGAGGGTGATCAGGTGATCGGTTCCCCCGGTCTTTCGTCGCCTTGCTGACGGACTTTTGCCATGTAGCTGAATCGTCGACAGCTTCGGTTCGTTTCCGGCTGTCTCCGTCGGATTTTTCGATTTGGTCATTCCCTCTGCTTCAGACATCGCGCTGTTGTCGGCCTCGTTGCCATTTTTTGGGTCGCGCGGTGCATTGTCAAATGCGCATCGACTGTCGCTAGCGCCCAAGCACAGCGACGGCAATCGCGGTTCCTCCGAGCATGCTCAGCGCAGTCGGCATAAGCACGCGCAGACGCATCGGAAACAGTCGGTGAAGCGGATCCGCCAGCGAGATCAGAACGGCCCATGGAATCGTGACCGCGAAGTGCAGGTTTGCTCCGGCCAGCACAAACAGCACGCGAATCATCGGCAGCCAGATGATCGTCGTCGCTGTCATCATCAGCATCGCCAGCGCGAGCGCCGGGGTGGTCTGCTCTTCAGATCGCACACGCAACATCCCGACGAAGATCGCCAAGCTTGCGACGAGCGCTGGCAGCGTAAACAGATAGCTTGCGTCCGTCTGTTTCAGCGAACAAAGCAGCGACGCCAGGGTCCATGGCAGCAGCGTTCCCAGGCTCTGACCCCACAGCGTATCGAGCGACGACGGCGGCGACAGACGACACGCGAGCAGCTGAAAAAGGCTCGTCACCGCAACGGTCAGCGTCGAAAGTGCCAGCCAAGTGGGCAGCGGCTGCGACAGCCACGGACGCGACCCGCCGGACAGCGAAGCGATCAGCTTGCTGACGACAATCCCAACGACCGCCGCGACCAAGATCACCAGCACAAACCGACCGATTCCCAGCAGCAGCAGTCGCAGCGCTTGACCTCGCTGTCGCTGGATGAGCAGCCCGATCGCCAGCAGCCACAGCGTCGCTTGGACGATCGCCAGCCCGGCGGCGGTTTCCGTTCGATACAGCACCAAGTGGCGCGTAAACAGCTCGAACCAGACTCCGTCGCGATCGTCAGACGGTAGCGTCGATCGCGCCAGCACCGCCCGCGCCGTGCCGAGCGACTGATCGCCCATGTGCTGCACGCTCCCGAGATCGAGAAACTCAAGCGAGTCTTGCGCCGTGTGGTACTGGTGCGCACGCTCGGCGAAGGCAAAGTTTAGACCTCGCCAGCCTGCCGCCTGAAGCACCGTCAGATCCGTATCGTTTGGCAGCAGCTTGTAGAGCGGATAGATCGCCGACGCTGCCATTGGACGCTCGACGGATGTTGCGTATGCTTCGACGAGCCAAGTGCTGTGACGACTGGCTTCAAACATCGCGGTCTGTCCGCCAGTTCCTCGGGCTTCGTGATTCAGCACCGCAGCGACGCGAGAAAGCCAGCGATGCGACGGCAGCAGCCGGGCACCGAGCAGTCCTGCTTCTTCTCCATCGTCGATCACCACCACGAGCGGACGCTGCCAGATCGCTTGTACCTCCAGCGCGCGAAGCACTTCCAAGATGGTTGCGACGCCCGACGCTGCGTCCCCGGCACCTGGACCACGCGCCACCGAGTCATAGTGCGACAGCAGCACAAGTGGCTCACGTTGATCGGCAAGTCCCGCTGCTGCCCGTCGAGCAATGATGTTTTCGACCTGCGCACAGCGATCGCGCAGACACGACGGACCGATCTGCAGTTCCGGCGACAGACCCAGATCGCGCAGTCGCTGCATCACAAAGTCGCGCGCCTGACGATGTGCCTCGGGATGCGGCTGACCGTTCAGTCCGACGGGACGCGGTCCAAAGGCCGTCAGTGATGCAATGTCTGCGCGGGCGCGCTCGGCGGAAAACTGCTTCGCTTCGCAGTCGACGGGCTTGGGACGCGGTGGTGGATGATGAATCAGCACCAGCAGCGCGACGAGTCCCGTCACAGACAGTGCCAACGCGTAGTGCAAAAAAGACGGACTCCGCGTCGGTGTCATCTGCATCCGTTAGATCGACTGAAAGTCGTGGATCAGGGCTTTTTTCTCTGTTCCTCGTCGCAGCGCCAGATCAATCAACCGACTGAGCAGCGCTTGATAACCGACGCCCGTCGCCTCCCACAGCTTCGGATACATGCTGATCGACGTGAAGCCGGGGATCGTGTTGACCTCGTTGAAGTAGAACTTGCCGCTCTTGCGATCGAGGAAGAAGTCGACGCGCGCCATGCCTTCGCACTCGAGCGTCGAAAACGCCATCGCCGACCACTGTTGCACTTCTCGAAGCTGCTCGTCGCTGATCGGCGCGGGAATCAGCAGCGCCGCGCCATGTTCGTCGAGATATTTCGCCTGATACGAATAGAACTCGTGACGAGGATTGATCTCGCCCGCGATGCTGCACAGCGGTCCACCCGACGGATCGCTGTTTTCCAGCACCGCGACTTCGATTTCGCGCGCGTCGATGGCTTGCTCGATGAGCACCTTGCGATCAAAGCGCAGCGCATCGCGAATCGCCGCGTCGAGGTCTTCTGGCTTCTTGACCTTGTGAACCCCGACGCTGCTGCCCGAACCCGACGGCTTGACGAAGCACGGATAGCCAAGCGTCCGTCCCACTTCGTCGGGCAGCGACGCCGCTTGCGTCGCATACGTTCGTCCGTGAACCGTCCGATAGGGAACCACCGGAATGCCCGCCCGCTCCGCGAGCCGCTTGGCGACTTCCTTGTCCATGCCAATCGCCGACGCGAGCACGCCACAACCGACGTACGGAACGTCCGCCAGCTCCAGCAGACCCTGCAGCGTTCCATCTTCACAGAACGTCCCGTGCAGCACCGGAAACACCACGTCGATCGCGGGAACCGGCAGCCCGAGCGCATGTCCCGACGGAATTCCGACGGGAATCAGTGTCGTCCCTTCGCTCTGCGACGGATTGGGCGGAAGCACAAACTGAGGCTCGTCACGAAACACCGGAAGCTGTCGCGAGCCTTTGTCGATGCGTGACACATCACCGGGATGCCAGCGACCTTCTTTGTCGATGGCGACGGGAATGGCGACGAAGCGATCGGGATCTAAGTTGCGCAGCACCGACGCTGCTGACTGAAGGGAAACCTCGTGTTCCCCTGATCGACCGCCGTAGAGCACAGCGACGTGAATCTTCCGTTGCGTGGACACGATGATGCTTTTCCCCGTCTGCGCCTAGTGAAAGCGCGGAACCTTTTCGACGTCGAGCTGCTCGAGCGCAGCGCGAATCACCAGTGACTTGTTGGCCTTGCTGTAGCCTCGACGCTTCAGCTCTTTGACCAGACCTTCGAGCCGCTCAATGTCTTCGTTGTACAGCGAGATACAAACGACTTTGTAGTGCGTCGGACGAGGCTTCTTTTCTGGTAGATCAGCGACGGGAACTTGATGAACCGCAGCTCGCTCGCTATCTCGCTCGGGACGATAGAAGCCATTTGCCAAGATGTCGTCGACGGAAAGTGGATCTGTTTGCAGCGCGCGAGGGCCGCTTGGTTTGACGCTCATGACCGGGGAACTCCTTATTCGAGCGACGCGGGTTCCATGGTCTGAGCGGTGGATTCGCTGCTGCGGCTCGGGCTGAGCGGCGCAGTCTCTTTGCCGGTGATGCGATCGACGACGCGACGATAGTCTTCGGCACCCGGCGAGTCTCCATCGTATTCGAAGATGCTCTGTCGGTGACTTGGTGCTTCCGCCAGTCGGGTTGAGCGCCGAATTGGCTCGATCAGCTTTTCGCGAAAGTGTCCACGCAGCGTCTCCAGCGCTTCTCGGGCCAAGCGAATGCGCGAGTCGAAGAACGTCGGTAGGACGCCCGCGATTCGCACCGAGTGACCCAGGTGACGCTCAATGTCCTTGAGCGTCTTGAGCACTTGCTTCACACCGACGAGCGACAGGTAATCGCACGACACCGGAATCAGCACTTCTTCGGCGTACGTCAGCGCATTTTGGTTCAGCAGCGACAGCGACGGAGCACAGTCGAGAATCACATACTGATAACGACGGTGCGACAGGCCCATTCGCTGCGACAGTACGCGGTCGCGATCTTGATCTCGTCGAGCCAGCCACACTTCAGCAGCTGCCAGCGTCGCATCGGCGGTGATGACATCCAGTCGTCCGCGCACCGGCACCGCGACCTCTGCTGGATCGGTTCCTTCGACGAGAACGTGATACAAGCTGCGCTCGCCTTTGACGCCCAAGCTGGCGCCGACGTTGCCTTGTGCGTCGGTATCGATGAGCAGCGTCTCGAAGCCTCGCTCGGCCAGGCCCGCCGCCAGGTTGATGGCCGTCGTGGTCTTTCCGGTTCCGCCCTTTTGATTCAGGATGGCGATGCGACGAGCACGTCGGACAGCGTGACTGACTTCCCCGAGCGCCGCGCGTCGGCAGCTGAGCTGACAGAAGAATTGCCGACGGGGCGGTTCACCCGGAGCGCTCGCCAGAGTGGCCACTTGATAGGCGTACTGCGGGATGAATCGCTCTCCGCAGGTCGTGCAGGCTTCATACATGGGCCGATTACACGACCCGGCGCAGGCGTTCGCAAATTTTTCACCATCGCAAACACCCGACTTCCGCTTGCCAACGCGGGGGACAATTTGCAAACCTCCGCCGCCGTGACGTTGCAAGCAAGCGAGGTAGCGGTTTCGGTGTGTGGCTCGGCGCTCGGTGCCTTTCCCGGCGCAGAGTGCGTGGGTGTTGTCGTCGATGCAGGCCCGGCGGCGCTACATCTGCAAGGCCAAGCGGTGGTCGTACCGCGCATCCTGCCGTGTGGTGAGTGTCCAAGCTGTCGTCGTGGCGCGGTGTCGTCGTGTCCTCAGCGACGGACTCGTCCGACGGCTCCGCAGGCCTATGAAGTGGTGCCCGCGCGCTATCTGCTGCCGCTGATCTCACCGTTTGTCAGTCAGTCGCCGCTGTCCGATTCACTGTGGCAGTACGCGGTGTTTGCGGATGGCCTACTGGCCCCGTATACCGGCCTGGTTCGCGCTGGGGTCTCGCCAGGGACCGTTTGTGTGGTCTTGGGTGTTGGGATACGCGCCGTGCTCACTGCGGCTCTTGCAGAGGCGTTGGGGCTGTTTGTGGTGCAGTTTCAGCCTGAAGAGTACGCGCGACTCGATCCGGCTGCGGCACGACGTCAGGTGGCGGCGCAGGCGCAGGCCCAAGGTCTGCCGCTGGCTGGGGCTTGTATCGTCGAGACAGTGGGCAGCGATGCGGCGCGCGCTCGAGCCATTCAGATGGCAGAGCCCGCCAGCTCGATCCTGCTTTTGGAGCGCTCGCAGCCGCTCGGTGGCTCGTCGGGACAGCTGATCGCAGAGCCTCAGGGCGGGGCTCAGCTCGTCAGTGTGGCAGTGCTGGAGTCGCTGCTCTCGTCGCAGTCGCAAGTGCTCTCTGTCGCACCGCATCCAGATCTGCTGCCCGAGCTGCTGGCGCTTTCTGAGCGCTGCCGACTTGATTTGTCGAAGCTGACTCGTCCGGTGCCCGTCGAGGAAGTCGAAGCTGTGATGGAATCGCGGCGCTGTGGGCTGGATACAGATCTGCGGCTGCCGGTGGTTCAGTTTCAGTCTTGATGACTGCGGTCTTCGCGACGGCGTAAGCGGCTCAAGCTACGTCGCACACAGCCCCAAGATCAGCTGTTCCATGATTCGCTCGTCGTCGAGCTTGGACAGCTTGAGCGTTCGATCGGTGTGAAAGATCGCTTCGTGCATCGCTTGCACGCGGCTCAGCGTCAGCTTTCGCGCTTGATCGAGCAGCTTTCCCGCGACAAACGGCATCACGCCAAGCGCGCTCGCAAGCTCACCCGGCGACGGACGACCGTGTGACATCAGGTCGGCGGTCTGCCACAGCTTCATGACGTGACGACTGATCAGCGCGAGCAGCTTCAGCGCGGGCTCCCGTTGCATCTGCATCTCGGCGAGCAGCGTCAGCGCGGCAGAGCGATCGGCGGCACCCACCGCGTCGATCAGCTCGAACACCGAGTGCTGGCGCGTGGTGACCACGACTTCTTCAATGTCGCGAATCCGAATCGGCTGTCCGACGGGAACAAAGCAACAAAGTCGCTCCAGCGCGTCGGCAAGCTGTCCCAGATCGGCTCCGATTTCGTCGGCCAGTCTGACGGCGGCCCCGCGCTCTAGCTCGACCTTCAGGCGCTTCGCTTCCGTCTCGATGAAGCTGGGAAGCTGCTTGTCCGACAGCGGGTCCAGCTTCAGCAGCAGCCCGTGTTTTTTAAACAGGTTGAAGAAGCGCAGGCGAAGATCGGCCTTTTCTGCGACGAACAGCAAGCACGTCTCCGGCGCGGGCGCCTCGATGTACTTGGTCAGGCTGGCCAGCTCGTCGGCGGTCAGCTCATCGGCGTCACGGACCAGCACCAGTCGTCGCTTGGCCATCATCGGCAGCGTCTTGGCGCAGGCCAGGATCTTGGCCGCCGCCGCTTCTTTCGCGAACAGCTGATCGTAGTTGAAGTCTTTCGTCGCTGGATCGAGCACTGCCAGCTTGATGGCCTCGATCGCGCGATCGACGAGGAAGCGCTCTTTGCCGCACAGATAGACGAGCGGCGGAGCACTCTGCGACAGCGCGCTATGCAGCGAAAACAGCGGATCTTGCGAAGGGGTCGGCGTCGCCATGCGCGGCGACTATAGGCGAGCGCGGCGTGCCTGTGTCAACGGCTACTTCTTGCGACAGCAACGGAAGCAGTCTTTGTTGGTGGTCATCGCCACCGGATCGTTACAGACGACGCTGGCTTCTTCGGGACAGTTCTTGTCGGGCTCGTAGTCGGCGCTGCATGAGTTCAGGTCGACGGCGCCGATCGCCGGACACAGCGCTTTGTAGTCGTCCTCGGTGAGCCAGACGCCGATGCCGCTGGCGCATGCGATGATGTCCGTCGCGACGCACAGGCCGAAGCGACACTCCATTCCACTGGGGCACGGATCGCTGCCTTGACAGCGATAGAGCAGCCTCGACACATCTGGCGCGTAGCAGCTGGTGCTGACAAGCAGTCCACAGACGACAATCAGCCCGGATAGCAGCCGGGATTGGAACAGCGACGGCTTCATCAGAACCTCCCGAGGATGACAGCGCTGGCCCCGCCGGATGACGGTGCGAGAGCGAGCGACAGTCCGGTGTTGCCCTGCGCGTAGTAGACGCCGGTCCAGATCACGCCCGCCGCAAGGGCCGCGACACCGATGGCATCGAGGGTGAACGCTGCGGTCTGCATTCGCTGGCCTTCTTTTTCGACCGCCTGTAGATCGAGGCTCCATGGCTTGGTGCGGTTGTCGATGCTGCTCACTTCATGCGAGCGAACGATGGCGCCACCGCCGAGACCGATGCCCAGGATCAGCAGTCCTGCGCCGCTGCCCATCAGCGCCATGGCCGGCCAGGGAGGCAGCGATGCCTTGACGGTGCGCGGCGGATTTTTGCCTTCTTCGATCGCTTGCGCGATGCGCAGATCGTCGATTTTTTGACGGACTTTCTCTAGATCGGCTGCTTTTGGGCAGTTATCTACATAGGACTCAAGATAGCCAATTGAGTCGTTAAATTTCTTTTGTCGTTCTGACGCCAGTGCAAGATTGATCAAGAAATCTGGAAGCTTGCTGATGTTATATGCATTCTGGAAGTCTGAGCGCGCACGATTCCAGTCTTGTGATTCCCAATAGATGACCGCGCTATCGTAAAAGCGCATGGCCTTTTCTTGTTCTGCCGGGGGAACCGCCGGTGGCGCCTTGCACTCATCTGCGTGTCGCTCGCGCCGTTTGTGTCGTCGCGCTTCCGCATTGTGTAAGTCGCTGAAGAACAAAAAACTGGCCACTCCCGTTGCACAGACACCGATCCAGGTCGGGAACTGACGCATTCTCGCCATACCCATGCCTCAAAATAACTTCGTAATATTATAAAGCGCTAGATTTTGAGACAGCGATGCACTTTGTGTAGTAGTGTGCTGACATTGTCGTCTGTGTGGTTATAGACGAAATGCATCATATAGCTGTCGTTTGGCTAGGCTTTGTGTGGTGCGTGAATATTACTAGCGGTACGAGCGTCTACTGTGTCGGGGCTCGTCCGCGAGGAATGCATAGCCGAGTCCGGTTGAATCGGATCGTTTCGCAAGAACACCAAAACAAGGCGCGCAGAGGCGCCCGACGAACAAAAGGAGCTTGCCCATGAAAATTCAGCAGCTTGCCGCGATGGCCTTCGCCCTACTTGCCGGTTGTGGGCCGTGGTCGACGTCCAGTCACCAGTGCACCGGAGCCTATGGCTGTGGAGGCGTCTGGACCGGCGGTGGCGGTCTTCCCACCACGCAGTATTCGACCTTCATCGTCGACGCGGGCGCAGCGATCCAGCTCCCGCAGGCTACGCTTGGCATCACCACCAACGGCTCGGGCGACTGGGTTCTGGCGTGGCAGGGCGATCGCTATGCGCGTCAGTTCGAGGGCTCGATCACTTGTCCGGCGGGCTGCCAGATTGCGTACGCTCGCTTCGACAATGCGTATCCGGGTGACAGCGCGCAGGTGACGGCGCAAAACCAGATCGTGTTTAACGGTGTCACCAACGCCGCTGTGCCGCAGAACCTGCTGTTTCGGATGACGGCGCAGCCGGTGACGTTCGATCTCTACATCGATGGACAGCCGGCGATTGGCTCGACGGTGTTTGCGTCGTATGGCGCGCTGTCGACGACCGACACGATGCCGTTTTCGCTGGTGTCGAGCAACGCTGCGTACAGCGGCAAGACCGAAAAGGCACCGGCGCATGCGCCGAAGGTTCCCGAAGACGGAGTCGAGCGCGTGATTACCGTTGCTGCTCCGCAGGGAGACTCGCAGCAAGCGGATAAGTAGGCCCACCACTCTTGGCGATCGGGGCGGCATGTCCGCCTCGGCCAGGCAGCGCATTCCACAGCCGCGAGATGATCAGCGCGCCAAGCAGCGCGAAGAACAGCGGCATAAACGGCCACACTTCAAACTCAGAGCCGGGCAGACCGGGCTGCTTGAAGCGCTCGAGCAGCTTGCCAATGCCTGCGCCTGCGAGCGCGCCCGCGAGATATTGCGCACCGTCGAACAGACCTGCTGCGGTCGCGACCGCCTTGCGTCCGCCGAAGTCCATGGATGCTGCGCCTCCGACGAGCGAGTGCGCGCTTTGAACGAAGAATGAGACGGTGACAAGAACCGCTGCCGCACCCCAAGCATTGTGAATCGTGCCGCGCAGGCTGAGCATGCAAGCAGCCATTCCAAGGAACGCGAAGAAGATCACGGGCGCTCGACGGGACTGAAACAGGCGATCGGATGCGTTGCCAGCGACCAGACCACCGAGCACCGCTGCAACGGGCATGGCCACCGAAGCAAACTGATACGGTCCAAACGATCCCAGCGCCTTGGCTCCGATGCCGAATACCACCGTGATGTAGCGCGTGTACCAGTGATCGATCGAGTGACGAACCAGTCCGATACACATCGATGACAGCGCAATGATCCACGGGGCTCTGCGCGCGAAGACCTTGCGCAGGACAAATCCGATGGTGTCGGCGGCCTGGGCTTCGTCGGGACTTTCGTCGGCGGTGTCGAAGTCTCCGTGACCGGCTTGAGCGGGCGTGTTTTCGACGCGGAAGTAACACAGCACCCACATCACCGTCAGAAACGCCGCTGGCACAAAGAACGCGTACTGCCACGGGAAGAACCGCAACAGCAGCGGCAGCAGCGTAAAGGCCAAGGTACGGCCCGTCTGAATCATGATGCCGAAGATGCCGGCGAACTTGCCTCGCTCGCTGACCTTGAACCACGCGGCGTTGATCTTGACGATCGAGAGCGCGCCAAACGACTGGAAGTAGTGATTACAGGCCCACAGCACCGCGAACATGGCGATGACCGAGGTGTTGTTGAGCCCAGCGCCCAGATCGGCAGCGGAGACGAGCTGCCCACCAATGACGACGGCTGGCTTGAGAACCAGCAGGTGACACAGGCCGAACAGCAGGTTGAAGAAGGCTGCACCCGCGGCACCGATCAGGATGGCTCGCTTGCCGCCGATTCGATCAGCGAGCGGACCGTTGAGAAACACCGCACAGCCGTAGGTGGCGAGTCCGGCGCTCAAGATCGAGCCGTAGTCGGCGTGGCTCCAGCCAAACTGCTCAGCGACGGCAGCTTGGACGGCGCTGAAGTTGTAACGGCTCATGTAGAAGAAGCCGTACATCAGCCCGAGGAAGAACCAGTTCTGGAACCGACGCCACCGAAAGTCGTGAGTCAGCAGCTCGGCTGAACTCGCGCTCGGTGGCAGGGGATCTGGCCCTTTTCGCGGGGCAGTAACCATGGCGATGCCATACCACAGTCGCGCTTTGAAACGGCAGCGGTTTTTTTGTGGCGCGCGCTATAGTGCGCTCTCGCTCGCGTTTCCCAGTGACTCCGTCGGTGACGACTTCTCCGTCGCTGACAGTGACTCCGTCGCTGAAGGTCACTTCGTTGCTGAGAAGCGCTGTCTGGCCCGCACGAGAGGATGCCATGCCGTCGAGCACAGGCCGATTTTCCGTTCGAAGGACGACTGCTGCGAAGCACGCTCGTCCTCGCGGATCGTCTGTCCGACGGGCTGTGCGGCATGAACAAGGTTTTGCTCGACGAGGGTCGAGAGTTCTCACACCCACAGGAGGAACACATGCGGAGCTTGTTCATGATTGGTCTGGCGTTGCTGCTTGGCTGCGGAAGCGCGGAGGAGCCGTCGAGTGATCCATCGGTGCTGATGGCGAATGCGCCGATCGTGTCGCTGCCATCTGGATCGGGAGACGGCGTGATGTCGGCAGAGCTTTCTCCTCAGACGGCGGGACCGCTCGACGGAAGGCCGTATCAGTACAAAGTGCCGTCGCGCTACGACAAGACCAAGCCGACGCCGCTGGTGGTGATGCTGCACGGTTTTTCGGCCAGCGGTAGCGTCGAGGAGCTGTATCTAAACATCGGTGCGCTGGCGGAACAGAAGACGTTTCTGTATGCGTTTCCCGACGGAACGAAGAATCCGGTGGGCCTGCGCTTTTGGAACGCGATGGAGTGGTGCTGCAACTTCTTTAAGTCGAGCGTCGACGATGTGGCCTACATAAACGCGGTGATCAGCGACATGCAGGCGCGCTTCAATGTCGATCCGAAGCGGATCTTTGTCGTCGGACACTCGAACGGTGCTTTCATGGCCCATCGCATCGCGTGTGAGCTGTCAGACAAGGTCGCGGGCATCGTCAGCCTGGCGGGAGAGCAGTGGAATGATCCGACGCGCTGCACGCCGAAGAATCCGGTTCCGATCTTGCAAGTTCACGGAACGCTCGACGTGGTGATCGGCTATTTGGGCATGCCGGGGCTGTATCCGGGCGCCAAAGAAACGGTGCAGGTCTGGGCGCAGAAAAACGGCTGTGGCGGTCGACTGACGTATTCGGGGGAAAATCGGGATCTGGACTTGGTCCTGCTTGGCGCGGAAACGACCGTCGAGAAGTTCACGGGCTGTCCATCCACTGGTCCCGTCGAGCTGTGGTCGATTCAAGGAGGCGGGCACGTTCCGGTGTTTAACTCGTACTTTACGTCGTCGATCTATGACTTCTTGATGTCGCATCCGAAGCCGTAGCGCGTGATGCGCAGCCTGCGGACAAGAGGTCTTCGGCTGCGCGTTTCGTCGCTGTTAGGCCGGATCGGGCTTCGGTGTTGTCTTGCTGCTCGGCGGAAGCTGCGGCTCTTGGATGTAGTCCTTCGGTAGATCGCCGGTCAGGCTCCCGAGGAACGTGGCGATCGACTCGGCATCTGCGTCGGATAGCTCTCGACCGAGCTGAAGGCTGGCCATCTGCTTGATCGCGTCTGTCAGCTTGTCGACGGAGCCATCATGAAAGTACGGCGCGGTCTTGGCACTGTTGCGCAGCGACGGAACCTTGAACATCAGCTTTTCGGCGTCGTTCTTGGTGATGGCGGCTCGTCCTAGATCGGTCTGGTTCGGCCAGGGCTTGATGAGTCCCGCCTTCTGATAGCTGGTTCCCCCAAGCAGCGTGCCGCTGTGGCAAGCCACACAGCCGGTATCGAGGAACTTGTTGAGTCCCACTTTTTCAGCGTCGGTGAGCGCGGTCGCATCACCGGTGAGGAACTTGTCAAAGCGCGATGGCGTGACGAGTCGACGCTCAAACGCACCGATCGCTGCCGTTGCATTTTTGATGCTGACTGGCTGCTTGTCGCCGGGGAATGCTTTTTTGAAGGCGTCCACATACGCGGGAATGCTCTGGAGCACTGACTCGGCGCGCTTGTGATCGGGAAGTGCCATCTCGACGGGATTGACCATCGGTCCGCCCGCTTGCTCTTCGACGTCTTTGGCGCGACCGTCCCAGAACTGCGCAATGTGGCCAGCGGCTTGATACACCGACGGAGAGTTGCGTCCTCCGAGCTGTTTTTTGTGGCCGCTTGAGAACTTGTTTCCGTCGACGCCGTAGTGCTGAAGATCGTGGCAAGAGTTGCAGCTGATGTCTTGGTTCTTCGACAGTCGCTTGTCAAAGTAGAGCTGACGACCGAGCGCAATCTTTTCGTCGGTGGCTGGGTTGTCTTTGCTGTCGTAGTTGGCGGGAAGTGGCGTGCCAAAGACCGCAAGCCGTGTCGCATCAACCGTCGGAGCGGCTGGTGCTGCCGGGGCTGGTGCTGGCGTCGGTGCTGCGGCTTCTTTTGTGGGCGCTGGCTTGGCGGCTTCTTGCTGGGGACAGCCGGTCAGTGCGACAGAGCACAGTGCCAACGTACCCAGGGTTCCGACGGTGACAGATCGCGTGGTCGAGGATGAGTTCTTCCGCATGATGACTCCGGTGCGCAAAGGTCGAGCGTTTCTTCGTTCGATGCCAGCGCTGGCGATCTCAAGACGTCCGTCGCCGCCGCGAGGGAACCACAGACGTAGCCAGCGAGCCAAGCACCCCATTTACCACAGACGTGCGCCGACTTGCTAAGATGAGAGTGTCTAAGATGCAGGAACGACCTCCGAGCGGGGAGGGGCAGCTCTCGGTCTGTCCGTATTGCGACAGCACCATTGTCGATGGGCAGGCGCATGACTGCTCTGAGATGGGAGAAAATCCGACCCTTGGCGTCGGTGCGTTACCGAAAGTTGCTGCCGAGCTGCTGCGCGAGGAGCCTGCCGCTGAGGTGGTTCCTCCTGCCATCAGCGTGACGGCGAGTCAGACGGCGCGGGGCAAGACGTCGAGTGCGGCGATTCGAACGATGCAGTCGCAGCCGGAAGGTATCTCGGCGAGCGCTGGCGCCTCGGGAGACGAGATCCACGGGCTCATCATCGACGGTCGCTACGAGGTCTTAGAAAAAGCCAGCCAAGGCGGCATGGGCACCGTCTACAAGGCGCGGCACGCGACGCTGCGGAACTTGCTGGCGGTCAAGATTCTGCGTCGACCCAAAGACGAAGTGAGTCGTCGTCGCTTCTTGCAGGAAGCGCAGCTCCTGTCGCAGATCAAGCATCCGAACATCGTCCAGGTCATCGACTTTGGCGAGCTGCCGAGTGGCAAGTCGTATCTGGCGATGGAGTTTCTATCGGGACCGACGCTGACTGCAGCAGTACGCGAAGGCCAAATGACGCCGCTTCGTGCGTGCCGGATTGCGGCGCAGATCGCTCGCGGCATGCATCACGTCCACGAGCAGAACATCGTCCACCGTGACCTCAAACCCGACAACATTTTGCTGGTGAATCAGGACGGCAACGAGGACTTCGTCAAGATCATCGACTTTGGCATCGCGAAAGACGTGCGTGCGGTGCCGGGGCTTCAGGTGAGCGGTCAGATGCGAGTGAGCGCATCGTCAATTCCGACGGTGTCTGACCCAAAGCCGGTGCCGGAGCCGGAAGATATCTCTCTCGATGATACGTCGAGCCACAGCCTGACGCAGGCGGGACAGCTCGTCGGAACGCCGCTGTATATGGCGCCGGAGCAGATTCGAAGCGGTCTGCACGACGCAAAAGGGGATCAGTACGCGCTCGGCTGCATTGTGTACTTCATGCTGACGGGACAGCCGGTCTTTACGGGTCGCAAGCCGAACGACATCATGTCGGCGCATGTGAAGCAGAAGGTGGTTCCGCCTCGGCAGCGAGTACCGGGTTTGCAGATCAGCGACGCGCTGGAAGCGGTGGTTTTGCGGGCGCTGGCCAAAGATCCAGAGCAGCGCTTTCCGTCGATGCGCGCGCTGGAAGAATCACTGGAGTCCTGTATCCGTGCGCTGAGCGGCGATGCCGTTCCGTCGGCAGATCAAGCGCGTCGTCAGCGTCTGCGTCGGATGATTCCGTGGGCGATCATGGCGGCGGTGGGGCTTGTCGGATTGATTGTGTATGTCGTGCTGTCGCGTCGAGCCGGAGACGAAGAGATCTCGCAGCCGGAGCTACTGGCGCTGCGGGGGCGGGCGCTGGCGGTGCTGACGAAGCAAGCTGGATCGACGGACCCGCGACTGAAGCTGGGGGCACTGCGGGCGCTCGGGCTCAGTCGAGACGGAACGCAGCGGGCGCTGCTGGAACAGCGCATGGATGAGTCTGAGCCGTCGGTGGCTGCGCAGGCTGCGGAAGCACTGGGTCTGCTTGGTGAGCCGTCGGCTGCGACGGGACTGCTTCAGCGCAGCGGTCGTGTGAGTGATCCGTCGGTGCGAACGGCGATTGCGGTGGCGCTGGAGCGACTTGGTGAGCCTCGGGGAACCCAGCTTTTGTACGATGGGCTGGCGGGCAAAGATGGCGAGCTTCGGCTCTTGTCGGCGCTGCTGCTCTGCGATCGTGGCAATCGAACTGCCGTCGAGCTGCTGTTGTCGGTGCTGGAAAAAGGACAGGTTGGCGGGCCGATAGAGCTGTCGGTGCTGGGCTGTCTGGCGCGCGCGGGCAATGAACAAGCGTACAAGGCGCTGCTGGTGAAGCTTCAGCAGCCGGAGCCTCGGGAAACGCAGCTTCGTGCGGCGCAGCAGCTGATTCCGCTTGGTGAGACGCGCGCGCAGACGCTGCTGGTTCGGCTGGCGAGTGAGCCGGGACGCGATCAGCTGCTTGCGGCGCGCTACCTGGCGTCGGCAGAGCACGGTGAGACGGCGCAGGTGTTTCGGGCGGTCCTTCGAGACGGAAAAGCGAGCAGCACGGCGACGATCTTGGCGTCGGAAGGTCTGGGTCTGTCGGGCAAGCTGCTCGATGTGAGGCTGCTCGATCGGCAGCTCGACGCACAAGCTGAGCCACAGGTTCAGCTGGCCGCGGCGGAAGCGATTGTTCGATTGGCAGCGACGGACGTGCGTCTGATGTCCGAGCGCAGCCTGCTGTGGGCTCGTGATGCGCTGTCGAGTGGAAGCTGGTCGATTCGTCAGGCGGGTGTGGCGACGCTCGGGGATCGTCAGGAAGCAGAGGCGGGCCCGCTGATTGTGTCGATGCTGCGCGATCCGGTGTCGCAGGTTCGTCGAGCGGCGGTGCGCGCGCTGGTTCGTCGCAGTGAAGTGTCGGCGCTGCCGGTGCTAAAAGAGCAGCTGAGTGACTCGGATGCGACGGTGCGGCTGGAGTCGCTGCAAGCGCTGGTTCGGCTGGCGAAGCGCTTTATCGACGCGGGGCAGCGTCCTGCCGTCGAGAGCGTGAGTAGCTGGCTGCGCGACGTGGTGCAAAAAGGATCGGCGAGCGAGCGTGTGGTTGCGCGAAGTGGTCTGCTTCTGCTCGGTGATACGAGTCAGAAATCGGTGCTAAAGGACTTGGTTGGCTCGTCGGACGAAGAGACGCGCAAGCTGATGGCCGAGCAGCCAGGCGCCGATACCGAGATTTTGTCGATGCTGCTGTCGGATGCGAGCGAAGCGGTTCGCTTTGTGGCGGCTCGACGACTGGCCGAGCGCGGCGACCAGAGCGCAAAGACAGTGCTTCGTCAGATGGCGCAAAAAGGCAGCGGAGAAGCGGTGACGGCGGCGGTGCTGCTGAATCGGCTCGGGGAAAAGACGGAACAGCCGCAGCTTCGATCGATTTCGCAAGCGTCGCTGCCCGTCGAAAAGCGCATGCAGATGGTGGAGTCAGTCCAAAACCTGGACGTCAGCGTCGCGCTGCCCGTGCTGTTGTCGGCGGCGCGTGATCCAGAGCCGCTGGTTCGTCGCTTGGTGGTCGAGGTGGCGTCAGATCTGCCTGGCTCGACGGTGCGAAGTACGCCGGGTCTGCCGGTCTTGCAGCTCCTGGCGAGTGATACGGATGCGGCGGTGCGGACTCGCGTGTGGGGCATCATGGCGAGGCTGGAGCAGCGAGACGAAGCGAGTCCAGCGACGACGACAGCGAGCAGCAAACCGACGAGCAAAGAACTGGCGAGCAAAGAACCGGCGAGCAAAGAGCCAACGAGCAAAGAGCCAACGAGCAAAGAGCCGGCTAGCGACAAGGCGAGGACGGAGACCGATCCGAGCGGAACCGATGCTGTGACGGGCGGGCAGGGCAAGCTCACGATTGAGGCCGCGCCGGGAACGCTGATTCAAATCGACGACAAGCCCTGGCAAAACGCAGCGACGTTCAACCTAGCGGCGGGAAAGCATGTGCTGCGGTCGCTCGGTGGGGTGCGGACGGTTGAGATCGTGTCTTCTCAGACGCTGAGCCTGAAGCTTCCAGAGTCCGAGGCGGAGCTGCTGTTGCGGAAGGGCGTCGATGTGCTGGCTCGGTCGGATTACCGTCAGGCGCAGAAGCTGTTCGACAAAGCGCACGGGCAGTGCAAAAAGAACAAGGCGCTGGCGACGCCGTGCGAGCTGATCGCGTTCGAGGGTGGCTATCACTTGGCGACGGCACTGGAGCACGGAAATCGGCTGCCCGAAGCGATGATGCAGTATCAGAAGCTGACGAAGGGCTCGCCGAAGGGAAAAGCGCGGGCGGAGCGTCGCAGCGAGATCTTGGCGGCGGTGGGTCGTCTGTCGCAGCAGATGGGCGAAGTGGTGATCTCGGGCAGCAAAAAGGGCAAGTGTCAGCAGTCGAGCGTGTGGGTGTTGCCGGGGACGCACATCATCTCGGTCGATGGGAAGAGCCAGCAGGTTCAGGTGAGCGCGCAGCAGCGTCTCGAAGTCGGGAGCTGTAAATAGGCATGCGCGGGGCAGGGCGAGCGCTCGGCGCGGTGCTGGCGGTTTTGCTGGTGCTGCCGTCTGCGGCGGATGCTCGACGACATCGCAAAGAATCGGGCAAAGAATCGGGCAAGCGATCGCACAAAAAGAAGGATCAAGCAGCAGATCCTGCGGGCTTGTCAGTCGGTGCAGGGGATTCGCGAGCGTCTGGGGCTGAGTCGACGCTAAAGCCTCGGGTTGCGGCGCTCGTCGAGGAAGCAAAGGCGGCGCTGGCTGCTCGGGACTTCGATGGAGCACAGAAGAAGGCGGAGGCGGCCTATCGCAAGCAACCGAGTGCGGAAGTGCTGTTTGTCCTCGGTCAAGTGGCGAAAGCGGCGGGCCTTGCGGTCGAATCGCACGATCTGTTTCGTCGCTACCTGGCCGATCCGAGCACCGCGTCGGATTCGGTTCGTCGAGCAGAAGCGCAGCGTCAGGCGAACCTGTCGCTCCCCGAGGCTGGGGATCTGTATATCGTCGGCGACAAGGAATCGCTGGTTTACGTAAACGATCGACTGCTCGGGGCCTTGCCACTGTTGCTTCCGCTGCGGGTGGCGGCGGGAAACCTGTCGGTGACGCTTCAGAGCGGCGGACGAACCAGCCGAGGCAAGGTCGAAGTGCCTGCCGGTCAAGCGCGTGAGATGCGCTTTGATGAGCTGACGGGCGCGGTGCTGGTGTCGGTGCCTCCGACGGTTGTGCTGGTGGAAGAGCAAGCGGGTCGGCTGTCGTCGGAAGCAGCGCTGGTCGAGGCGCTGGAAAAAGGCAGCCAGCAGGTTGGATATTCGCTGGCTTCGTCGGAACGAAAGCTTGGTGCGTGTGAGTCGCTGTCGGCGGACTGTCTGCTGGATCTGGCCAAGCAGCGATCGGCCAACTATGCGCTGGCGGTTCGCGTCGTTCAGCCGTCGACGGGCGGCACAGGGCAGCGAGAGCTTCAGCTTCAGCTGTGGGATGCGCAGGTTGGCGACTTGGCGATGCAAGAGACTGTGCGCTGTGGCTCGTTTGGGGATGAAAGTCAGCTGGCGCTGGTGACGGAGCAGGTGGCGACGGTGCTGCGAAAAGGACGCGCGCGGCCTCGCGGGGTGCTGTCGGTGACAAGCATTCCGAGTGATGCCCAGCTTTCGCTGTCGGGTCGCCTGGTCGGCAAGACTCCGTGGAAGGGCTCGGTGTTTGTCGGTCCGCAGCAGGTCGAGCTGTGGTCGCACGGCTTTGAACGTCAGCAGCTGTCGACGCTGGTGACGCCGGGGCAGACGTCGGTGCTGTCCGCGCTGCTGAGCCCAGAGCTGCTGAGCGAGCCGATGCCGTACGGTGAGCGTCGGACGATCGCGGCGCTGGGGGCGCGTCCGCTGTGGCGGGTTGCGACGGGAGCGGCGATGATGGGCGTTGGAATGCTCCTGCTTGGCGTGGGCGGATCGGCGCTGGCGGCCAATGGAACGTGCGTGCCGCCGCTGCAGCCTCCCGCGCTGGTGTGTCGGGAAACCATTCAGTCGTCGACGCTCGGTGGGTCGCTGCTTGGCGTCGGGCTTGGGCTTTCCATCGGTGGCGTGGTGATGATTGCGATTCCGCCTCGGGGCGTAGGCAGTCCCTGACCCTGTGGTCTGAAGGAGTCAAAGCGCAGCGACGTGACCGTCACTCGCGGATGATGATTGACTTTGGCCGGGATAGAAGGCTAAGAGGCAATCACCATGAGCGAAGACCTCGTCGTGCTGCGCGAAATCTTGCAACGCGAGCTGGAGACCATAAACGCCTACGAGAAGATGCTCGAGCGCGTATCGGACCCGGCTCTACGCGAGATCATCGATCACGTCACCGACGAAGAGCGCGAGCACGTTGCCGAGATGTATCACCTCATCATGGATCGCGATCCGAAGCAGCGTGAGCGCTCGGCCCTGAGCCATGCGCAGCTTACGTCCATGTCGCTGCTCGGCACGGCTTCAGCGACGGTCAGCGCGGCAGGTTCAGAGCGAGATGCCGCCGCCGCTGCGGGCCTGAGCGGTCAGCTGATCGCTCCGACTTCGGCAGCCATTGAACGCGATCCGGTGCCTCCTCCTCCCCCGGTTTTTCCTGACGGTGCGTGGTCGGTGGGCGCTCTCAAGCGTAGTCCCAAATAGTCCGATTCACCGTAGTCGTCCGCTTCCGTACCCTAGCGAACACGAAGAGACAGCCATGCCTGACACCAGCAACTTTTTGACCCACGAGCACCTGCCCTTGTCTGAGGCGCGTTGGCGCGAACTGAACATGTCAGTGGTTGATGTCGCACGACGGCGGCTTGTCGGACGGCGATTCCTTGACCTGTATGGACCGCTCGGCGCGGGCGTTCAGACGGTTCACAACGATGTCTTCACCGGCACAGAGCGCGCGGCGATTGGCATCCTGGGTGAGGAGCCGATTGCGCCGGTTCGGACGGCGGGTCGTCAGATCCTGAGCGTACCGATCCTCTACAAGGACTTTTCGCTGTACTGGCGCGACTTGCAGACGGCGGAGCAGTTCGGAATGCCGATTGATCTGTCGGCGGCTGCGGGTGCGGCGAGCTTTGTGGCGGACCGTGAAGACGACATGATCTTCAACGGAATTCCAGAGCTGAACCTGGCGGGACTCGCGACGGTTCCGGGTCGAAATGTGATGCCGCTGGGCGACTGGAATCAGGTCGGCGCCGCGCTTTCGTCGGTGACGGTGGCGATTGAGCGACTCGTCGAAGCTGGCTTTTATGGACCGTACTGTCTGGTCACGAGTCCATTTCTGTACGCGAAGCTGGCGCGCTTTGTTGAAAACACCGGCGTCTCGGAGCTGGGCCACATTCGTGAGCTCTGCACGGACGGCGTGTTCCGATCGAGCGTTCTGCCCCGGGATCGAGCCGTGCTCGTCTCGACGGGACCGCAGAACTTTGACTTGGCTGTGGCGCAGGATTTCCGCGTCGCCTACCTTGGTGCGGAGCAGATGAATCATCCGTTCCGCGTCTTCGAGTGTGCGGTGCTGCGCATCAAGCGCGCCCAAGCGATTTGTACGCTCGAGCCCAAACCCTAAACACATCACGACACCGATCTACAGGAGGGGACCTAATGCAGGTTTCGGCGCAAGAGGAATGGCCATCTTGGCTTGTTCCGTTTTCAGCGGTTGCTGACGAAGAAGACGAAGACTTCGAAGATGAAGACGAAGACTTCGACGACGAAGATGAAGACGAAGACTTCGACGAAGATGAAGACGAAGACTTCGACGGCGAGAGCGAAGACTTGTTCGATGACGACGAGATCGCAGGCGACGGCGAAGACGAAGAGTTCGATGAAGACGATGACGACTACTTCGACGACGACGAAGACGAAGACGAAGACTTCGAAGACGACGAGGAATAGCGGAGCGTAACCGCGCTCACGATCAGCGGAGCTTGGGAGCCACGATGAAGGCGCAAGAGTGGAACGTCACCGTCGGAAGCGGCAAAGATCAGCGCAAGCTTTCGGTGCAGCTTGAGTCGGCGGAAGGCGGTGAATACCGTCTCCGCATTGGTAGCGATGTCACGACCGTACGCGTCGCTCGCAGTGAAGCGGGAAGCTACTCGCTCATCGACGAAAACGGACGACAGCGCAGCGTTGATATCGACGGCACGCTCCCCGATTTGAAGCTGGTGATCGACGGTAGTGATGCCGTTTCCGTCGCAGTTGCCGATGCGCAGTCGCTGCAAGCGTCGGATTCCGCAAGCTCAGCCGTCGGAGAAGTTCGCGCCGCGATGCCTGGAAAGGTCGTCAAGGTCGTCTGTAAGGTCGGTGATGTGGTCAAAGCCGGGCAGCCGCTCTTGGTCATCGAAGCGATGAAGATGGAAAACGAGCTGCGCGCGGCGGGCGGGGGCCGTGTCGAGTCGATTGCTGTTCGTGAAGGACAGACCGTCGAAGGTGGCCAAGTGTTGCTGGTCCTAGGAGGTGCGGCATGATGACTCGAGTCGCTTCACTGTTTGCGGCGCTGCTGCTAGTGGTCGGCTGTGCGCAGGATGAAGGCTTTTCTCGGGACGATGGCCAAGCGCCGTTTGAAGGCCGCGACATCAAGTTCCAGAGCACGTACGTTTACTTCCCGTCGGACTTTTCGCTGTCGATCGTGCGCGACACCATGCCTCAGTCGGAAGTCTGCGCGATTCTCAAGCGCTACAGCGAGACGACACCGAAGCTGGCTGGCCTGCCGGTGCTGCCGTACAAAGAAGAGCACTACACGCTGGTGATGACCGTCGATTCCGTTCAGCCTGGCGATGACGTTTCGTTCGATCCTGCGGATACCGGCACAGCGGGTGACATGCGCTATGCGGCGCTGGCTCACTACGGTGTTGGCAAAAATCGTGAACCCGATTGGGCGCTTCGAGCGAGCGGCTTTGTCCGTGTCAGTGAGCTTACGCAGCACAGCCGCGTCGCTGGTAAGCTTGCGCTACGCTTTCCTGGCGGCGAAAAGCTCGACGAAGAGTTCGCGGTAGACGCCTGTCCAAAGTAGTCGCTTGGTGGACACCATCCCACCGCCTACCTTGGTTTTTTCTCCTCTCTCTGTTTCGAAATCTGCACTTGCCCAGCTTGACAGTCTAAGTACCCGTACTTAGAGTGCGCTGCGGTTTTCTGTCCTGCACCATGCACCGCTAAATCGTCTAGCAGACTGGGAATGATGGGATGACGACACACGCGCAAGGCAAGACCATGATCCACGTCGACGGCTTGACCAAGCATTACGGCAAGGTCAAGGCCGTCAACAACATCTCCTTCGACGTTCACGCCGGTGAGGTCTTAGGTTTCTTGGGTCCGAACGGGGCTGGCAAGACCACCACGATGAAGATCCTCACCTCGTATTTGTCGCCGACCGCTGGAAGAGCTGTCGTCGCTGGATACGATGTGTTCGACCAGGCGCTCGAAGCAAGAGCCCGCATCGGTTATCTCCCCGAAGGCACGCCGCTGTATCGGGACATGACGGTGCTGGAGTATCTGCACTTCATCGCCGACGTTCGGAACATTCCGACGGGTGCCAAGCGTCAGCGACGGCTGCGCGAGGTGGTCGAGCAGTGCGGACTCGGTGATCGACTGGGCTTCCTTATCGGAGAGCTGTCGAAGGGACTCAAGCAGCGCGTCGGGCTCGCGCAGGCGATCTTGCATGAGCCGGAAGTGCTGATCCTCGACGAGCCGACGAGTGGACTCGATCCAAACCAGATCGTCGAGATTCGCCAGGTCATCAAGCAGATTGGCGAAAAGAAGACGGTCATTTTCTCGACGCACATCATGCAAGAAGTCGCGGCGACCTGTTCGCGGGTGCTGATCATCAGCAAAGGCAAGATTGCCGCCGATGGTCGTCCCGACGAGCTTCAGCGCAAAGCGCAAGGCCAGATGTCGCTGCAAGTAGAGCTTGTCGGCGACGCGGGACTTGCCAAGAGCGGCTTGGAATCGATTCCGTCGGTGGAGTCGGTTCGTGTGCTGCCAGTCGAAGAGGAAGCAAAGACCGACGGACATCGCTTCGTGGTGATGGCCAAGTCGGGAAGTGATCCTCGGGCCGAGATCTTCAAGATGGCGACGCAGAAGGGCTTGCAGCTCCTGGAGCTTCACCGTGAGCGTGCGTCGCTGGAAGACGTGTTCCGCAACCTGACTTCGGGCGGCTCCGCAAGCTAGACCCTTTTGAGGAGAAGCTGACGATGGGAAAAATTTCGACCATCATGCGCCGCGAGCTTGGCGCGTACTTCAACTCGCCGATTGCCTACGTGGTGATCTCGGTGTTCCTCGTGCTCTCGGCGTTTCTGTTCTTCAATGCGCTGTTTTTGCAGCAGCAGGCAGAGCTTCGAGAGCTGTTTGATGGCTTCTGGACGACGCTGCTCGTCGCGATCCTGGGGCCAGCCATCACGATGCGTCTGTTTGCCGAGGAGCGCAGCAACGACACGCTGGAGCTGCTGCTGACGATGCCAGTGACGGACTGGGACATCGTGCTCGGTAAGTATCTGGCGGCGCTGGTGCTGTTTGGCTACGCGATGCTGGCGATGGGCTGCTTCGCTGTGACGGTGGCGTGGCTGGGACCGCTCGACAAGGGCGCGGCGTTTGCTGGCTTTGTCGGTCTGTACTTGACGACGGCGACGTACATGGCGATTGGGCTGATGGCGTCGGCGTTTACCAAGAACCAGATCGTCGCGTTCTTGATGGCGGTGACGATGTGTCTTTTGCTGTGGCTGGTTGGCAAGGTGGTGCAGGTGATGCCTCCGTCGATTCAGCCGTTTGTGGACTGGATTGGCGTCGACAACCACATCGGAAACATGGCTCGCGGCGTGTTCGATACGCGGGACATTCTGTATTTCTTCAGCATCATCGCGTCGTGCCTGCTGGTTTCGCAGACGACGCTTGAGAGCCGGAGGTGGAGCTAATGAGCAAGCCACTTCACAAGAGTCGGACGGCGGTAAACGCCGCGCTGTTTGTCGGTCTGTCGATTGGCGCGATTGCTGCGGCGAACGTGGTGTCGCTGCGGCACTTCGGTCGGCTCGACATGACCAAGGACAAGGTCTATACGCTGGCGGCGGGATCGCGAGATCTCGTCGCGAAGCTGCCAGACCGGATGAACGTGAAGCTGTTTATGAGCGAGGAGCTCAAGCCTCCGTTTAAGCAGCACGCACAGTTTGCGCGCGATCTTCTGTCGGAATACGCGACGTATTCGCAGGGCAAGTTCAACCTCGAAGTCATCAAGATTGGCGACGGGGAAGAGGCCCGCAAAAAAGAAGAAGAAGCGTCCAAGTGCGGTGTTCAGAAGTCGAACCGAGGCGTGGTTTCGGCCAACAAGTTCGAGATCGGCTCGACGTTCCTCGGCGTGTGCTTCAGCTACGGCGACAAGACCGAAGCGATTCCTGTCATTGACCGCGACGAAGGCCTGGAGTTTCAGATCTCGGGTCTTATCAAGCAGATGACGGTGAAGAAGAAGAAGATCGGCTTTGCGACGAGCGAAGGCGAGCTGAGCCTGGCTCACGGCAGCGGTCTTCAGCTTCTGTCGGAACAGCTCAAAGCGTCGGGCTACGAGACGATCAACGTCGAGCTAAAGGCGATGGTGTCGTCGGACATCGACGTGCTGATGATCATCGGTGCGAAGCAGCCGTTTTCCGAGCGTGCCAAGTACGTCGTCGACCAGTTCCTGATGTCAGGCAAGTCGGTGGCGTTCTTCGTCGATGGACAGCAGATGCAGACGCCGCGTGGTCAGATGGCTCCGGGCATGGAGATGCCGCAGATTGCGCAGGCGAACGATACGCAGCTCGACGATCTGCTCGGTGCGTACGGCGTCAAGATCAAGCAAGACATGGTGCTGGATAAGCGCAACTTCCCGGGGCTGGTGAACGTCGGGCAGCAGA
>ERZ724507.143-NODE-143-length-30297-cov-7.138417_pt1 | contig 30297 bp, 22 predicted proteins | sample MGYA00376040_ERZ724507 | MGnify/ENA primary metagenome ERZ724507 (study PRJEB28724, sample SAMN07190883) | activated sludge metagenome | isolation source: activated sludge of sewage treatment plant in Hong Hong | place: Hong Kong | collected 2016-03-17 ...
GGGGTCGGCGAGGCGATGGCGAAGGGTGAAGACCATCGGGCCAGGGGTCGGTGAGCCGCTTGAGCAGGGTCCCGACCCTTCGCGAAGGGGTCGGCGAGGCGATGGCGAAGGGTGAAGACCATCGGGCCAGGGGTCGGTGAGGCGTTTGCCGAGGGTCTAGACCCTTCTGAAGTGGCCGCTGACCCAGTTTCCCGGTGGTCTGGTCCCTGCGCGTGAGCCTTCTGTGCCGGTTTGTTTCGTCCCGTCCCGGTTCCGGCTTACACTGATTCCGAAGCGGCCTGTGTAGGGGCCGGGGAGCTTGGGCGATGGATGTGAAGATGGTTTCGACCTTTGCGGAGCTGGTGGCGCTGCTGGAGTCTGAGAACGTGCCGTGCCAGCCCGATCCCGACAAGCAGGTGGTGTCGTTCGCGGTGAAGAACGGGCCGCTCGACAGCGAGATGATCATCCGCTGGGAAAAGCAGCTCCTGCTCGCTCAGTTTGCCGTGGCGTTCCCCTACAAGATTCCTCCGCAGCACATGCAGCTTGCTGAGCACGCAGTGGCGCTCATCAATCACCGGCTGATCATGCCCGCCTTTGGCATCGACCACGACAACCGGCTGCTCTACTACCGGGTGGTGGTGCCACGGACGGACGATGGCGCACTGTCCTACGACCATCTGTTCCGGCTGGTATCGACCACCATCGACACGATGATCGACTTCTACGAGCTGCTCGGCCAGGTGGTCTTGCAAGGTGCTGCGGTCGAGCCGCTCCTGGAAGAGCTGGGTCCAAAGCTGCGCTCTCCCGTTGCGGAAGGCGAGACGCCCCCAAGCGGCAGCCTGCCGAGCTAGTTGCTACGTCTCGGGCTGCTCTGCGGCCTGCTGCTCGACGGCTTCACCGGGCACGGTATAGCGCTCACCCAGCCAGTTGGACAGATCCACCATCTGACAGCGGGCCGAGCAAAACGGCATCAGCTTCATGGTCGCAGGGGATGGCGACTTGCCATCGGGCCCCAGGTCGAGTGGGCTTTGGCAGATCGGGCAGCAGAGCGTGGGGGGAGACTGGCTCATCGGGCTTTTCTCTCTGTGAGGAGCGGTTTACTTGGCGGTCAGGGCTTCGGCGGGCGACTGTTTGGCGGCAGCGCGGGCTGGCCACAGGGCGCCAAGCAGGCAGATCGTCACCGAAAACAGCAGCAGCCCAACGACCAGTTCCGGGGCAAACCAGAAGTACGAGGTGGGCTTGAACGGAAAGTCGGGCAGGGCGGTCTTCGACAGAAAGTCGATGCCCAGCGCGGCCAGCCACGACACGACCAGGCCGACCACTGCGCCACCTATGCCGATGCAGACCGCCTCGCCGAGCAGCAGCACCAAGATGTCACGCTGGCTGGCGCCGACGGCTCGCATCACGCCCAGCTCGTGGCGTCGCTCTGCGATGGCGCGAAAGAAGGTGTGCGCGACATTCAACGTGGCCACTACCAGGGTAGACAGCGACACCAGCACAAACAGCGCCGTCATCAGCAGGACCGCCAGGCCCGCTTGCTCGGCTCCGTTGTCTTCAATGCTGTAGCCCTGCTTGCGGACCAGCTCAACGACGCGGGTGACGCTGCGGCCCGGTCTGACCTGGACGGTCAGGCTGGAGTATTCCTGGGCGGCGCCGCCTCCCGCATACTCGGCGTTCCAGCGCTTGACGTACGGCAGCGGCACGGTCAGGCCAAACGGCTGCGCCCGGTCCGATACGCCCACCAGCACCAGCTTGCGCTGCCGGGGCTTGCCGGACTCGCGGCGCGAGATAAATGACTTGCCCAGCTCGGCGGTGGCGGTCATGCCGCGTAGCTGGTTGGCCAAAAAGCCGCTGATCTTGGGCAGGCCATACATCCGCGCAAAGGAGCCGTTGTAAAACTCCAAGATGGTTGGCGAGACAATGACAGGGACTGGTGGCTCGCACTTGTTGATGTCCCAAGAGCAGTACCAGCCAGACGGACAGTTTTTGTCCTCGGTGCAGAACGGATTTTGGTCGCTGACGTAGTCTTTGAAGGCCCACGGGGAGGTCGCTTCGCTGACGGCGGCTGGGTCAATCCCGTCAATCGGCAGGTCGGTGTAGATCGGCCTACCGACGATGCGCTCGCCACCCCAGCCACGCACCGGGAACGCGACCTTCATGCGCGGAAACACGGCCAGGACATCGGGATGTGCCCGCAGGGTCGCGATGAAGTCGTCCCCAAGCTGGCGGGTTCCCCCAAGCAGCGAGCCGAGCGCCCCGATTGCCCCCTGATCGACCGAGGTCTTGGGCGGCACAACCTCTAGCCGGTCGGTCGGGAAGATGCGTGACAGCACCCGCTTTTGCATGCCAAGCGACAGCGCCAGGAAGAACCCGAGCACCGAGATGCCCACGGCAATCCCGAACACCGACAGGGCAAACGCACGCGGCGCCCGCCACAGGCTGCGCACAAGCAGCGAGCCAGCCTGGCGCGAAGTCATGGTGCGGGCTCCTCTTTGTCTACGATGCGACCACTTTGCAGCTGGACCCGCCGAGTCGTGGCCTGCGCGACGCGCGGCTCATGCGTGACCAGGACCATGGTCAGGCCATCGCGGTGCAGCTCTTGAAAGAGATCGATGATCTGCTGCCCGGTGTAGTCGTCTAGGTTGCCGGTCGGCTCGTCACATAGAAGCAGCGTGGGTCGAAACAGCAAGGCGCGAGCGATGGCCACCCGCTGCTTTTGACCGCCGGACAGCTCGGATGGACGGCTGCGCCGCTTGTCGCCAAGACCCACGCGCGTAAGGGCCAGCATCGCGCGCTGCTCGGCATCCGCTTTGGACAAGGGCTCGTGGGCAAAGGCATTCGGCAGCAGCACGTTGTCGAGGCAGCTCAGGTGCGACAGCAGGTGAAACGCTTGGAAGACAAAGCCAATGTGACGGTTGCGTAGCGCGGAAAGCTCGGCGTCTGTGAGCTGTCCCAGATCGCGACCCATCAGCTCGACTTTGCCTTGGTAGCTCTGCCCGCCTTGGCGGTAGTCGAGCCCACCGATGATGTGCAAGAGCGTGGACTTGCCCGATCCCGACCGTCCGGTGAGGGCAACCATCTCTCCGCGCTGGATGGTCAGATCGATGCCGCGCAGGACTTCGGTGTCACCAAAGCGCTTGCGCAGGTTCGATACAGTGATCAGATCCTGGGTCGCCCGGTCTGTAGGACGTGGCTGCGCGGTGGTTTCAGTGGATGGCTCAGACGGCATCAGGCTCCGCACCATTACCACGCAGTCGGCGCTTGTGAACAGTGAAGAGCAGAATCCGATCAGCGCTTGTGTTTGGGACCAGGCACAACCAGAAGGAAGGGAAATCGGACCCTGGATGCACGCAAACCGCTATCTAAGGTGCCGATACCCTTGCTTTTTTTTGCCAGCAGGCATTTAAAAGGAACCCCCGAGTTTACTGCTGGTGGATGGGTCGAATTTCTGTCCATGAAAAGAGATCAAAGTGCTAACCTATGGCGCCCGATCACTTATGGTCCGGCCTTCTGTCTGCAGTAGGTACAGCGGAGCTTACGGAAAATGAGCAACGGACGACACTTTACGCCCCCAACGCCGGCCTTCCGACCTGTAGATCCCTTTGCGCCGATGGTGCCGCGCTCGGCAGAGCGAGTTCCTTCTTGTGAAGTGACTCGCCCGCTTCCATCGAAGCCGCGACCGGTCCGGGTTGATACTTCGGGCCGCGATGGCTCCGTAAGTAACAGCAAGCCGATGCCGCCGGAGCGTCCAGCGGCTGGCGATCTGCCTCCGCCCGCGAAATCCGTAGACGCAGTGAAGGCCGCAGTTCTTGCCAGGGCAGACAAGAAAGCGCCGGTGGCTGCTCCCGCCAAGGCAGAGCCGGTCGCCGCAGCCAAGTCTGCGGTGGCAGAAGCGGTGGAGCGTCGCAAGGCGGAAGCCCTGCTCGATCGGAAGGCGGCTGCGGAGCCTGCTCCGTCCAGCAAGTCGCCGGGCAAGGCCGAAAAGACCGCAGAGAAGCTGCCTGAAAAGGTTGTCGATAAGAAGGCAGCCAAGGCGGTGGCGGCTGAGCCGGTGAGCAAGGCCGTGGCGGCCAAGGCCGACGACAAAAAGCCTGCGAAGAAGGATGCCGCCAAGGCAGAGCCTGAAAAAGCCCCAGAGGCTCCGAGCAAGGCGGCCAAGTCGAGCAAGTCGGCCACCAAGGTGCTGAGCAAGCCGGTGGTGCTGGATGACCTGGACGATGAGGCGGATGACCTTGCGGACGCGGACGAGGAAGAAGTGATCTCGGCCAAGTCGAGCAAGTCCAGCAAGGCGAGCCCGGCTCCCAAGAAGGCTGCGAAGGAAGAAGCGCCGGCCAAGTCCGCCAAGTCGGTGAAGGCAGAGCCTGCGCCCTCGAGCAAGTCGGCCAAGGCCGAGCCAGTGAAGGCTGACAAAGCCGACAAGGCTGCCAAAGCGGACAAGGTCACTGCCAAAGCAGACAAGTCGGCCAAGGCGGAAGCTGCGGTCAAGCCGTCAAGCAAGTCGAGCGCGGCGAGCCCGGTGGCATCGAGCAAGTCGGCCCCATCGAGCAAGTCGGCTGGTAAGGCGAGTCCGGCCAAGGCGGCTGCCAAGGCTGCGGTGGTCGAAGAAGTGGAAGAGGCCGAAGTGGCTCCCGTTAAGGAGTCCAAGAAGAGCCGTGGCAGCAAAAAAGACGGCGAGCGCACGCTCGGACCGGATGAAGAGCTGCGGATCTGCGAGTGGGAGAAGTGCGGCAAGGAGTTCGTGGTCAAGGTCTCGGGCCGCACCGCCGTTCGTCGCTTCTGCTCGGGGACTTGTCGCGGTCGCGCCAGCGAAGCCCGCACCGGCAAGCGCTAGCACGACGTCCCGTCCTGCTCTCTGAATCCCTCCGATACCCAACCTTTCCTGCTTCACCCAGTCTGCGTGGTTCCGCTGCCGGATGTGTCCGGCGGCTGACTAGGCGTGGGCAAAGGGTCGCAGCTCGATCGGCCACGGCTGGTCCGCACCGCCTGGTGGGATCGCCGACACGACCACGGGGATCTGCCGCAGGAGCATGGCCAGCAGCGCAGTCCGTGGCGGCGTAAGCTCTGCTTCCAGCACGAGCAGCGCACCATCGCGGGCGGCCAGGTAGGCTGCGCGGGCGTAGGCTTCGGCGTTGGCACTGGGTCCAAGGACCAGGGCGGCGCGACGGTCCGCCGTCTGATGGACGATGAGCTGTCCGGTGCTGCGCGTGGATGTGGCGGCTTTGGCTGCCGGGGCTGGTGGTCTGAACAGCACCCCAGGGGGCAGCGCGCTGCTGGGAAAGCCGGGGGCTGGTCCCTCGCGGACAATGATCAGCTCGGACAGCTTGCGACCGGCGAGCCCAGCTGATGCAGCGGCATCGGGCATGGCCCACAGCACGACCGGCACACGCGGCGCGGCAAGCTGCGGGAGAAGCTCGGCCAGCACAGTCGGGGCACTGAAGGCGGGGAACGACAGCCCGCACAGGCCATCAATGACCAGCACGGCATCGTGAAGCAAGGCCCGGCGCAGGCGGGCGGGCAGGGCTTTGTGGGGCTGCGGCTCTGTCAGTCCATCCAGTCGCAGCACCGCGCGTCCGAGCAGGCGCGCCGGACGGGTCACACAGGGTCCATCGAGCAGATACAGCCCTGGCTGGAGCAGCTCGCGTGACGGTGCCTGCGGCCACTGGACCTGTGGATCGGGGGCTCCAGACAGGCGCTGGGCCACGGCAGGACGCAGGCACAGTCGTCCATCGGGTCGTGGCGCAATCAGGTCGAGGGCAAGCAGCGGGGCGGCGGGCAGTAGCTCGGCCAAGACCTCGGGCTCTTCGCACTGACCCCGCAGGCTCAGGGCCAGCTCCACCGGACGCATGCCGCGTGCTCGCAGCCCGAGCAGCTGCGACGCCGCATAGAGCAGTCCCAGCACCCGCTGCGCGGCGGTCGACAGGCCCAGGCGCGTACCCAGCTCGTGAAGCGGCCCTGCGGAAGGGGGCGACTCGGCCTCTGCGGACTGCAAGCAGCCTTGGGCCCAGCGGGCCAGCTCCCACTGCCAGGCGGCGGGACTGCGCTGGGCATCGTAAGCGCGCAGCGCAGGCTTGGGCGGGGGGCTGTGAACCTGGGGCGGGACCGGCTGACCACCCAGGGCAATCTCGGGAACCAGAGGGACGGCCACTGGCTCGCTGTCTTCGCGCGGGGTGCTGGCTGCCGGTTCTGCTTCGCTGACGGCCAGCGCGTCGGCTTCGTCTCGATCACTGTCCCTTGGTGACTCGGATTCCTGGGGGTCCGGTCGCGGCGAGCGCTTCGAGGGCACTGCCTCTGGGCCCGGAGGCGTTAGCGGCTTGCTGCGGGGCTCGGCCTGCGCGGACTCTGATTCGGAGATGCGGCGGATCAGCCGAGACTCTGGACGGGCATCACGCAGCGCGCGTGAGGACAGCTTGGCGCTTGGCTCGGTCCGGCTTGCTGGCCTTTGGGCTGGCTGGGGACCGCGTGAGCCACCGCGTGTCTCGGTGCCTGGCTGTGCAACGGTCTCTCTGGTGCTGATCTTGGCGAGCGGCAGGCGGACAAAGGGCTGATCTTCGTCTTCGACCCGGACGAGTAGCTCAGGCTGCTTGCTGCTCGGGCTGAGCGCGAAGCTCAGGGGCCGCTTGCTGTCTTTGGGCAGGCTGACGCGACGGAGGCTGCGCGTGGTCACATCGAGGTCGAGGAAGCTGATGCTCTTGTGGTCTTCAAAGCCAATCACCAGGCGTCCGGGGGCCGTCTCGGCACACAGGCCGCGTCCAGGCTGTTCCAGCTCGAGCAGTCGCAGTCCGTCGGATGCGCGAAAGACCTCAATGCGCATGGGGATGGCGCTGGTCAGGGCCCAGACCATCTTGCCGTCACCAACAAAGCCAAGCTGGAGCGGTGCTTGTCGGGTGTTGAGGATCAGCTTGGCCATCGCCCGTCGGGTCTGCGTGTCCCAGATCTCGAAGACACCGCGCTGCTCGATGACGACACGGTGATCTGGGGTGGCGCCAGCGGACAGTGCTTCCCCTCGGACAAACAGCTTGTAGACGATGATGTCGCTTTCCCTGGGGATGACCAGCTCGGCGCCCATGCCAGCGGGCGCGACCACCACGCCACCGGGTCCGCCGCCGAGGATTCGGATTGCGCCGGGCACCCGCACCGAGCGTCCGATCTTGGAAAGCTGCGGTACGGACAGAAGCTCGGCGACGACACAGCCTGCGCTGCCCTCGGTTGCGTCTTCCACCCACAGGTGAAGCAGTCGCTCGGGGTGAACGAAGAAGATGCGACCGGGGCGGTCGTCGTGACGCATGGTCTCGACCGGCTGTAGCTCGGTCGCTTCGGGGTCACCGGCTGCAAGGGCGTAGACCTTCAGCTCGCTTGAGGTCAGCTCTGCGGCCCACTTTCCATCGGGGCTCACCACCAGGTCGGGGGCCTCGGGGTGGAACTTTGGCATGTTCGTAGCGTACCACGGGCTCTGTCACGTAAGACGCGGTTCCGCTTGGTAAAAATGGCGACGGCAGCGGGGTGATTTTAACCCGCCTTACACGTTGCAGCAGCGACGGAGTCCTGGCTACGGTCGGCCCATGGAGCTGCTGCTTGATTTGCACGTTCACTCTCGGTTTTCGCGGGCCGTCAGCGCGGACATGGACCTGGGGCACATGTACCAGTGGGCGCAGCGCAAAGGCATCGACGTGGTGGCGACGGGCGACGTGCTGCACCCGGTGTGGCGAGCCGAGCTGCGCCAGCAGCTGGTTCCTGCCGATGAAGGGCGTGGCGAAGGGCTGTATGAGCTGCGGGAAGACCTCCGCGCGCCGCTCGATGAGGCGGTTCCGCGCTCGTGTCGTCGTCGGGTGCGCTTTGTGCTGGCCGGTGAGATCTCGCACATCTTCAAAAAAGACGGCGCGGTACGCAAAGTCCACAACCTGATTGTGCTGCCGAGCCTCGACTGTGCGGATCAGGTGGCGGACCGGCTGCTGCGCCTGGGCTACAACTTGCACTCAGACGGTCGTCCGATCCTGGGCATGCCGTGTCGGGACTTTCTGGAGCTGCTTCTATCGACGGACAGCCGGGCGTATCTGGTCCCGGCCCATATCTGGACGCCGCACTTTTCGGTGTTTGGCTCGCTGTCTGGCTTTGACCGGCTGAGCGACTGCTTTGGCGATCTGACGCCGCACATCTTCGCGCTGGAGACGGGGCTGTCTTCGGACCCGGCGATGAACTGGCGGCTGTCGGCGCTCGATCACTTGACGCTGATTTCCAGCTCGGATGCGCACTCGCCGCAGAAGCTGGGCCGGGAGCTGACCCGTCTCCACCTGGCGGATCCGCCGACGTTTGCTGGTCTGCGAAAGGCGCTTGCGCTGTGCTTGCCCGAAGAGTTTCTGGGCACCCTGGAGTTCTACCCGGAGGAAGGAAAGTATCACCTCGACGGACATCGCGACTGCGGGGTGCGGCTGGAGCCGAGCGAGCGGGCCAAGCTCGGCGGGCTGTGTCCGCGCTGTGGCAAGCCGGTGACGGTCGGGGTGCTGTCGCGTGTCGAGGCGCTGGCTGACCGTCCGGTCGATGGCGACTCGACGTTTCGTCCACCTCGGGCTCGTCCGTTCGAGCGCTTGGTGCCGCTTACCGAGGTGCTGGCCGATGTCCTGGGCAAGACCGCTGCGTCGGATGCCGTGCAGCGACTGTACTTTCGACTGCTGAACGAGGTGGGGCCGGAGCTGTTTGTGCTGCGCTCGGCGCTGCCGCAAGACATCCGGCGGGTGGCGGACCCGCTGCTTGGGGAAGCGCTGGTGCGGATGCGGCGGGGAGAACTGCGGATCGCGGCGGGCTTTGATGGCGAGTACGGACGGGTGGGGCTGGTTGAACCAAGTGAGCGAGCGTCTTCATCGTCGTCTCAGCAGATGGGACTGTTTGGATGAGCGTCGAGACTTCGCCGTGGCTGGCGGGCCTATCGGCGGTTCAGCATCAGGTTGCGACGTATGCGAGCGGACCGCAGCTGGTGACGGCGGGACCGGGCTCAGGCAAGACGCGGACGCTGTGTGCCTGGATTGTCGAGCGAATCGCGTCGCAAAAGGCGCAGCCCGAAGAGATCGTGGCGGTGACGTTTACCCGCCGGGCGGCCCAAGAGCTGACGGAGCGACTGTCGACGCTGCTTGGGCCGCGTGCGCAGCGACTGATGGTGGGGACGTTTCACCGGCTGGCGGTCTTGGTGGCTCCGCTTCTGCCGTCGCAGCATGTGGGGGACGAAGCCGAGCGGCTGGCGCTTATCGAACAGGCGCTGGTGGGCAGCGGCTGTCGCAAGTCGGCGTCCAGTCTGGCGTCGCTGATCTCGCTGCGCAAAGGTCAGCATCCCGATTATCCGCAGCGGCTGCCTGTGGGGGAACTGGATCTATCGCCCGAAGAGCTGCAAGTGCTTCGTCGCTATGAACAGCTCCTGGGCGACGCGGAGGCGGTGGACCTGGATGATCTGCTGCTGCGCGCGCTGGTGGTGCTAAAGACGGATGCCGTGCGGCGCAGGTTTCGCTTTGTCGCCGTGGATGAGTACCAAGATGTGAGTGCGGTGCAGCGAGCGATGACGGTTGCGCTCGGTCAAGCTGCGCAGGTGCTGGCGATAGGTGATCCCGACCAGGCGATCTATGCCTTTCGCGGTGGTGAGGTGCGGCACTTTCGCGGGTTTTTGGACGACTTCCCCTCTGCGGTGTCGCGGTTTCTGGTGGAAAACCATCGCAGTACGCCGCAGATCGTGCGGGCCGCAGCGGCGGTGATTGCTCACAACAGTGCGCGCAGTGCGCCGTCCCCTGTGCCGAAGTGTCCGTCGGGCGAGCCGATCATCCTGTGGCGGACCGACAGCCCCTTTGCGGAGGCGCAGCGGGTGGTAAAAGAGATCGAGCGGCTCATTGGCGGGACCAGCTTGCTGGCGTACGACACCGGGCAGAGTGCGTCGTGGCAGCCAGGTGGCTACGGCTTTGCGGATGTGGCCATCCTGACGCGGACCGTGGCGCGGGCGGACTCGCTGGCCAAAGCACTGGGAGAGTCGGGACTGCCGTTTACTCGCCCCAGCGTGAAGCGGAAGCGTGCCGAGGCAGAGCCGCAGCAGCCTGTGCTGGAGCCGACCTACGAGTCAGATCACCTGGAAGATCAGCGACTGGCGCTGCTGACGCTGCACGGTGCCAAGGGACTGGAGTTTTCGGTGGTGTTTTTGGTCGGGCTGGAAGCTGGGCAGCTCCCAGGTCCGGGTCGCAGCGATGAAGAGCGAGAAGAGGAGCGGCGGCTGTTTTTCGTGGGGATGACCCGTGCCAAAGAGCGGCTGTACCTGTCGTATGTCGATTCCGGCCTGGCGACCCACGGCTCCGCGCGTGGCGAGAGCGGGCCGAGCCCATTTTTGTCTGAGGTGCCCGCAGCGCTGACGGTGGTGCAAGCCGCCCCGAAGAAGCGCGTGCCGAAGCCGCAGCTGCGACTGTTCTGACGTTACTGGCTGCGGCGGATCAGGCTGCGGATGGCTTCGCGGCGCTCGTCGCGGTTTTCCCGGCGCAGCTCGCGGAGGGCCTGGCGACGCTCTTCTTTTTGCAGCTGGCGCTGATCGGCCTCTGCGCGAAGCTCGCGGCGCTCGGTGCGGACGGGACGATCGGTCGCGGTTCGTTCGGGGCGCAGCTCTGCGCGGGCGGCTTGGACGGCGCTGCGAAGCTCGGCCCGCAGCTCGCTGCGATCGGCGCGAACCGGCTGGGGGCGCTCTTTGACTTCGGGCACGACCGGCTGCATCGGCTCATCGGCCCAGGCCACCGGAGCCAAGCACAGGAGTCCCAAGGCAAAGCAGACAATCTTGGTGAGCGACATGGTGTGTTTCCCCTTGGGTCTTGCGCGCTGCGAGGTCCGGCAAGACCGATGTTCACTAGCAAGACGACAGCGAGGCCTCGACCGTTCCGAATCATAGCGCGAATGGCTGGGCGACGGAGCGTTCGTTAGCTTGGCCTGGGACGCAGGACCAGCTCGGTGATCTCGGCTTCGGACGCAAGCCGCATGGGCGGACCCCAGTAGCCGGTTCCTGCGCTGACATAGATCTGGGCGCTGCCGTGGCGGTGTAGTCCGTGAACATAGGGCTGCTGGAGCCGTACGAAATACCCCCACGGCCACAGCTGTCCGGCGTGGGTGTGACCGGAGATCTGGAGATCGATGCCAAGCTGGGCCGCTTCTTCGATGGCGGCGGGCTGATGTGCGAGCAGCACGGCGAGTCGGGACGGATCACGCCCGGTGAGCGCTCTGGGCAGATCGGGGCCGTGACCTGGAAAGACCCCGGCGTGATAGTCGTCCACCCCGACGAGATCTATGCCAAGCGCTCCGGCGCCAGGACCGGCCAGCCCTTGGGGATGCAGGGTCACTCGCTCGTTGCGCAGCACGGTCATGCCCAGGCGGCGAAGCTCGGTCAGCCAGGCATCGACGCCCGAGTAGTATTCGTGGTTGCCGGTGACGAAATAGACCCCGTGCTTGGCCTTCAGATCGCGGAGCGGCTCGACGTGAGACAGCAGCTGAGAGACGCTACCGTCTACCAGATCGCCGGTGATGACCACCACGTCGGCGGCCAGGGCGTTTACCTTGGCAACGACCTCTTTGAGCCAGCGACCATCGAGCGTCGGCCCGATGTGAACGTCGGTCAGCTGAACAATCCGAAAGCCATCGAGGCTCGGCGGCAGCTTGGCGAGCGAGACCTCGACGCGCTTCACCCCGACCTTGCGCAGTCCGAGCGCGAGCGCCGTGGCCGATAAGGTCGCGGCTCCCCCGAGCGCCATGACATCGACCAGCTTGCTGATCCACGCGCGCCGTGACTCGTCAATTGGCAGCATCGGCGACAGTGCGGAGCCAGCCAGCCGCGCCAGATCGACCAGCCCGAACACCACCGAAGACACCGCCATGGTGCCCATCCAGATGTAGCTGACCCACAGGACCGGCGACGCAATGTGCCGAGGTGCCGCGCGGGCGAGCGGAAAGCTGAGCCACAGCAGGGCAAACAGACCGCCGATCCCCAGCTTGAGCAGGCGCTGCTCTGCCGGACCCAGGGACAGACCACGCGAGATCCGTACGTACAGGTAGTAGTGCAGCCCACACAGGGCCAGCGTCATGATGGTTACAAACAGCAGCGTTCGCAGGATCGGCATGTCCCTGGTCTCTTTCGCAAATGGTTCGTCGCCCAGCGGCTGGTCCATTAGATGTTAAGGGCGGCTGCCATGGTTCGGGAATCACTCCCGACTGATGTCTCAGGTAGAGACGGATACAACTTCGCTTTTTGGGGTTTCGACGCGCGTATCCGACCGGCATAATAGGACCGGCCTGCCGCGTATGGGGCGGCGTGCAAAGGAGCACCCATGAGCGACCTGATCCCGCCGACTCAGTTTTCCAGGCTTGAGACCCGTGATACCACGTCGGTGACGACCACTTTCTACGCAGCCCGCCAGGACTACGAAAACGGCAAGGGCGGCAAAGCGGTGCTGTTTGTCCTGTCGACTGACCTGGAAACGGGCGTGGTCAAAGCCAAGGTGCTGTTCGTGATCGACCTGGGGAAGGGACAGAGCGTGCGGGATTACGTTCAGTCACGCATCGCCGAGGTGGTGAGCGATGAAACGCTGCCCGGTCGCCCCGATTTTGCGGAGATCGACCCCGGAAATTACGCGGGCGATTTCGCTTTCATCGGCCAAATGTTAGAGATTCAGTAGCCGTTACGTCCTTAGGGGCCATTTCTCATGCAGCAGCTGAAAGAGTTTTTCGAGCAGGGCGGGTTCTTCATGTATGTGAACCTGCTGTGCTCGGTCATCGTCGTGGCGCTGATCATCGACCGAGCGCTGTTTTTTCTGGGCAAAGGCTCGGTGAATGCCCGGGCTTTCCTGGAGCAGCTTCGCAAGCTTCTCAGCGCGGGACAGCTTGAAAAGGCGCAGCGGCTGAGTCAGTCGTCCGATGCGCCGGTGGCTCAGGTCGCGCGGGCGGGTCTGTCGAAGCTCAAGAGCGGTGAAGTGGCTGTCTCGACCGCGATCGAGGAAGCACTGACCGATGCGACGCCAGAGCTAAAGAAGCGGATCGCGGTGCTGTGGTCGCTGGCCAACATCGCGACGCTGCTTGGACTGCTTGGCACGATCAACGGTCTGATCGGTGGCTTCGCGGCGATCGGCAAGGCGGCGGCGGATCAGCGCAGCACGATCCTGGCGACGCGGATTTCCGAAGCCATGAACAACACCTGGCTCGGTCTGGCCATCGCCGCGCTGTGCATGATCGGTCACCTGTTTCTGTCGGCGGCGAGCAAGAACAAGCAGCAAGAGCTGGAGAGCTTCGCGCTTCGGCTGGAAAACCTGCTGTTCGACCTGATCGCGAACCCACCGGCACCAGCGGCGGAAAAAGAAGGTCGTGGCGATCGCAAGGGCCGTCGGGCTCGCGATATCGACGACGAAGACAACGACTAACCGACAGACGACTGGGTAAAGGTCGATATGACGATTCAGAGGTTGCGCTTCCGTATGCGGAAGCTCCGCGAGCATGGGGAAGAGCTGGCCGAGGAGTCGGGCGAGCTAAACCTCGTGCCGTACCTCGACATCATCATGAACATCATCATGTTCTTGTTGGCGACGATTACCTTTCAGGCTTCGCTCGCGAGCATCAACATCAACCTGCCCACCGCGTCGGTGGCATCGTCGGCACCAGCGGCGGCTCCGAAGCCGGAGCTCAACCTGACGGTTTCGATCACCGAAAAGGGCTATACGCTGGCGACGTCGGGGTCGGTGCTGTTTCGCGGCTTTGTGCTGACGGCGCAAGGTGTGCAGCAGAACTCAACTGAGCTGCCGACGATACCGCTTGGGCCGGACGGCAAGCACGATCTGGTGGCGCTGACGCAGATCCTGGTGCAGTTAAAGGCGCTGTACCCCGAAGAAGAGCGCGCGATCATCACCGCAACGCCGCAGATTCCCTATGAGCTGCTGGTTTCGACGATGGATTCGATGCGGCAGAGCCCGGTGCAAGGCAGCGACGAGGGCAAGGTGCTGTTTCCGGGCGTACTTCTTGGCGCGGGGGTGAACTGATGGCTCGCCAAGAGGTGGATCGTCGTCAGGCGCGCAAGGCGCTGTGGAAGCTGCGTCGCAAGGTCGAGGAAGAGGCCGAGGAGATCAACTTCCTCAACATCATGCCGATGATGGACATGATGACGATCCTGCTGGTCTTTTTGATCAAGCAGTTCTCGGTGCAGCAGCTGGCGGTCAGTCAGCCGACCGGGCTTCAGCTTCCAGCTTCGACGGCCAAGCGTCAGCCGCAGCCTGCGGTGAACATCACGATCACGCAAAGTGCGATCGTGGTCGAAGACGACGCGGTGGTCGAGGTCAAAGGCGGGCAGGTCGATGCGAAGTGGAAGTCGCAAGGTCAGCAGGGCTACGCGATCGATCCGATTGTGAGCGCGCTGTCGAAGCACCGGACGCGACTGACCCGGCTGGCACAGCTTCAGAGCCAGACGTTTGACGGCGTGGCCATCATCATGGCGGATCGTCGGACGCCGTATCGGCTGCTCACGGAAGTCCTGTATTCCGCCGGGCAGGCTGAGTTTGCGAACTACCGTCTGATTGTGATGCAAAAGGGTCAGTAGCCTGCTGACGTGGGCTGGCCGGGGTTGCTGGCTCGACCTGCGCCGAGGCTGACACACATCAGATCCTGAAGCTCACCGTTTTTTTGTGCGATCGGACACAATCGGATCCATGAAGATCGGGGAGACGCTGCACTTCGGGCGCCACCGCTTGGTTCGCGTCGAGCACGACCGCACCGATCTATACATCGACGGTGATGTGACCAATGAAGACGTCGATGTGATTCACAGCTCCGGGCAGTCGATACGCGCCGAGTGCGGCTATGACCTGATGCTGGTGGATGTCCATCGCATGCGGAACCTGACTCCCGAGACGCGGCGCTACACGGGGCTGGTGTCGGCGGATGATCGTCCGTACCTGGGCGCCATTGCCATCGTGGGGGCGAGCTTGGTGACGCGCGCGCTGCTGACGCTGTTCTTTCGCGCGCTGGAGCTGCTTCGTCGCGTGCCGAACATCAGCAATCCGATTTCCTTCTTCGGGAGTCGGGATGAGGCGCTGGCGTGGCTGTCGTCGCAGCGGGCACGGATCAAGAACATCGCCTAGCGGATGGGATCAGTTGGGCTGACTGCTCTTCGAGGACGCGGACGGAGGCTGAAACTGGGTCGTGACCAGCTCGGGAGGCGATCCATCGCTCGACGCGTCGTTGTTAAACAGGCTCTCCAGCTCTTGGGTGTACTGCTTGACCGACTCGATGAGCTTCTTTTCATCGTGTCGATAGACGTACATCGCGCGGACCATCTCCTCATCGCGCTCTGCGAACTTGTCGACGGTGTCTTTGGCTGTTCTATCGGAAACGCCCAGCCCTTCGAGCACCTGACGAGACAGCGTCAAGCTGGCCTCAAACGTCTCGCGGATGATGTTCTGCACACCCATCGCGAGGAGCTGATAAGCGTGCTGACGGTTGCGCGCGCGCGCGTAGATCTTGACCGACGGAAAGTGATGCTGAACCAGCTCGACCACTTTGACGGAAGCGACCATGTCATCGATGGCGAGCACCAGGATCTTGGCCTTGTCGAGCTGTGCGGCGCGGAGCAGGTCGAGCCGGGTGGCGTCTCCGTAGTAAATCTGGTTGCCGAACTTGCGCAGAAAGTCGACGTGCGTCGGTGTGGCATCGAGCGCGGTAAAGCCAATCTTGCGCAGGCGCAGGATGCGGCCCACGATCTGACCGACGCGACCGAAGCCAGCGATGACGACGGGGTTTTCGTGCTCGGCGATGGCGTCAAACTCGCGCGGCTCGTCTTTGGTGAACCATCGGGTGAGCAGTCGCTCATTCAACAGAAAGCTGAGCGGCGTCAGGATCATCGACACGGTGACGGAAACGACCAGGAAGTCGGCGGCGTGTGGGCTGAGCACTTTGGCGGCGGCGGCGATGCCGAACAGTACGAAGGCAAACTCGCCACCTTGGGACAGCGAGGTCGCGACGTTGCGGGACGAGTCGCGGGACTCTCCAAACAGGCGACTGACGCCGTAGATGACCGCCGTCTTGGCCAGCATGAAGCCGAGCACCACGCCCATCACACGCAGCGGCTCGTCGCGGATGATGCCCAGGTTTGTGGACATGCCGACGGCCATAAAGAACAGTCCGAGGAGCAGGCCTTTAAATGGCTCGATGTCGGCTTGTAGCTCGTGACGGTACTCGGACTCTGCCAGCAGCACGCCAGCGAGAAAAGCTCCGAGCGACATCGACAGCCCGACAACGTGCATGATCGAGGCGGTTCCGACGACCACAAGCAGTGCGAGCGCGGTCATGATCTCTTGATTTCCCGACGCTGCGATCAGCTTGAACACCGGGCGCAGCAGAAACCGACCGGCGATGACCAGACCGACCAGGGCTGCGACGATCTTGGCCGCTGTAACGAGCCCGCTTGTGTGGGTTGTCGCTGCGGTGTCCGACAGCATCGGCAAGATCACCAGGAGCGGAATGACCGCCAGGTCTTGAAACAGCAGGATCGCGAACGCGGCGTGACCGTGTGGCGTTGCAAGCTGGTTTCGCTCGGCCAAGATTGGCAGCACAAACGCAGTCGACGACAGTGCAAGACCAAAGCCAGCCACGAGGGATGCGAGCGGAGGCGCTCCGACCAGCACACCGAGTGCACCAATCGCCAGCGTCGTGGCCACCACCTGCGCGCCACCCAGACCGAAGACCGCTCGTCGCATCACCCACAGCCGAGACGGGTTTAGCTCCAGGCCGATGAGAAACAGCAGCAGCACGACGCCAAACTCGGAAAAGTGCAGGATGCTTTCTACGTCGGCAATGAGTCGCAGTCCCCACGGACCGATGAACAGTCCTGCCGCCAGGTAGCCGAGCACCGCGCCAAGCTTGAGTCGCCGAAACAGAGGCACCGCCAAGACCGCAGCGATCAGCAGGACGCACACTTGGTGAAGGAGCGACATCCGAACATCATATAGAAAAACGGGGCTCTACCGGGAGACGCGTGCGGACGCGGGCAGGTGGACTCTCGACGACAAATCGTCGCTGATGCAGTCGGATGTCACTTCGCCATTCGATCCCGATTTTCCCTGGCGATATACTCCGCACATGGCCATGTCTCCCTCTCGCGATTCCTCGCAGATGGTCTCTGAGATCAACGTCACCCCGCTGGTCGACGTGATGCTGGTGCTGCTCATCATCTTCATGGTCGCTGCGCCGATTGCGACCACGGGTGTGCCGGTGGTGCTACCCAAGGGTGAAACGCAGTCGCTCGATAGCGAAGATGCGAAGATCATCCTGACGATCCCGGCGAGCTTTCCCAAAGATCAGGTCGTGTATCTGGGGAAAAACCCGGTGCGCTTTGCGGAGCTGGAGCTGAAGCTGCGGACCAATGACAAGCTCCAGTCCGAGCGCGAGATGTACATCCACGCCGACGGCAGCTTGCGCTACCAAGACGTGATCACGGTGATGTCGCTGGCGTCGAAAGCGGGCGCGGACAAGGTGGGACTGATCACCGATCCGATGTCGAGCCGCGAGGAGGCGCAGTAGTCGTCATGACGGCTCCCAATGCCAGCGCGGAACCGGCGCAGCCCGTGGAAGAGCGACAGCGCTCGCTGCGACATCGACCGCTCGATCGAAATGGGCTCGTCGCGGGGCTGTGTCTGACCTTGGCGCTCAACGGCGGCGGCCTGCTGATGCTGTGGCGAAGCAGTCGTCACGTCGACAAGCCAAGGCCAAGCGGTCCCGAAGTGTTCGTCGATGTGAAGCTGCTCAAGTTCGGTCGCAAGCGTGACTTGTCGTTTCTGCCACACGTCGAGACGACGCCGCGCACCGCTGACAAGAACAAGATCAAGCTGGCGCAGGATCCCGACAAGCCCGCGCAGAAGCGAGAAGAGAAGAAGCCCGATACGCTGGCCAAGCTGACGGATCTGACGCGAAACCTGCGCGCCGATGACGATGAGCGAGCGACGCGTGAGGCGCTCGAAGAAGGTGATCCAAACGGTGTGCGCGGTGGATCGGCCAACGAAGCGGCGGGCGATCCGTATCTGCGCGAGATCGTTGCGGCGGTGCTGGAGCGCTGGACGGTGCCGACGATGCTCAAGCCCGAGGAGCTGGCGAAGCTTCAGGCCGCGGCGTGTCTGACGATCGATGATGAAGGCAACCTGCGCTCGTTTCGGATCGTCGAGCAGTCAGGGAATCCGCTGTTTGACGGCAGCTTGAACGCGACGCTGGGAAGCATCAAGACACTGCCGAAGCCGCATGGACGCTTCGCCGGGGCTGCGCGCAGCGGTCGTCTCTGTCCGGTGTTTTCGAAGCAGTAGCGGTCGCTTGGTGTAGCCGAGACGCTACGGCACCTTGCTTTGATGTCGTCGCTGAGCGGTCACGACGAAGCGCACGGTGCCCGCTGGGTCACCGTGGCTTGCTTTGGGATGGATTGGGGGACGGAAGAGGGGGAAGGTGCGCGTTACGCGCGGCTGCGTCGACGGCGAGCGATGAGGGCGAGCGCGGAGAGGACCAGACCGGCTCCGGCTGTCGAGGACGTGCCTCCACCGAAGTTACAACCGCTGCTCGCGTCGCCGCTGGTGCTCTGCGCCTTGACGATCTGGATGTTGACCATCGTCTCGCGAGAGACATCGCCATTTTGCGCCGTCACCTTGAAGGTGAGCGTCGTCGGGCTGGTTACCGTCGGTGCAATGAACGTCGGGTTGGCAATGTCCGTGGCCGACAGCGTGACCGCCGGTCCGTTGGTCTGCTCCCACTTCCACGTCACAGCGCCGGTCGCGTTCGTCGCGGTGGCCAGCAGCTGCACCTGGAACCCAACCGGGATGTTGGAAAGATCCGTCGACGAGATCGCAAACTTCGACACCGGCTTCATCACGCACTCGCCACGGTGGATGACTTGTTCACCGAACGGCTTGTTTTCCAGATTTTCGATCGAGACAGCGTCGATGTCCCAGCCCGGTGCTCCGACGGTGTCATCGCTGCCGCTACGGAAGCGCAGCTTGACGGTCTTGCCCGCGAGAATCTTGCCAATCGCCACTTTGGTCTCGATCCACTTGGTCGGGTAGTCGGTGCTTGGACCCGCGAAGGCCATGCGTCCTGCCAGTGGATTCTTCGACGGAGACGCCGCGAGCGACTGGGTGTAGCCGTTCGAGATCGACACGCCAGGAATCGCGGTCACATCGATCCAGAGCACGCCGCCATCGTCGGAAAGCTCGATGACGCCGCCGTCGTAGTAGCCGATGCCATCGGTCTCAAACGAGTAGCGGTGACGAACCGTGACGGTCATGCCGTTCGCACCGATCTTCAGATCCGGTGAGACGAAGCGGTGATCCGCTGGCTCGGCGCTGTCTGGTCCGTGCCACATGCCGTTGCCCGATGAAAAGACGTACTGCCATGGCTCGACGAACAGCTCGGGATCTTCGGAAACCGACCAGCCGGTGTTCTTGCTGTCGAACTTGTCGTTGGTCGTCTTGTTCGGCACCACGTCGTAGTTGCCCTGCGTGGTGTAGGTCTGCTGGATCGTGCCCGGCTTGTACAGGCCCTGGCCGCTCACTTCGAGTCCGAGGTCGAACGTCGTAACTTCCGTGGCATCCTTCATCGACACTTCGACGCTAACCACTGTCGACTGGAACGGAGCCAGCGTCGGGAAGGTTGCTGGGCTCGCGGATACCGTCACTGTCGGCTTGTTCGACGTGACCTTGAGCGCGCCGCTCGTCAGATCCTTGTTGCCGGTGTTGCGGATGGTAACGAGCAGTCGTCCCGTCTCACCGTTGTCGAGGATTCCGTCCTGGTCGCAGTCGGTCTTCGACTGATCGAGCACGATGCGATCGATCGAGACATCCGCGCCGGTGACATAGCTTTCCACGACGCCAGCGTGATCGGTCGAGCTCTTGTCTGGACCTTGTGCGCCCGAGCCCATGCCGCGCTTGGCGAACGCTGCGACGAACAGATCGTAGTCAGCCCGATCGCTCACCCACGCAGCGGCGAGCACTGCATCGCGCGCTTCCAAGAACGTCGGCGCATTCGGCGTCAGCTTCAGCGACGACACCAAGTAGCGACGCATCCGCTCGTTGGCCTGATCGAAGTTCAGACGAGAATCACGCAGCAGTGCCGCGTAGCATTCCCACATCACCGTCGCCCAGATTTCGCCTGCGTTGTGGACTTCCGAGTTAGACACACCGTCGCCACCAAAGCTTGGAGCCGGGCTCGTCGGAAGCGGATTGCCGTCTTCGATGTGCTTGAAGGTCAGCGGGTTCTTGGTCTTGTCCGTCGAGTATGGATACCGACGCAGACCGTCGTAGAACGCCTTGTTGCCCGGCGCCCAGATCGAATACGACATATCCGGGTAGACGCCGTTCCAGTTGGCGTTGGCCGGGACGTTGATGTCCTCGGGACGAACGATGGTGAGGAGCACGATGAAGTCGCTCCAGCCTTCGCCCATGCTGCCGCCCTGGTTGTTCGACAGACCGGTTGCGTTGCCGATGAGACGGTTCGACAGGATGTGGCCCCACTCGTGTGACACCACGCCGGTATCGAGCGAGCCATCGTGCGTCGAGCGGCTGCCTCCGATGGTGACGTTCACCGGTGTGCCCGCCTTGACCTTGTCCCACAGCTTGATGCCGTCTTCGTAGGTCATGCCGACGACGCCAATCGTGATGGTTGCGTCGGTGCCGCCCATCGCAGGTAGGCCAATGGTTGGGTCTACGCTGACGACGATAACGCCCTTGGCACCTGCAAGCTGCGCATTCTTCACCTTCGCGCGAGACGTGCAGTTGCCTTCGCCGAACCACATCAGGGCAATCTTGCCCGACACCGCCGCTGCGTTCTTGAACGGAGCCTCGCAGCCATCACCAGTGTTGCCGACGCCGTCATCGACGATGACCGCTTCACCAGTTACTGAAAACAGCGACGCACCGTAGGGCGCTCCCGAGGTTTCGTAGTCGCCCGCAATGTCCGCCGGAGCCGTAACCTTGCCCGTCGCGCCGATCGCGTCCCACACATACATCTGGATGCGTGGCATGCCACCGTCTGCCGGTGTGCTGGCGTTGGCGTTGTTGCGACCGCCCGCGTCCTGCGCTTCGCCACGAATGGGATCGCCTTCGACGCCGCCGCGACCCTTGTTCGACTTCTGCGGATTGAAGGCCGATTCCGTCCAGCCCGCGTCGTAGAAGTAGTCGTGCATCCAGTTCAGGATGTAGAACAGGTTGGTCGTAATCGCCTGCGAGTTGTTCGTCGAAGCCAGCGGATCGGTCGTCGGATCGTAGACGCGATCGAAGGTCTTCGGCCCGGTGAGCGACACTTTGGCGTCGCCCGCGCTCCAGCCATCGGGAGAAGCGAGGTCTGCGTACGCAAAGACGTTGTTGCCCGACAGATCGGTTGCATCGGCGGGCAGCCACGGATCGCTGCGAGAAAACGGAGCGCTTTCCAGCGTCACCAAGTTCGACGACTTAAACGCCGGAGTCGGGGCCGCAGCCGTGCGCGTTCCCGTCGGATGTGGCGTAAAGTCGTTGCCCATCGGGCTGTCCCACGGCGTCTTGCGTCCCGTCGAGTCTGCCCACACCCGATACGTGAATGCGTCTGCCGCGGTCAGGCTGTGCTTGAAGAAGATCGTTCCGTCGATGGCTGACACCACAAACGCCATCATCTTCGAGTCTTTGTTGTTGCTGTAGCCGACGTCCAGTTCTGCGTAGTACGACGGAATCAAGCCTTCTTCCGTCGGATACCAGATCTTGCGAACGCGCGCGGGACCGGACTGGATGAGCCCTTCCATGTCTTTCGCGCTCTCTAGCTCGAGCGCGACATAGCCACCCGAGCGCTTGCCCGTGAAGCTGACACGAGACAGCGCCTTCTGGGCTCCGCTCATCGCGTTGAACGCCGACGACACAGCAACCGCTTCATCGAGCGTCCACTGCTCGGCCACCTTGACTGTGCTCGGTGCGAAGCTGCCGACCACAAACTGAGGGTTCATTTCTCGGTCCATCGCCACCTTGAGGCTGCGATGGAAGACCGGAATGCCGTCGATCTCTTGGTCAAAGTGCGCGATCAGCGGACCGTTGCCCGCGTCGTGCAGGTCTTGCAGCTTGGCTCCGCTCAGCGCTTCGTCCGACAGCCGATAGCTCGACTTGAGACCACGCAGCGTCGACCACGCGACCGCTTTGGCATCGGTCCCTGGCAGCGCCACAGCCTGCGCTTGCAGGTGCGCCATCGTCGGTTGACCGTTTACTTTGTCTCGGTGCATCACTTGCGTGACGACTTGCAGCGCCGGGCCTGCCTCGGGACCTTGCGGTAGCGCCGGGGCCTCGGGCGCGCTTGGCATACCGCACGCACCCATCAGGCTCACGGCGGTACCCAAGAAGATTCGCGATCCGAACCAGTTCTTTCGCATCGTTTGCTCCTAGCTGTCGAGACAGCTCAGTCGAGAGCCGTCTCGCCAATAAAAAGATCGTTCGACTCGCTTACTGTCCCGTGCGCAGCAGGGTGCCTGCGTCGCCGAGCACAAAGACGCTCGCCGTGCTGGCGCCGTACACGCGGGTCAGGTTGCTCGACGTGCCGCTCTGCAGCGCCTTCCACGTCGTTCCGTCATAGCGCAGCACTTGGCCGCTGCTTCCGACGACGTAGACCGTTCCGCTCGCGAAGCCCCAGACGCCGACGAACGGACCCGCCGAGGGAACCGTCTGCTTGGTCCAGGTCGTTCCGTCGTACTTGTAGACGCCACCGGCGCCCACGGCCCAGACGTTCGTCGCCGAGCCGGCCCACAGACCCTGCACCGTCAGCGTGCTTGGACCGGGGAGCTGCGTGAACTTGCTGCCGTCCCAGCGCAGCACCGTGCCGTTATCGCCCGCCGTCCAGACATCCGTCGCGGACACCGCCCACAGCGTGTTCAAGCTGGCGCTCGTGCCGGTCTCGATGGTCTTCCACGACGAGCCATTCCAGCGCAGCGCTTTGCCACCCGCACCGACCGCCCATGCATCTTGCGCGGCCACAGCCTGCGCCGCGAACAGATCGACAGGCGTGCCACTTGCCGACGGAGCCCACTTGCTGCCGTTATAACGAAGGATGGTGCCTGCTTCACCGACGGCCCAGACGTTGCTGTTCGACGTGCCGCTCACACCGTGGAGCGCAGCAGTCGTTCCGCTGTCCATCGTCGAAAGACCACCACCGTCCCAGTGCGCGATGGTTCCGTTTCCACCGACGGCCCACAGGTTCGATCCGCTGGTGCCCCACGCGCCGTTCCAGCCCGCTTGGATGGCTGCTCCACCGGCAGACCACTTGGTTCCGTCGTAGTGGATCACGGAGCCCGCATCGCCAACGGCCCACACATCATTGGCTGCCGTGCCCCACACGCCGTTGAGCGAGCCATTTACCGGCGATTGCTTGGCTTCCCACACCAGCGTGTTCTTCGCGTCGCGGTAGTAACGGAAGAACAGACCGGCCTGACCCGCAAACCAGACGTCTTCCGGTCCCGAGCCCCAGATCGAGTTAAACGTCACGCCCGTCGACTGCGGCTTCCAGGTCCACGCCGTTCCGTTCCAGATGCTGACGTTGCCGATGAATCCGCCCACCCACGCGTTGTTGGCATCGGCGTGCCACACGGCGTACTGGTTGCGAGGCGAGCCGCTGTTTTCCGCCGCCCACGCGGTTCCGTTCCAGCGAATGAGCACGCCCAGCTCGCCGGTGATGCGGATGTTGGTTCCGCTGACACCGTGGATGGCGTTGAAGTCGCGTCCGGCAGCAGCGGCAGGCGGCGTCACCGTCGCGAAGCTGGTTCCATCCCACTTGAGCAGCGTTCCAGCGGCTCCGACGACGAAGAGGTTCTTGTTGTCAGCGCCCCACAGCCCGCGCAGGTGGTTCATGCTCGTCGAGCTGACCGACGACCACTTGGTTCCATCCCAGCGAACAACCGTTCCGCCATTGCCGACGGCCCACACGTCGTTTGCAGCGAAGCCGAACACCGCGTTGAGCTTCTGGGTCACGCCACTCGCGCTCGCGCTCCACGCCGTTCCGTCGTAGTGCAGGATCGTGCCGTTTTCACCGACCGCCCACGCGTCGGTCTTGCTACGTCCCCAGATCGACGTCAGCGTCTGGCCCGTCGGCTGCGGATTTTCCCAGCACACGTTGTCCGTCGTGCAGATCCGCTTGACGAACTTCGCTGAGACGGCAGTTGCCAGGTTGATCTGCACTTCGCAGACGGGATTGGTGCCTTGCTCTTCGCACGCGCCGGTCCAGCCCGCAAATCCAGATCCGATGTCAGCCGCCGCCGTCAGCGTGACCGTTCCCGGAATCTGCACCTGGGCTTGGCACTTGGTGCCGCAGTCGACCGCGTTGTCCGACGAGGTCACTTTGCCCGCACCCGCGCCTGTCTTGCTCACCGTCAGCGCGACCGTCGGGGGAACGTACTGCGTGTCGAACTTTGCATCGACGGCAACGGTTGCGCCAGAGTTGGGATCGCTCGACAGCTTGACTTCGCACGTCGGGCCGCTACCGGTACAAGCGCCGCTCCAACCGGCAAACGTCGATGCTGCGTCTGCCGTTGCAGTCAGCGTGACCGACGTTCCCGGTGCATACAAGCGAGAGCAGTCGGTGCCGCACGCAATCTCTCCACCTTGCGTCGATACGGTGCCAAGACCGGACCCTGACCGGGTCACAATGATGGCTTTTTGTTGCGAGTCAGAGCCGCTCTGCGGATCGCACGAGGGGCCCACTGACAGCGCCGCCAGGCCCAGCGGCAGCAAGGTCCAGCGCTTACGATTCGGCCAGTGAGAGGACATTTACAGCACCCTTCCTTTCGCTCATTTCGGGTTGCGGTCGAGTCTGGCTGCGTCGAAAACCTGCCAAATCAGCGACGCTTTCCGCCAGAGCACGCCGAATAACCCACATTATTACTTCTGGGTGTACCAGTAGGTGCAACGGTTTTTATGTGCTCCCGTGGCCCACAGTGCAGCCGATGCGTTCTCTTGCATGACCTGGGGATCACGACTACGGTCCGCACAAAACGCCATGACACCTCGATTGGGTCGATCTCTGTCCTTCCCTTTTCCTGTCGCTGCGCTGCTTGTCTCGCAGGCGATGACGTTCGGTTTCGGTTCCGCGCGGGCGCAGACTGCTGCTTCGGAAGACAAGCCACGACGTGTGGCCTTGTCCTATTTCGGAGAAAGCGCGGTCCGTCCCGGCGCTCGACTGTCCTACGAGGGCACCGCTTGGGCGCGTGGTGTCAGTCAGTTCCTGTTCGGCGCCAGCATCGGTGGTTATTCCGCGTCGCCGGGCTACAGCCTGTTCATCTTCTTGTCGGGCGGTTATCGCGTCGCACTACCGACGGGACTGTTCTTCGACCTGCACCTTGGGATTGGCTATAACGCGCTCAATCGACCCGGCTCGATGCAGACCACTGTCGACGGTGGCATCGTGCAGACCGCACCGACGGTGGGGAACTACTTTATGCCGCTTGGACTCGGTGGCCTGGGCTTTGACTTTCAGCCACGACTCAAGGTTCCGGTCAGCGTGTTTGCGCGAGCCGGTGGTTACGGCCTGACAGGGCAGGGCGAGCCGTTTCAAGGCAGCTACCTGCTCGATGTTGGCGTCGCCTATCAGTTTGGAACCGGCAAGCCAGCGACAGTCGTGAGTCCCGTGGCTTCTCCTCCACCAGCGGAAGCGCCTGCAAACCTCGATGGTCCCGGTGACCCCAATCGAGTCCCGCTCGTCATCCCGCCGGAGCCCGCAGCGGCACCTTCGGATCCGTCGCTGCTGCCTCCTGGCTCTGCTTCACCGACTCCACTGCAAGGTGGATCGGTTCCCGGTACGTCCGCACCTGCACCGCTGCCGTCTGGTCCCGCGCAGGCTGCGCCGTAGTCACAAACCCCCGTTTTTCGTCCTGGAGGACAGCATGATTCGTCGCCGTTTACCGCGAGCCGTTTGGTTCCCCTTTGCCGTCTTGGCGGGCTGCCAGCCGGTTCCTCCCGAAGTCGCAGCACCTGCTGAGCTGGTTTCATCGCTCACTGCGGATGTCCAGGCCGTCTTTGATCGGAACGACAAGCCGACGGACTCGTTCCGTGTTGTGGGCAGCCTGCGTCCACCCAGCTGGTCGTGGGGCGAAATCGAGCTGCTCGAAGGAAGCCAGCTCGTCCGCACCGAAGGCTACAACCGTCGCACCGAAAAGCTGCGCGCCCAAGACACGTTCCAAAGCAGCGACTATCCGCTCGGCACGTACTTTGGCTCGCTCAACCAGCAGCTCGTCGACGGCTTCAACCTGTACTACAAGAACACCTGCGCGACGACGAAGGGGGCTGTCTGTGCCGAGCCGGGTCCGATGCGTCCCGAGGCTCGCTTTGTGCTGCTGCACAAAGGTCCGAAGACCTACGCGCGCACCTGCGACGTGACCAAAGCGCCGCTCTTGCTGGTTCACGGCGCGATGCAAGATGCCAACGTCTGGCTGTTTCCCGGTGGCAACGATGGCTCGGGCAACGCCTATGCGGGCACGACGCAAAAGACCGGCCTCGTGCAAGCGATGGAAGCGGAAGGTCGCTGCGTCTATGCCGTGACGTTTGGCAACTTCCACGGAGACAACTATAGCCAAGCCATTGCCGTCGCCAATGCCATCTCGCGAGTGCGTCAGCTTCACAAGAAGGCCGACGGAAGCTCGCCGAAGGTGGACGTTCTTGCGTGGAGCAAAGGTGTTCTGTCCGTCGATGCCTACGTCGGAAATGCCGCAACGTGGCCATCGCTCAGCACGCGCTTCTTTGATCGGGTTGCAGCCGCGCAAGGTGCTGCCGTTCCTCGCTATCGCGACGACATTCGCTCGTACATTGCGCTGTCGGGACCGCACCTGGGCATCGACCTGAACTTCCGTCATCCGATCCACACGCTGACCATCGCCAGCACCTCGTGGAATGCGCCCGTGGGCCGAGGCCCGATGCCCTGGACCTGGTTTTCGTCGCTCCAGTGCGTCAACTGGGGCCCGGACGTTCCTTGGTACGACAATCCCTACGCCAAGAGCGTCTGCGAGGGTCGTGGCGGAACCTGGACCGACTACTTTAACCGCGTCTACATCTCGAACCTGAGCGGCCTTGACTCCGACGGAAAGCCTGTGTCGCGCGGCTCGCTCCGAACGCTGAACACCACCGACGGTGCTCCGAGCAGCACCTATTCCTTCGACGAATACAACATCAGCTTGTTCGGCAGCGTCAACGAGTCGGGCAAGTGGGTGAGCGCGTACCTCGGTCAGCTTCAGGCTGCGTCGGATCTGCGTGCCGACTATCCGGTGCCGCGTCGTGACTCCAGCGACTGGAAGGATCTCGATGCCGATGAAAACCGCTATTACCCGTGGCTGCGTCCGAAGCTGACCTACCTGGGCGGCGGTTATCTGGACGATCCGAACCGTCAAGCGTGCCGCAAGACTGCGTTTGATCCGTCGTCATCGCCGTGCGTCGCGTGGCACACCTACTACAACTCGCGCAACACCGAGTCGTCGGGCTTCTACAACAAGTACCAGCTCATGTCGGGCCTTGGCATCGCTGGCGCCGTCGAGATGGGCGGACACTTCATCGATCGACTGAGGGCGAGCGGGCTCGACACAAGCCTCGACTCGCTCTACGTGCTGTACGGAGAAGCGGGCGGCGCGCCAGGAACCGTCTTTGAAACCGACGGCATGAGCTGCCCGACCTGCTCCGTCAACGGCGATGGCGTCCTGTTCAAGAAGAGCATCGCTGCGCTCGACATCCTGACGAGCAAGTGGTCCGCCAGCAAGCGTGGCAAAGACGCCAAGCAAGAGAGCGTGGCCTACGGTCACCTGGAAGTCGGCGTCACCCCAGCGGTGTGGAGCAAGCTGCTCACCCACCTGAAGTCGCTCGACTAACGACACGAACGACCGGCGCGGAATCCCTGACTCCGCTGCCGGTCTGCGTGCTTACTTGCCGGCCTTCTTGATGAAGACCGGGCCCTTCTTCGGCGCCGCTTTGCTCTGCGCCAGCTTGATATCCACCAGATCTTTGCCGCGCTGAACCTTCAGGACCAGATCGTGGCTCGCCAGCTCTTTGATCGCCTGATCGAGCTGTTTGGCGAAGTCGCTCGGCGTGCGCACCTCGTGTCCCAGCACCGACAGCACGATGTCTCCCGTCTTGATGCCAGCGGGGGCCAGCGGGCTGCTGTCATCGACCTCGATCACCACAGGTCCGCGCACCGTCGATTCAAAGCGCATCGCCAGCAGCGGGAAGAACGGCACGACCTTGACCTTGGCCGCTGCTTCCGTCTGACGGAACTGGTTCACCAGCTTGTCAAACGCCGCTTTGTCTAGCTCGATGAGCGTCGAAGCCTGGAATCCCGTCTCTCGGGTGCCTTTGCTTTTGCGCGCGCGCTTTTCCCAGTACTGCGTCATCGCGGGCAGCGCACCCTCGGGCAGGCTCTGCTTGAGCGACGCTGCGACACGCTTTTGCTGATCGGCCTGACGATCTCGCGCAGGCTGAAGCTGAGCCTCTGCTGCCGTCGGATCATCGGTCGGCTTGATGCTCTTTTGCGCTTTGTCCAGCTCGTCCTTGATCGTCTGCACGGACTCCGCAAACAGCGGCTGAATCACCTTCCGCCAGTCGGGATCTTTGGTTTCCAGCTCTTCAGCCAGCTTGCTGACCAGCTCCGCTTGCGCGGCCACATCGGCGCGCTCCAGCGCTTCGGTTCGATCGGCAACCAGCGTCGAGTGTCCGACAAACTTGCTGCCATCGCTGCCAAGCTTGGCGTCATGCCACGGGGGCGCTTTCGGCGTCGAAGACTCAACGACTGACCAGTCGCCTGCGCCACGTCCCGCCGGAGTCGCCAAGATGCGATACACAATCGCGCCCGACAGCGACAGCATCACCACCAGAAGTCCCGGCAGAAGTCCTGGGATCGTCTGTAGCTTGCCAAACACACCCTGCGGCTGCGGTGGCTGAGGCGGCTGCGGCAGGCTCGTCGCTTGGCTGATCGATCCTGGTCGCGGAAACGCCGCGCTCGACTGATTCATCGAGGAGCCCATCGTCGATCGCGGATTGCTCATCCCCATCGGCGACGGCGTGGGCGTTGGCTGCGGTGTCCAGCCTGTGCTCTGCGGCTGCTGCGGACCTCCCGACATCGGCTGCGGCGTCCACGCTGGACCTCCCGACGGAGTCGGTGGACCCACTGGTGCTGCCATCGCGGGACCGGCCATCGTCGATCGCGGCGTCTGTGGGGCCGGCGCCGCCGTCAGGTGTGCAATCGTCGCTTTCAGATCCGGCGTCACCTGCGGCTGCGGCAGCGTCTGCAGACGGTTAAACCACGTCTCCGACACCACGCACGTCACCGGACCGCCGCACAGCGCACACTTGATGCGTGGCACACGACCGGCCCGCAGCTCGTCGCCATGCTGCGTAAAGTCCACCAGCTTTGGCGTCGTCGCTCGGCAGCGTGAGCAGTTATACGGAATGATGAGCGACAGCACCTGACCTTTGCGTGTCAGGTCTTCGGGCTTGCCTAGTCGCTCCAAAAACACTGCCGGGACCGCGATGAAGCTGACCCGCTCGACCGATTCCGACGTACCGGTCTTGGCATCGAGCGTCCGCATCAGCTTGCGCCAGTGCGCCGTGCCCACTGGATCGATGGACAAGATGCCGCCCAGATCGACGACGACCTCGCCTTCCAGTCCGTCGGCCAGCTTCTCTGGTTTCAGATCGCTATCGAGATCGCCCGACAGCTTGATGTACGTGCAGCGACCCTCGATCCGCTTTTCGATGCGCAGCTTGCGCTGTCCGCCCTGGCCGTAGTTTAGGTGGACCCGCAGAAACTGCATCACCGCCGGCGGAATCGCCTGAATCGGCTGCTGTGCGACGTAGTTAAAGTACATCGCAGGGTTTTCGTCGAAGTCCTCTTTGTTGCCGCAGGTCTGGCAGGTCATCGCTGGAGCTTGTCCAGCGCGCCAAACGGGCGTCTCCTCATCGGTGCGGAACAGGTGACGCTTTTCCAGGTCACATGACTCGCAGCGATACGGAGCGTAGAAGGACACGATGTATCCGGGCCCGCCGAAGTTGGCGACCATGTTGAACTGGTCGACGACCTTCGGACTGCTCTCGACGTAGTAGACGCCAGCCAGTCGCGGTGCGATGTGCTGGACGAAGTCGATCCACTGACGGATACCAAAGGAAGAGATCCGGTCCACTCCACCCAGGTCGAGGATCAGGTAGCGGCAGGCGATGGTCTGCGACAGCCCTGGGGCGTCGAACTGTTCGTCGATCGTTCCCATCAGGCGTAGGCAGGTTACGTCGCCGTCCGACAGACGCTCGATGAGGAGCTTGGGCGGAGGCTGGACAGCCC
>ERZ724507.147-NODE-147-length-29923-cov-6.643632_pt1 | contig 29923 bp, 18 predicted proteins | sample MGYA00376040_ERZ724507 | MGnify/ENA primary metagenome ERZ724507 (study PRJEB28724, sample SAMN07190883) | activated sludge metagenome | isolation source: activated sludge of sewage treatment plant in Hong Hong | place: Hong Kong | collected 2016-03-17 ...
CGCCAACCACCGACAACACGCCGAGGACGGCCCCGGCGGCGAAAAACGCCAGCAGGACAATCACCAGCGGCGCCTCCCAGGCATAGTCGAGAACGAAGCGCAGGGTCGCCGGTTCGGTGTTGCGGATGGCGAACACCAGCAGGATCGAGAAGATGATGAGGCGAATCGCCCAGGTCAATGCTGTCATGCCGTCAGAATCCACGCGGGACACCGTCACCGGCGGGGCCGGCGACACAAAAGGGGGCAGTGAAATCCACTGCCCCCGAATCTACCACAATGTGCACCCGGACCCGGGTCAGATCGACTGGTCGACCCGTTCGCGCAGTTCCTTGCCCGCCTTGAAGTGGGGAACCCACTTGGCGGGCACGCTGACCTTCTCCCCTGACTTGGGGTTGCGGCCGGTGCGCGGCGGCCGGTAGTTGAGCGCAAAGCTGCCGAATCCGCGAATCTCGATGCGGTCCGCGCGCACCAGGGCGTCGGACATCGCATCGAGGATCATCTTGACCGCGAAGTCGGCATCCTTCGCCACGAGCTGGGGAAAGCGTTCCGCCAACCGGGCGATGAGCTCGGATTTGGTCATGCTTGTGCCTGTCAGCCTTGCTGGTTGAGCTTAGCCTTGAGCAGGGCACCGAGGTTGGTCGTACCGGAAGCCGCGGCGGAGGACTCGGCGGACAGCTTCTGCATGGCATCGTGCTGGTCGGCGCTGTCCTTGGCCTTGATCGACAGGTTGATGCCGCGCGTCTTGCGGTCCACGTTGATGATCATCGCCTCGACTTCGTCACCGACCCTGAGGTGCTGCGACAGGTCGTCGATGCGATCACGCGAAAACTCGGACGCGCGCAGGTAACCTTCATTCTCGCCATCCAGTGTCACCACGGCGCCGCGGGCGTCGACCGTCTTCACGGTGCCGCGGACGATGCTGTTCTTCTCGTGGGTGGCGATGAAGTTGGTGTACGGGTCGCCATCCATCTGCTTGACACCGAGCGAAATGCGTTCCTTCTCGACGTCGATGCCGAGCACGACCGCCTCGACTTCATCGCCCTTCTTGAAGTTGCGCATGGCTTCCTCGCCCGAGGCGCTCCAGGACAGGTCGGACAGATGCACGAGACCGTCGATGCCGCCGGGCAGGCCGATGAAGATGCCGAAGTCGGTGATCGACTTGATGGCGCCGCGGACCTTGTCGCCCTTCTTGTGGTTCATCGCGAAATCGTCCCACGGATTCGGCTTGCACTGCTTCATGCCCAGGGAAATACGGCGACGCTCCTCGTCGATCTCGAGGATCATGACTTCGACTTCGTCGCCCAGCGAAACGACCTTGGACGGATGGACGTTCTTGTTGGTCCAGTCCATTTCGGAGACGTGCACCAGGCCTTCGATGCCCTGCTCGATTTCGACGAAGGAGCCGTAATCGGTCAGGTTGGTGACCTTGCCGAACAGGCGGGTGCCGGCCGGGTAACGGCGGGCGATGCCGACCCACGGATCGTCGCCCAGTTGCTTCATGCCCAGCGAGACGCGGTTCTTCTCGGCGTCGAACTTGAGGATCTTGGCGGTGACTTCGTCGCCGACGTTGAGCACTTCGCTCGGGTGACGGACGCGGCGCCAGGCCAGGTCGGTGATGTGCAGCAAGCCATCGATGCCGCCGAGGTCGACGAACGCGCCGTAGTCGGTGATGTTCTTGACGATGCCCTTGACGACGGTACCTTCCTGGAGGTTCTCGAGCAGCTTTTCGCGATCCTTGTCGGCGGTGGCTTCGAGCACGGCGCGACGGGACATGACCACGTTGTTGCGCTTGCGGTCAAGCTTGATGACCTTGAATTCGAGGGTCTTGCCTTCGTACGGCGTGGTGTCCTTGACCGGACGCATGTCGACCAGCGAACCCGGCAGGAAGGCGCGCACGCCGTTGGACATGACGGTGAGGCCGCCCTTGACCTTGCCGGTGATGGTGCCGGTAACCAGGGAGTTGTTGTTCAGGGCTTCTTCCAGGAAGTTCCAGGCGGCGATGCGCTTGGCGCGGTCGCGCGATAGGCGCGTGGCGCCGTAGCCGTCTTCCAGCATTTCGATGGCAACCTGGACGAAATCGCCCACCTTGACTTCGATTTCACCCTGATCATTCAGGAATTCTTCGAGCGGAACATAGGATTCCGATTTCAGGCCGGCATTGACCACGACGAAATTGCGGTCGATGAGCATCACCTCGGCGGTGATGACTTCGCCTTGACGCATTTCCTGGCGAGCCAGGGATTCTTCAAAAAGTTGAGCAAAGGATTCCATTACGGAGAGAGCTTTCATGCCACGAATCATCAGATCCGCAGCGGGTTGGAGTTGAAAAAATGCCGGCCCAGCGGCCGGCGACACCTTACTGCAACGCTTCCCTGCTCCATGCCAGAACCTGGTTCACCGCCTGTTCGATGGTGAGGTCGGTCGTGTCGAGCAGTCGAGCATCCTCTTCCTGCCTGAGCGGCGCCACGCTGCGCCGGGAATCCCGATCGTCGCGCTGCCGCAGTTCACGCAGAAGGTCGGGGAGATTAGCAGAGAATCCTTTTTCGATCAACTGCTTATAACGGCGCTCCGCCCTCGCCTCGGCGCTCGCCGTGAGAAAGACCTTGAGCGGAGCGCGCGGGAAAACGACCGACCCCATGTCGCGCCCGTCGCCGACCAGTCCCGGCGCCGTATTGAACGCCCGCTGGCGGAACAGCAGGGCCTCGCGCACGGCCGGCAGGGCCGCCACCTGCGAGGCGCCGGCGGAAATCTCCTCGCCGCGGATGGCGTCGCCGACCGCCTGACCGTTCAGGAAGATGTCGCCTTCCGAAAACGCGACATCGAGTCCGGCGGCAATCGCCGCGACCCCGGCTTCGTCAGCCCAGTCCACCCCGGCCTGTCTGGCGGCGAGCGCGGTCAACCGGTACAAGACACCCGAATCCAGATAGCCGAACCCAAGCGCCGCCGCCACGCGCGCCGCCACCGTCCCCTTGCCGGAGGCCGAGGGGCCGTCGATGGCGATGACCGGCGCCGCCTTGGTCACTGCCGTAAAACGCTCGAAATAGTCGGGGAAAGTCTTGGCCACGCACTTCGGATCGTTGATGCGCAGCGGCGTCCCGAAGGCGGCGAGCGAGAAGCACATCGCCATGCGGTGATCGTCGTAGGTGTCGATGGCGGCGGGCCTCATTGCGGTCGACGGCGAAATCCTCATGAAATCCGAGCCCTCTTCGACCGCTGCGCCGAGTTTGCGCAACTCGGTCGCCATCGCCGCGATACGGTCGGTTTCCTTGACCCGCCAACTGGCGATGTTGCGCAGCGTTGTCGTTCCCCTGGCGAACAGCGCCGTCGTCGCCAGCGTCATCGCCGCGTCGGGAATGTGGTTGCAGTCGAGGTCGACCGCAACCAGGCCGCCTTCCGGCGCGCGCGCCTCCATCCAGTTCGGCCCGGTCGCGATCACCGCGCCCATCCGCGCCAGCGCCTCGGCGAACTTGACGTCGCCCTGGATCGAATCGCGCCCGACGCCCTCGACCCGCACCGGCCCGCCGCCGATCGCCCCGAGCGCCAGAAAATACGAGGCCGACGACGCATCGCCCTCGACGTAGAGGGTCCCCGGCGACACGTAGCGGCTGCCGGCCCGGACCGTGAAGCGCTGCCAGCCCTCGCGCTCGACGGCAACGCCGAAGCGCGCCATCGTCGCCAGCGTGATCTCGATGTAGGGCCTGGAAATCAGATCCCCGACGACGTCGACCGCAACCGTCCCGCCGGTCAGCGGCAACGCCATCAGCAGGCCGGTCAGGAACTGGCTGGAGACGTCGCCGCGCACACTGACCACGCCGCCCGGCCGGATTGCCGCGGGCTTGAGGTGTAGCGGCGGGTAGCCCTCGTTGCCGAGGCAGGTCACATCCGCGCCGAGTTGGCGCAGGCCGTCGACGAGGTCGCCGATCGGCCGCTCGTGCATGCGGGCGACGCCCTTGAGCACATAATCGCCGCCCGCCAGCGCGAGCGCCGCCGTCAGCGGCCGAAAAGCGGTGCCGGCATTGCCGAGGAACAGTTCCGCCTGGCGCACCGGGAAACGCCCGCCGCAACCGCGGATGCGCCACGCCTCGCTCCCCAGGCTCTCGACGCCGACCCCGAGCGCCTGCAGCGCCTCGAGCATGCGCGCCGTGTCGTCGGACGCCAGCAGGTCGCGCACCTCCGTCTCGCCTTCGGCCAGCGCCGCAAGGAGCAGGACGCGGTTGGAAATGCTCTTCGAGCCGGGAAGGTGAATCGTGCCAGCCGCAGCACAAAGCTGGGGGAGATCGAGAAATTCCTGAATCACGCAGTCACCGTATTCCATGCGCGGCACCGGCCGCGGTATCCGTTCAGTCATCGTGCGAGGCCGGACGATATTCCGGAACCCGACGCATCAGGGCAATACGCGCCTCGGCGTCGCTCCGGCAAGCTTGGGCGAGCCACGGGCGCAGATCCTCCAGGAAGCCATCTTCGACCGCCCGCCCCTGGGCGATGCGCAACTTGGGGTGTGGCGTCTGGCGCGTATGCTCGGCATCCGCCAGGAGTTCCTCATACAGTTTTTCGCCGGGGCGCAAACCGGTGAATTCGATGCGTATCTCGCTTTCGGAATACCCCGAGAGGTGAATCATCTTGCGCGCCAGATCGGCAATTCTGACCGGCGCGCCCATGTCGAGAACGAAGATCTCGCCCCCCTGTCCCATTGCCGCCGCCTGCAGCACAAGTTGCGCGGATTCGGGAATCGACATGAAGTAGCGCGTGATTTCCTTGTGGGTGACCGTCACCGGCCCGCCGCGCGCAATCTGTTCCTGAAACTTCGGTATCACGCTGCCCGTGCTGCCGAGCACATTGCCGAAGCGCACCATTTCGAACTGGGTGCCCCCCCCCTGCTGGTGCAACGCCTCGCACACCATTTCGGCCAGCCGCTTGGTTGCCCCCATCACGTTGGTCGGATTGACCGCCTTGTCGGTCGAGATGAGGACGAACCGTTCTGCCTCGAAGCGGGAAGCGCACTCGGCCACCAGCAAGGTACCCAGCACGTTGTTGCGCACCGCCTGCCAAGCATTGGCCACTTCCATCAGCGGCACATGCTTGTAGGCGGCGGCGTGGAAAACCACCTGCGGCCGGAACGCGGCGAACACCTCGTTCAGCCGCTCCGGATCCTTGACATCCCCGGCCAGCGCAATCAGCGCAAGATCGGGAGCATGAACCGAGAACCATTGTTCCAGGGTATAGAGCGCAAACTCGCTCTGCTCGAAGAGAACCAGCCGCATCGGCTTGAAACGCGCCAGTTGCCGGCATAGCTCGCTGCCGATCGAACCTCCGGCGCCGGTCACCAGAACCGTCTTGCCGGCGACCATGGCCGCCACATGGCGCGTATCGATCCACACCGGCTCCCGGCCCAGGAGATCCTCGATCTCCACGGGGCGGATCGATGAAATCGCCACCCGCCCTCCCATGACGTCCTCGAGTCCGGGCACGGTAAACACGTGGGCGCCGGCTTCGACCGCAAGATCGGTCGCGCGACGGCAGGCCTCGGCAGCCGCCGACGGCATCGCCAGGATCACGTGGGAAGCCTTTTCCGAAGCCAGCACTTCGGGCAGGCTCTCGATGCCGCCGATGACCGGATTTCCGGAAAGCTCCCGTCCCCATTTACTGCGATCGTCGTCCACCAGGGCCACCACCCGCCAGTCCGCGCTGCGCTCGAGTTCGCGAGCCAGCATGGCGCCGCCACGCCCGGCGCCGACGATCACGACCGGCTTGCCCTGGGCGATCAGGCCGCCATACAGGCGGTGCTCTTTCCACATGCGGTAGGCGGCCCGGCCACCACCCATGTAGATAGTCAGCAACATCGGATAAAGCACCAGCAGGGAGCGCGGAACCACCCGCTGGCCGTAGCGAAAGAAGGCAAAGAAGGCGACGGCGGCAGCAGTCGAGAAGCCCACGGCGCTCAAAACCCGCTTCAGGTCCGGCAAGCTGGCGAACATCCAGATGCCGCGATAGAGGCCCGCCAGACGACAAGCCACGGCATGGGCAGGCAACAGGAAGACCAGACCCCAGCCCAACACGGGCAGGTAGTTCGCCGGCATGTCCAGGTTGAAGCGCAGCACGAAGCCACCCACCCAGGCGAAGACAACCGCCGAGAGGTCGAACAGAAAGACGAGGATGGACAGGAAACTCTTGGTCACTTTGGCTTTCGAGCCACGGTGCGCGGTGTCTCGGTCAAAACGAGCATTGTAACCGCTGCGTATCCGATCCCGGGAATGCCGCGATATCGGGCAGGTCCGAACTCCGGTCCCTCAGTGGGAAACCCCGTCCCGCCTGAGCACCTTGACCACGGTCTGCCAGAGTATCCGGAGATCGAACAGGAACGAGCGCCGCTGCAGATACTCGACATCCAGTGCGACCTTGTCCGGAATCGGCAGTTCGTCGCGCCCGTTGATCTGGGCCCAACCAGTGAGTCCGGGCACCAGCTCATGCACCCCGCACTCGCTGCGCAAGGCGACCAGATCATCCTGATTGAAGAGTGCCGGGCGCGGACCCACGAAACTCATGTCGCCGGTCAGGATGCTCCAAAGTTGCGGAAGTTCGTCGAGACTGGTCTTGCGCAGAAAAGCCCCGATCGGGGTCAGCCAGGCATCGGGGTCCCGCAGCAGGTGGGTCGCCACCGCCGGCGTGCCGATGCGCATGCTGCGAAACTTGGGCATCCGGAAGATCCGGTTGTAGCGGCCCACGCGGTCGGACCAGTAGAGCGCCGGACCCGGGGAAGTCAGCCTCACCGCGGCCGCTACGGCCATGATGGGCAGGATCAGGATCACGCCTGCGGTCAACACCAGGAAAAGGTCAAAAAGCCGTTTCATTTCCCCAGCATCTCCGCAAGCCCGTCGGCGAGCGATACCCGCGCCCGCCAGCCCAGATCCCGTTCGATCCGCGCCGGGGAATACCAGGCCGAACCCAACAGGCGATCGAGCACTTCACTGTCGAACGGCATCCGCCTCTTCACGATAGCCTCCAGTCGGTCTGCCCCAATCGCCACGGTGCGCAGCATCCATCCCGGCACGGCCCATGAGCATCGCCGCATCCCCAGAGTCGAACGCAGCGCATCGAACAGCTCGCGCCCCGACGGGGCTTCGGACGATGCTACAACGTACGCTTTCCCATTGGCACGGTCATCGTCGGCAACCAGCCGCATGACCGCCACGACATCATCGACGTGCACCAGGGAACGGCGGTTACCCGTTTCTGGCAGGGGCGGAAACAGGCCGCGCTCGACCAGACGCCCCATGCGCTCCAGGTTCCCGCGGCCTCCGGACCCATAGACCATCGCCAGGCGCAGGTTGACCACGTGCATACCGTAGCGTCTGCCGGCGTCGACCACCACTTCCTCGGCCGCCCGCTTGGCTTGCCCATAAGCAGTCGCTGGCCGCCCGGGGAAATCCTCATCGGCGCAGCACTCACCCGGTTCAGCCATCGCCTTGACGCTCGAGAGGAACACAAAGCGCTTGACGCCCGCTGCGCCGGCTGCCTCGACCAGATTGCGCGTACCCGCGAAATTCACCTGCCAATGCAATGCTGCATCGCTCCCGGAGAGTGACGCAAAGGCATGGGCATGGCCCGCACAGTGAAAAATGGCGTCGATACCCGAGCATGCCGCGGTCAACGCCGATTTGTCGGCCAAATCGACGACCAACGAATCACGGCATGGCATCGGTTTACGTGAAAGGCAGCGGAAATCCGTTCCCTTTGCCCCCAGTTCATCGATCAGGTGTCTGCCGACAAACCCGGTTGCACCGGTAACCAGAATCACCGCCTGTCGTCCACAATCTTGGGCAGCCGCCCGCGGTGCTTCCAAAGGAAGCGCGCCATGCTACCCAGATGCCAGCGCAGATGGCGCAAGCTACGGCGACTGTCGCGCCGCGCATCGTGAATCACGCTCGCTTGCGGGCACGCCAGTATTCTCATCCCCTTCCGCCACGCCCGGACGCATATGTCGACGTCTTCGTAGTAAAGGAAGAAGCGCTCATCGAAACCACCCAGATCCTGAAAATCGCGGCTGCGAAAAAGCATGAACATTCCCGCCACCCATTCCGGAGCGAATTCCGGCTGGCCTTCCCGGACGACATAGCGGCCGTCGTTTCCCCCGAGTGCCTTCACGAGCAACGAGCCTGGCGTGGGGAAGCGCCGCATGCTGTCCTCGATCTTTCCGTCGGGAGATCTTACCACCGGCGCCACGAGCGCCACGCGTTTGTCACCGAGTGCGGCGGACAGGACGGGAAACGGATTACCGTCGAATTCGATATCCGGATTCAACGGGCAGAAGAACATCTGGGTGCAGGTTGCAAACGCCGCATTGTGATTGGCGCCGAAACCCTTTGGCGCCGCGTTGTCGATGACCGTCACCCGGGCGTCGTCGGGCAATGCCACCGATTCCGGAACATTCAGGGTCAGAATGATCTGGGCGACCTCCGGGAACGCCAGGAGTTGTCCGACAAGCCCCCCCACCATTTCGCCGTGCCCATGGCTGACGATGGAAACCGCTATCATTCAGGCACCCCCAACCGATTCAAACAACGAACGGAACGCACGGATACCGCGGATGATGCACGGGGATAACGCCAATGCCGTCATGCCGCCCCGCTAAGCTTCTCGTAGAACTTCCTGTACTGCCCGTCGCGAGCGAACGACGAGACCAGATCATCATCGAGCAAAGCGGGATAGTCACGTGGCCGGAGCGAGGAAAGCGCTTGCGAGGCACGCTCGGGCGCCTCGGAGTCCAGCCATTCGCCGACCTGCCAACGCTTCACCAGTCGAGCCGCCTCGGTATTCTCCGGCGAGAAGCACAAGACAGGGCGCCTGGCCTTGACATAGTCAAAAAACTTTCCGGTGATCACTTCGTCGCTGCTGGCCGGATCCGTATGCAGAATCAGAAGATAGTGCATTCCCTGCATGACGTTGAACACGTCGTCATGCGCCACGGAAGCATTCACTTCAACAAAAGGAAAGTCCCTGATTTCAATGCGAGACAGGCGCAGCGAGCCATAGAAGCACAGGCGGATGGTGATTCCGGACTTCATCGCTCCGGCGATTGCGCGCAGCAGCGGCTCAACGTTCCGGTATCCCTTCTCGTCGTCGTCGGCCATGCCGAAATAGCCAATGCGCAAGTCCGCGCAGTCACTCGTCTCGCCCATCGGACAGGGCGCGCCGGCATATCCGTTCATCATCAGCAGGCCCTTGCTTTCGAGACGCAGGTCCGGAAACAGGCGATTCAGCTTCGCGAGCATCGGTTGCGAAGCGAAAGTGACGAGATCAGCCCTCTTGAGACTGAAGCGTTCGAGCTTGCGGGAAATCATCGAAGTCAATGCACCCTTGGGCGAGAATATCGTGCTTCCGTTCCAGCTATCCCGATAATCAACGACCAGATCAATTCGATCGTCAAATTTTCTCTTCAGGAGTCCGCCTGCCAACTGCATGCTATGGGGCGGCGTTGAAACAATCAAGGTGTCAATGCCCCGTGATTCAATCAGCGCGGCAGCGGCGCGATAGTACTTCGGCACCATGAAGAGACCAAGGTCCGGGATCACCAGGGAACTTACAATACGCTTGACGACCCGTAGCCGGGACAGCCAGACACTGGCCGAACCGGCAGGGTGATGTCCGATCCTCATCAGGCTGTTCTGGACCGATCTTTTCAATGGATCGCGCAGATAGGTGACACCCAGCCCGGTGAGAAGGTCTCCCAGGCCAAGGTCTCCGAAATCCGCGCCGTCGGAGGTCAGAACGCTCACCTCGCAGCCCTGATCCTTCAGGTAGCGCGCCAGATGCACAACGCGCGCAACACCGCCCACGGAGGCCGCATAGGGGACGAAATACTGACAGATGATCAGCACCCTGCGTGGCGCCGACGAGTCAGACAAGCCGTTCGATCTCATGCAGCAACACCCGCCCCGCGGCCTCATAGTTCAACTCACGGGCAGCGCGATCGGCGGCCAGCTTGTAACCACGGATGGACTCATCCGTCAGTTGATCGAGCGCGGCAGCCAGGGCCTCGGGTCTGAAGGAATCGGCGACCACCCCCAGCGAATACTCCTCGACGATGCGCGCCATCTCGGCGGAAGGGCCGATGGCAACCGCAAGGCGCGCCTGAATGAACTCGAAGAACTTGTTCGGCAAGGCATGCTCGTGGTTGAAATTGACCGGCGGCAAGAGATAGATGCCCACATCATACCGGTTCAGGTGGCGGCATATTTCCGGCATCGCGACCGGTTCGACAAAGCGCACCCTCCGGTCTTCCCGTGCCATTTCGCGCAGTTCCGCCATGTAGACGGGATCGGTTTCGACCAACATGAAATCCAGCGTAAATCTCTCCCCCAGGTGACGCATCGTCTCGACCATCACCCCAAGATGTCGAGACCGGATGGCCGAGCCGTGATGAATCAGGCGAATCCTTCCCGGCAGACCTGGAGACGGCGCAAGCCCTTGCTCAACGGGTGCATTGAAAACCACGCTCGCGGTCACACCGTATTCCTTCGCGTATTCGTCGGCAATCCCTTGGCAGACGGTCGTCATGGCAGCCGCCTGAGGCAGATAGCGTGAGCACAGCGCTTCGTGATATGGAGCAAAGAGCAGCCTCCACAGCCACTTGTCATCGAACTCGCGGGGAGAGTATTCGTGAGCATCGACCAGAACCGGCGCAGTTCCGGCCAATCGAAGCGCAAGCGGAAGTGCGGCAATGTCGTTGGCGATCAGCAGGTCGAAGCTCCGGCCCTGAATTGCCGTGAACCCATTCCGCACCTGCGGAAGGTTCCAGTAGTAGCTATCGAAGAGTCCGGAAAACAGCTTGAATGCCCACATCGCCTTTTGCGGGAAACCGACCCGCGGCTTTGCTATCTCGACGAACTCGATGTCGGCATCCGGTCTTGGTCCGAAGCCGGATACCGTAACGCGGTATGTCATTTCCAGAAGCCTGATTTGACGCATTACTCTCGGGTCGCTGCGGATCGCCGAGAAAGACAGGATGAATACCCTTTTCATGTTCCTCCGGGTCTCTTGCATCAGGCCAGGAAGTGGCGGTGCCACCGCGAAAAGTTGATCCAGCGCCAGACTTGCCAGGAAAACGGCTTCTTGCCCGCCACAATCAGATCGAACTCCTTGAGAACCTCGGCTTGAACGAAGAATGGCAACCGCAGGTCGACGCGCAGCCAGCCACGAATGGTTTCCGCCATTCCCAGCAGCCACTCCTTCTCCGGCGTTTCAAAGCCGATCTTGTCGCGGCGATCGAGGATTTCATCGGGGACTATGCCGCGCATTGCCGCCCTGAAGACATGCTTGGTTTGCCCTTCACGAGAGATGAGGAACTCCTCCGGAAGCGACAACAGCAGCTCGACCAACTCCAGCGTCAGAAACGGGACCCTGCTCTCGACCGAGAAACGCATCGAGTTCCTGTCGCCGTGGCGCAGCAAGGCTGGAAGGCCCCGCTCCGTGAGCGAAACCGCCAACTCGGCAATGACTCGACGCCCCCGGGAATTTCCGGCAAAACGGACCCGCGGAAAACGCAGGCGGACCCCGCATTCCCGGAGCGGCCCCACTCTGATCCATTCCGGCGAATCCGGCATCCCGCTCCAGCGCCGCACCACATCGTACAGCTTTCCCGGCATCATCTCGGCCGCAGCGCGCTTGAGCCCTACCAGTTTGCTTCGTCCCGGCCACCCCGCCCATGAATCGAGGAAACGAATGGCTTCCACGAAGCGCCCTTGATCAAGCAGACTTCCAATTCGCTGCCCGGGGTATCCGTTGTAGCCAGCCAGCATCTCATCCGCCCCCTGACCATCCAGGGTTACCGTCACCCCGTGCTCCTTCGCCAGACGGAATACCCTGTACTGGGCGTAGATGCTCGTGCTCCCGAAGGGCTCTCCTTGAGCAACGATCATGTCGTCGAGGTCACGACACAACTCGTCGGGCTTGACCGTCACCTTGTGGCCTGTGGCTCCAACATGCCGATTGATCCGGTCGACCCACGATTCCTCGGAAACCTCACTACCCGCCGCGATGAAGCTGAAAGTGCTGATCGGCAAGTTCGGCTCCAGATGGCGGATCGCACATACGACCGCAGAAGAGTCGATGCCTCCGGAAAGCGCCGCCCCAAGGGCCACGTCGCTGCGCAAATGGAGACGAATGCTGTCCAGAAACGTCTTGCGGACCTGCTCCACGGCATCGGCGAACGTAATCGGTTGACACTCCGCGATCCCCGGAGCCCACCACGCCTCAGGACGAGAAACCTGGCAGGTCGTCAGGTCGACACGGACCAAGTGCCCCGGCAGCAGATGACGGACGTGGCGGAAGAATGTCCTCTCGCCGCTGTCATAGTCACCATGAACAAGGTAGTCGTAGGCGCGCTGCCAGTCCAGTTCCGCTTCGCCGCCTCTCAGCGCCTTGATGGCGGACACCTCCGACGCAAAGGAAAAGCTCCCTGGATCGCTGTGATAAAAGAACGGCTTAATTCCGAACGCATCCCTGGCGCAGGTCAGCTCGCCCGCCAAGCGATCCAATACGGCGAAGGCGAACATTCCCACCAAGCGGACGAGACAAGCCTTCCCCCACTGCGCCCACGCCGCCAGCAGGACCTCGGTATCCGAATTGGTGCGAAACACATGACCAAGCCCAGCCAGCTCCTCACGCAACTCGCGGTAATTGTAGATCTCTCCGTTGAAGACAATGCAGAAACCCCGATCCGCGGAAAACATCGGCTGGTGGCCGCCCGACGACAAATCGATGATCGACAGCCTGGTATGCCCGAGCACGACTTCCGCTCCCGACTCCCGGAAAGTTTCCGCGCCCGCATCGTCCGGACCGCGGTAGCGGAGCGCGTGCGATGCCCGCGCCACGAGTTCCCCCGAATTTGGCGGCACCCTCCGCCAGATCGCGCCAAATATTCCGCACATGCCAAATTCACCGCAGAGCCAAGCGCAAACGCTCCACCAGGCGACGGACGTTCGGCCCAAACCGGAACCGAACACTCGCGGGAAGCCGTCGCCAGATTCTGCGCAGCTTGCCCGACGGCAATTCGTGGGGAAGTGAAACCGGCACATCCACGTCTGAAAACAGCGGAGCCCGGTCCACCAAGGCAAAATCCTTCTTCTTCCGCCGGTGAGACAGCTTGGCCAGCACTGAAATCCGCGCAATGAATGGTCGGCTCAGAATCTCCCAATGAAAGCTGTTCAAGAAACAATCCACCGAGTTCCGCCCGCTGCGCAGCCTGAAATCAACGTCGCAGACAAATCGATTCACTGCTTGCACGAGGCAATCGGTATCCGCAAAATCGACCACCGCGCCCGCACCGGCATTTTCGACCACCTGCTCGACGAAACTCGTTCGACAAGCCAGAATCGGCAACCCCGCCGCCATGTACTGCGAAAGCTTGTTCGGACAACAGTTTGCGTAGTTCAGGCCCGTCGGCGTATAGGGAATGAGCCCCACATCGAAGTCAACCGCCGCCATGACAAGTTCCGATTCGCTGACTGACGGGGCGAAAACGACTCGATTGCCGAAAAGCCCGAGGGATTTCGCCAGGCGAATCATTTCGCGCCGATACTCGTTGTCAGGTCCGCGAAGCACCAGGATCGCATTGGGATGGGTTCTCGGCCATGTCTTGATCAGGATGTCGATTCCCCTCGCAGGAGCAAAGCCGCCCTGGAAGAGGAAGCGGCAGGCGGACTCGTTCTCCGGCTTGCTCTTTTCCGGAAGACCCTGGGGGCGGGACGACAGCGGCTCGGCGTTCGGGGTGCTGAAGAATGGGATCCCGTACAGGCGGGACATGTGGGCAGCCAACCCCGGAGTGACCGTCTGTACATAGTCGCAGTACGCGACCAGCCTCCCCTCGAGCGAAGTCCAGAAGCGCTCTTCGAAATCCGCTTGATCCACGTCAGCGGCGGGCCAGAACTCATGCGCATCGTAGATCAATGGCACACCGAAACGCTCCTTGAGCAACACACCGGCAAGCAGCGTATCGAGATCCGTCGCAATGATCGCGTCGATTCCAGTGAGATTGTTCCCGAAGTGGACGAGGGTATAGGCGATGTCGAGAACGTAGGAAACGTTCCACCTGAAGTTGCTCAAGCGCGGCGAATCGCCACATGCCAAGATTCCCTGCAGATGGCGGTCATCCAGCAACCTGAGCGAAATCAGGGATGCCACTTCCAGGTACGAGCCAGGTTGTTGGGTACCGGAAACCAGTTCCTTGAGCACGCCGAGATCGTCAATACGCCCTCGCCGCGGGATAGCCCAGACGTAACCTTCATCCTTTGTTCCCCGCTCTGACGGCGGAGCGTCGGGAACCCGGCTCACCCCGAGCTGATGAACCACGCACGTCGCCGAAGCGCTCCGCGCAATCCACGCCAACCGCGGATCCCGTTCCGGTTCGTGCGCCACAAGGAGCAGGACGTTCGGCTTGCCCGGCGCATTCAACTCAACGGGTTTCTTGATCCTCTGGTCAGAATCGCCTGTCGAATCTGACAGCTTCGGATGCCGCCCAGCCATCTCGAGAATCGCATCAACGATCGATCGCGCGTACGATTCGTATCTCAAGCCCTTGAAGTCGAGCAAGGTTGCCTTGCAGTTCGCCACCAGTTCGGAACACAGCGCACGATCGCGCATCGCCCTGAGCACCGTATCGAAATCAGACGCATCCGGCTTAATGGGTATGTAATGAACCCATGGCTTCAGGATGCCGCTGTAGCTGCCTTCAACGAGAATCTGGCAGCTCTCCAGCATGCCCGCCTCGAGCACCCGGGGCGATATGGCAGTGAACTCGTGAATCCCGTCCAACCCCGGAAAAAACTTCCGTTCCACTTCCTCAAAGGATGCTTTCGGGTACGCGGCAAGGTAGGCCCGGACCGACCGCTGGATGTCACCGACCGGATCGAGCAGACTGCTTCCGCTATTCGCCCCGAGGGAGAAGCGGCACTCATTGATGAACCTCAGCCAGGAATCCCCGAGCAACGCTCCGCCATCGCCGACGACGATGTCGGTAACAAGTCCGGCACGGTCGGCAAGGCGCTTGACATCGAGGCCGATCCGCCACTTGTTCTCGCCCAGCGAGCCGAAATAGGGAGGCAGCTTGCGCGCACGGTAGCCAATGTCGATCGGCCTGTCTTCCCACGGAGCCGGCCGGAAACGCAACAGCGCTTCGTCGATATACCCGGTGTACGCAAGGCGTATGGTGCCAACCTTGGAATACTTCGGATACAGAACATCCCAATTGCCATCGATGACCGAATAGACGAGATCGACATTCCACTCGCACAGCCAGTCATCCAGAATCTCGTTGCAGTCGTACTCATCCTGCGGAAGCGCGACCTTGACGGCAGACAGATCCCTTATGAATCGGTACTCTTCCTTGATTCTCTCCAGCCGTCTGTCTTCAGCCCAACGCGCCTGAAGGAGAGTGACATCCAGCACCACGGCGTCGAAATCGATTCCTGCCAGATGTGTTGCCGGCTCAGAGATCACATCGTGAAAGACATAATCGTGCTCCGGGCAATGAGTGCGTAGCGCAGCTACATGATTCACCAGGAATGCGGGGGCTGCGGCTGGATCTCCCAGAGCGTGAAGAACGAGTATGCCGAGCCTCCTCATCCCGCGTCACCATCGACAAACTGCCGGTGCCACAACTCCAGCCCAAGCAGCGCCCAAAGGTTTCGGCCATACACACTCTGTGAGTCGAGCACGCTGTCAATCGACATGCCCTCGCGCAGGTACGAGCGCGAACGAGCCCGCTCCGATCCCAGCAGATCACCAATCAGGTCCCGCGCGCGCCCGCCGCGCTTGAGCCACAGGTTGAGCGGCACCGGGAAGCCCATCTTGTCCTTGCGCTCGCGGATAGCCTGCGGCAAGCGGTCCGAAAACACCATCCGCAGCAGGCGCTTGAGTTCCCCGTTCTTGAACTTGATGTCCGCGGGTATCGTCGCGGCAAACTCGACCAGAGGATGATCGAGGAACGGCACGCGCGCCTCGACGCCATGCGCCATCGACATCCGGTCTTCGACCTGCAGCAGCGCCGGCAGCAGAGTCTTGAAGTCGAAATGCGTCATCGAGTCGAAATACGACTCCTTGCCGACGTTGCTGCCCCAGAAAATGCCCTTGAACTCCTCGAACGTCCCGCGCTGATCCATCGCCTCCGGTGCGAGGATTCCGCCGAACGTATTGGCCCGGTTAACTAGGCGCCAGTACCGTTCGTCACGCTCGCCGAACAGACCGCTCGCCCAGAACTCCCGGAGCATCGGCTTGTACTGGCGCAACGTTGCGAGATTCGGAATAATCGACTCGTAGGTAACGAGGAAATTGCCGCTGTGCAGCGACCCCTCGATCGCGCCCTTGATGCATTGCTCGAAATAAGCCACCAGGTAGCGGGCATAGCCGCCGAAAATCTCGTCGCCGCCCTGCCCGCCCAGAACCACCTTGATATTCTCTCCCACGCGCTTCGAAACCATGTACTGAGGGAAAGACCCCGGACCGGCGGTCGGTTGGTCAAGATGCCAGATCACCTTGGCGATATGGTCGACGAAATCTTCCTCGCCGATGTCCGCGACATGCAGTTCCATGCCGTTCTCGTCAGTCAGGGCCCGAGCATAGTGCGACTCATCGAAATCCGGGCCATCGGTAAAACGCCCGTTGAACGCCTTGAACGGCCCCTCCGGGCGAATGTCCCGGGCCATCGCCGCCAGCAAGCTCGAATCCACGCCGCCACTCACATAACCGCCCACCTCCACATCGGCGCGCAAATGAAACCGTACCGAATCCTCCAGCAAGTCGCGCAACCGCTGCGCAAACCATCGTTCAGTGTGGTCGTAGTCGATGTCGTAATGGACCTCCCAGTATTTCCGGGGAGAAGGCGTTTGCCCCGGCGCCACCACGGCGTAGTGCGCGGCCGGCATCTGCCAAACGCCCGACATCAGCGTCTTGTTGCCAAGGCAAAACTGAAAGGTGAAATAATCGGCAAGCGCATCCGCACTGACCGAACGCTCCGTCAGAAACGGCAGGAGCGCTTTCATCTCCGAAGCGAAATAGAACCCTTCCGGCGTGTTGGCCCAATAGAGCGGCTTGATGCCAAAACGGTCGCGCGCGAGAAACAGCTGTTGCTCCTTGGCGTCCCAGATTGCGATTGCGAACATGCCGCGCAAACGGTCCAGACACGCTTCGCCCCATTCCTGAAACGCCCTGAGGACCACCTCGGTATCGGAATGAGTCCGGAATCCCTCTCCGCCGAGTTCCGCGCGCAACTCGATGTAATTGTAGACCTCGCCGTTGAAGACGATGGTGTAGCGACCATCCTCGCTCGACATCGGCTGAGCACCAGTTTCGACGTCGATGATCGCCAGACGAACATGCCCAAGCGCCACCCTGCCGTCCGCGCTCACCCAACTTCCGGAGCCATCAGGACCACGATGCCGGATCCGCTCCATTCCGGCACCCAGGGCCGCGAACGAGTCTTCTTTACTACGCCCCGCAGCCGAAACAAACCCGAAAATCCCACACATGACTCCCGTCCCCTCAATAAACTTCAGTGACAATCGGGCGTACGGAGACAGCCTCCCCGCCAAGTTCCGGCACGGTGGATCGCCAGCCACTCCGAGAGGCTGATCCATTTCCACAACGCCCAGGAATTGTTCGCTTCCCCACTTTGATGGCTGCGCCAGAGTGCTTCGACGTCCGCCAACTCGTACCCGGGAACGCTCGCCAACGCCGAGTCGAACGCCCGGTCCCGCCCCCACTCCAACAATGATCCACGCAGCCAATAATCGAGCGGAGCCGCATATCCGACCTTGTCGGCACGCCAGCGGATCGAATCCGGAATCAAATTCCCCGCGGCCATTCGAAGAATCCATTTCTGCCAACCATTCCTCACATAGAAGTCGTCCGGCAAACTAATGCAGAAATCGACCAGGTCATAGTCAAGAAACGGTAGCCGTGCCTCGCGGGAAAATGCCATCGAATTCCGGTCAGCATAACGCAGCAGCATGGGCAGACAGTTGTAAAGCAATGCTTCAGAAATGGTTCGGCGCAAACGGCTGCCAGGCAATGCCGGCGCAACACCGACCGAATAGGGGTAATGGAAAACGTCCCTTGACGGCTTGCCGATCTCTCTCAATTCTTCGACTGAGTATGCCACTGCCGCATTGAACCGCCGCTGAGCCCCGGCGTACTTCGTACTTGCCGATTGCAGGCGCCGGTTGAACTTCTCCGACTCCCGCATCGCCAATCCTGTGCGTCCCTGGTCAAGAAGATCCAGTTGTCGCTGGCGAAAATAGAACTGATACCCCGCCAACAGCTCGTCCGCGCCCTGCCCATCCATCAGTACGGTTGTACCATGTTGCCGTGCCAATCGAGCAACACACCATTGCAGGTATATCGACGCGGAAAGAAATGGCTCCTCCTGATGCCAGTGTAAGACTTGAGATTCCTCCATCAAACGGCCTGGTTCCGGCATCACTCGATAAGAATTCACCCCGGTATGCCCCACAACCGCATCGACCTCCTTGTCCTCCGACATCGTCGGATCATTGGGAAAGACTGCAGAGAACGTGTTCTGGGTGAAACTCGACTGCCCACGTTGTTGCGCCAGACAGCCCACAATGACCGAGGAATCCAATCCTCCGGAAAGACTGGATCCGACGGGAACATCCGCCCGCAGACGCAACTGGACACTCCGTTGCATCAACTCTGCGAATTTCTCGACGGCCTGGCGTGGCCCGAGATCGCGGTTTACTGCCGTGTAGTCCGGCGTCCAATAGCGCCAGCGCCGCTCTTCCGAACCATCCTCGCGAAACCATGCGGCGTGTGCAGGAGGAAAGCGCTCAATGTCCTTGAAGAACGTCAAACCGTCATCCTCGTACCAGGCTCCACCACCGAAGCGATTCATCGCGTTGTCATCGATCGCACACGAAACCAGTGGGTGCGCGAGGATTGCCTTCATCTCGGAGGCAAAGACCACCGTATTCAACTGACCACGGCCAACAAACAAGGGTTTCTCCCCGAACCGATCCCTCGCTACCAATAGACGCCGTGAGTTCTCGTCCCAAAGAGCGAAGGCAAACATTCCGTTCAACCGGAGCAATGCAGACACACCCCACTCCCGAAGTGCGCAAAGCAGCACTTCGGTATCGCTACGAGTCTTGAATGAATGTCCCAAACCGGTCAATTCCGCCCGGAGCTCGACATAGTTGTAAATTTCGCCATTGAACGCTATGCAACAAAGCCCGTCATCCGACAGCATTGGTTGGTCTGCGGCATGGGTCGTATCAATAATGGATAGCCGCCTATGTGCCAGTGCAATCCGCTTTCCGGGCCGAACCCAGTTGGCGCCATTGTCCGGCCCTCGATGAATCAGACGGTCACGCATCGCGGACAGCAGATCGTCACGAACAGGAAGCGCTGGCGATATGACTCCGACAAACCCACACATATCAACGGACACCTTTCCGCAAAATTGTGTGGACCACAGGCCTTAGCCTCCTCCGCAAACTTTCCGGCAAGACCAACCAAAACATGCGAGTCAAGCCATTCCTCTCGGGTGCTTTGGAAACGCTTTCTGTTGAAGAGACAGTGCTGCTCTCAGCAGGACTCTCGGCTACTTCGAGAATGCTTTCGGATGAAGCGGCGGTGCTGATTTGAACAGAACTAATTTCTTCAACGAATTCGCTCTGGTAGACCGAATATCGCCCTTGTGGCCAAGCAACAAGAGCCTCAGGCTCACCCGCCGGACACATATCCAACATCTCGCGATACATCGTCTCGCTAACAGAACCCCAATTGAACCTACCATCGAAGTAGCGTCTCGCATTACTCGCCATCGCTGCGCGTTCATGATGATTGGTTGCAAGGCGGGTAACCGCCTCTACCAATTGGTCGGGGCGACCAAAGTCGACAACCAACCCACATTGAGCATCGGATACGATTTCCCGAACAAAATGGGTTTTGTTAGCCAAGACTGCCAAGCCAGCAGCCATATACTGCGACAACTTGTTCGGGCAGCAATTGGCATTGTTATTATTGAGCGGAGGATAGGGAACGAGGCCCACGTCGAAACCTGCCGCACCTTCAACCAATTCATCCTCCCCTATCGCCGGCAGAAAAACGACAGCGTGGTCGGACAACCCGAGATCCTGGAGCATCTCGCGTAAGGCATCCTTGAATTCTCCTTCAGGTCCGCGGAGGACAAGTTGCGCGCTCTCGGGAACAGACCTCCAGGCTTTCAACAAGTCTTCCAGCCCACGGCCCGGTGTAAGCAACCCTTGAAACAAGAATCTGACTTTGTTGGCGGAAACCGAATCGCTAGGCGCACCGGCCAACAAACCCGACCTTTCCCAACCGTAAGGAGATTGCACCGGAGTGCAGTTCGGCACCGTCTCGAACTTACAGCCAGTTTTTCTCTCCAACAGTTGCGCCAAGCCCGGAGAAACAACCTGGCAGCGGTCGGCATACGGAACCAGACGCCGCTCAATGGCTTCCCAAAAAGCAATTTCAAACGGCTCGGAACGAGCATCGTTCTCGGCCCAATATTCGTGAGCATCGAATACAACTTTCAAACCCAGCACTGCTTTCAGGATCAATGCGGCTGGCAAGGTCGGCAAATCTGCCGCGACGACGAAACGTAAGCCGCGAACTCCCAGTGCTGGCATAACCAAGCTCCGGGTCACATCCAGCAGGTAGCGCATAGACCAACGAATGTCGAACAAGCGCCTGCTCGAAGTCGATATTCCGAACCGCTCGCAAAGTTCAAGATCGGGCACCGCGAGGAGGCACTCGAGTTCGAGCAACTCCCGCAAGGCTGCATTACCCGCTGGATCTGTCCCAACCATCGACGACATCAAGGACAGCCATGGCCTGTCAGCGCTCAGGACACGTTGATCGCCCAGAAATCCCGGCAAACCCGCGAGTGGCGAGGCGCCATCAGCACCCCCTAGTTCCAACCCCATGAGCGCCAGCGTCATACCGCTGGGAACCCCGTCAACAAACCAACGCAAACGGGGGTCGAGGTGCGCCCGGTGCGGCGCAAGAAGCAGGCCATGACAGGCGTGGTTGGCAACCAGTACATTCGCCTTCCTGAGCCGCCCCTTGGTTTCCAGCAGTTCGAAAACTGCATCATCGAGGCGCCGCACAAATGTTTCGATCCAGTATTCCTGGTTCAGTATGACTTCATCGAAGGTCCGCTTCACCATCTCGCTGCGAAGCACAGGATCCATCGCAACCTCGAGTGCCTGCTCAAGGTTCGAAAAGTCCCGCTCAAGCGCAACATAGTGTCGCCCCGGCAAGAAAATACCTGAATACTCTCCTGGATACATGATCTGAAGCGCACCGCACGCAGCGGCTTCGAAATGTCGAGGTGAGATTTGGTTATAGGCTACATTTCCTTCCAGGTCTGCAAGGGCATCGAGAAAACTTTCGCAATAGGCAACATCCTCACTAACCGGCCCATTCGCTTCGACAAAAGCTTGTATACGCCTTTCGAGATCGCCAGAAAGGTCGAAAATGCTGGCTCCGGATTCGACGCCAAGAATGCACTTGCAACTCGACAAAAAAGAAAACCAGGCATCGCCACCGAAACGGTCTTCCCAACGACTGGAAATATCGAGTTTGAAGTCTTTGTCGCTCACACGGCGGACAACTTCATCCCCAATTTGACGCTTTTCGTAACAAAGCCGTCCAAACTCCAATGGCTGCAACGAACCTCGATAACCGATATCAATACTTCGAGCCCCTGTGTCCTCACCTTGGAAAAACTGGCTACGCAGTGCGGGGGTCACATAACCGGTCAACATCTGCTCGAAACGGACATCGGCACCTACAACGTCGCGGGGGTAAATTTTTTCCCTTTCGCTCGTTGGAAGGCAGGTCAAAACAAGATCAAACCGCATCTGACCGATCACTGACGCTGTCTCGCGGAAGCGATGGTTCTCATCTTGCTTGAAGAGCACTTTCACCCCGGGAAAGTCGGCGAATTTCCTCGCCGTGAGCGCATCCAGCGATATGACATTCGCCGGGTTGTAGGCAACGGAGTTGTGAACCATCAGTACGGCGAAAGCGTCCAGATCGACTTCCGGGTTCAGCTTGAGGTTGCCGCTATCGTGGCGATGATTGAAAAGGTTCAGGCAGGTCACGGCGAACGACGAATTCCACTGAATTGCCGCCAAGGTTTCCGGAACCGTCGAAATTCCTTTCGGATCGAAGTATCCAATGAGCAGAACCCTCTCCGGTCGACGCGCAGCAAACCGCTGGAACACGCATTGATTGTTCAGTAAAGTACCTCCCACATCACCCACCCTTGATCCCTTTCCTGACCTTTGCCCGAACCCGCTCCGGCAGACTCTTGTATAGCCACCTTGCCCCCCGTTCGACGTGTTGCTGCCGAGAGGCAACGTCGTGCAGCCTTCTCGCTACCGGAATGCCATAACGAACCAATAGGCGCTTTAACATAGGAGAGGGCATCGCCGCCGGTTGAGATAGCGCCGTGGCCGGTTGAGATAGCGCCGTAGCCGGTTGCTCGACGATGGTAGATGAATCCGCGCATTGAGCATCACCAGAGCTGGTCGCTTTGGCATATTTTTCTTGTATTCTCTGAAGCGGCGCGCGGCTACTCAAGACGTTCTCTGCACAGGGGAGCCCTAGCGGTATCGCGGGCAAACACTGACGAAATACCCCATCCTCCCCCGCGATATAGACCGCCCCGTACATCAATGGCCGCTTTTGCCGGCGCAGGCATCGCACCCCCAAGTCTCGGTCAACGCCCTTTACAAACTGCTGATACGAATATTGACCGGAGACGATAACATCGTGATAAGCCCGTTGGGTCATCTCCCGAATCAACTTGTCATCCATTATCTTCGCGACAACCTCGTCAAAATTAGAAAAATCCTTTCTAAGCGGTATGAAATGAACATCCGGCTTCACCACACCAAAATACTCCCCATCAAAAAGAACCAGCGCCGTTCGCAAACGGATCGCCTCGAAAATCTGTGGAACAATCTGGTTCATGCGCACGTCACCGTCATGCGCTTTCAGGATCCGGTCCCACACTTCCTCATATGCCAAACCCGGATGTTGTTTCTTCAGCCGATGTATTCCAAGTGCGAGTGAGCTATCAAAATCGAACACATTAGGACCGATCTCCGTACCCAAGGTAGCCCGACCCGACGCCAGAAATCGATACCGGTCCTCACCATGGAAAAGCGACCTCTCGTCACATGCGATATCGACTGGCAGGCCAATTTCGTTCGCACGTTTTGCAAATTCCACACCGATGACTAATTCCTCATGCCCAAGTTTTCCATTAAAAGGGGGCAATTCTCGCCCACGGTAGACGATCGCTTTCTGCCGCGCTTCCAGAGGAACGACGAAGCGATCCATATCCCCCGATTCCGGGATATAACCGGTCAACGTAGGAAGAAATTCGGTGGCTGGATAGCGAAAAGATGGATAGATTTTTTCCCGTTGGTCAATTGGAACACAAGTGTAGACCATATCGAATCGCAGACGATCGATCCACTCCCTGGCGCATTCTACAGATTCATGCTCGTCCTGTATGAAGAGCACCTTCAGTCCATTGAAACGCTCGACAGAGCCCGCGAAATTCTCCAAGAGATGGTGACTACGTGAGAGACGAACACTGTAATGTAAAACAAGAATATCAAAGACGGACAATTCAATCGGACCCACCCCTTGAACCGGAGTCTCCTGCCCACATAGATTTGTAGCCGGAAGAAAGGTGTACGAATTCTTGGAATATCGTTGGAAAGCCTCTAAATGCTCTTTGACAGTACCGACATTAACCGAGCACGGGTCAAACAAGAGCGCAACGTTAAGCAGATCCTGATTGAGTCGCTTGGATTCAACACCTGCGACGACCGCAGCCTGCACGGACTGGAATCGAATATTATAAGAATTAGACTTGGCTAGCTGCTCCCTACGTGCGAGACAATCCGAATCTTCCCGAACTTCGGCAAGCGATCGAATCTCAGATTCGAAATCTTCAACACTCGAGCCAAAACGAATAACACCTTCAATATTCTTGTATTTCTCTAGCGCGCAAATTGGGATCGAAACTATTGGCAAACCACAGGCAATGTACTCAAATATCTTTAATGGGAACGAGTTGAACATTAGGTCATCTTGCAGGAATGGCACGATTCCCACAGTCGCCTTGAGCATCTCCCTTCCAACTGTTTCAGGAGACACCTCGCCCACGAGTGACACATTCCCAAGAGTTCGTAATTGAGCAACACCTTCTGACTCAACGATATTCCCAAGAAAAACGAACTTAAAGTCTGACATTCGAGCAGCAACCGAATAGACCAAGTCGTAGTCAAGACGTTTATTAACCCCCCCTTGATAGATGACAACTGGCGGCATGGTCACCGGCGCCAGATCAGTCTTCATCTTCAAATGCTCAAAAAACTCATAATCACATGCATTCTCTGAAAGGATCGTTGTCCCGCAATACTCGCCATAACCCGTGATATTCTCTAGAACCCGATGACTCACGGCGACGACAAGGTCGATCTCTTTCAAGAGAAGCTTTAGTCGTTTCCGCAGTTCAATGTGCCCCTCGCCGACCTCGAATTTCATAGTAAAATAATCCTCGGTAGCGTGATAAACTCGAAAATAACGTGGTAGCGCATCAAGCAGCGACCAATAGTTTTCCGAATCGTAAATCCAGATCAGGGCCTGCTTGAACCCACGATGGCGAACTAGCATCGTTATTTCGGAAACCTGCAAATCCGAAATTGGTGACGCGACATCTATAATATCTAGGTTCGGAATTCCACTTTCGGTAACTGCAATCCCAGACTCAGAAGTGCGTTGGTTCTGAAGAAAGAGGACTGGCACATGTTTGGCAAAACGAGTTGCATAATGGTACCGATTGCTGCGCGGCTCGGTTTCCCAGTTCGACCAGGTAAGGAAAATAACCACGTCGAAATAATTCTCAATTTGTTTCATATGCATCGCAAATTGAATTTATGGTCAAATAAATATAGATTAATTGGGCGTCCACATTAGATATTCAATAATGGAAATCTATGCGATATTTATCACAAACCAGATCGCTATATCGCCGAATCGAAGGATCCCTTTGCGCGTCGGAAAGCAAGTAGTCCAAAGTAAAAGATAACTAAGGAAACGCCAGCGACATACGCAAGGCCAATCATATCCGGCAGGTGATTCGCAATTATTGCCCGATATCCCTCTGCAATCTGATAGAGGGGGTTCGCAAACGATACGCTCTGGACAAACTCCGGCATGGTGTCGAAAGGGTAGAAAATCGGAGTCATGAACATGAATGCTGTCAGCACGGTTGGCAAGATTTGAACCACGTCACGAACGAACACGGTTATAGCGGACAGCCACATTCCCAGCGCCACCGCAAATGCAAACTGCAGTGCCATCACCACCGGCAACAACAGGAGGTGCCACGTGATCGCACTTCCGGACCAAACCAACAGAACAAAAAGAAAGCAGAGACTCACCGCAAGACTGATGAGCCCGACCAACGCTCCTGCAATCGGTAGCAATTCGGTCTTGAATGCCAAGTTTTTCACCATCCCCGAAGCGTTCACCACCGATGTCGTTGCGCCCATGATCGATTCCTGGAATGCGAGCCATGGACCATAGCCGCTGACCAGCCAAATCACGTAGGCGAGCGTTGACTCAGCACCTGGCAATCTGATCTTGAACACGAACGCGAACACATAGGTAAATAGACAGAGCATAAGCAAGGGGTTGGTAATCGCCCAAATGCTTCCTAGCGAGGAGCCGAGATAGCGATCTCGAACATTCATCTTGAACAGGTTGATCAGCAGCCTGAGATCGTACCGATTGAATCCAAACAAAGACTTACTCCTCCAGTATCATGCCGGCATCGTCTTGCCAGACACCGGGTAATAGAGCATTGGCTTGCCACCCGCCGGAGGCGACAGCGAATACACCTCGAAAATCGACGAAGACTGGGCAAAGACGAACGCATCAGCCTCAGGGAACTCGCGCAGTTCGACATCCAGACGATAAATCGCCGGCGCCAAGAGCAATTGGGGAAACTCGATTTCCAAACCGTAGCCCCCGTCGGCAAGGACATAATCGGAAAGTGCGAAATCCTGCTTAAAGACCATGAGATCGTCGAGACGAACGATACCAACACGGCAGATCGCTCGCATATCTCCTACCGCGCACTTTGCGCCTATCCGGACCCTTACCCGCTCTCCGGCCTCGATGCGGACTGAATGGGCCAGAGCATCTCCGGAAAGCATGATCGGGTTCTCGACTTCATAACCAGCGACCAGGGCGCGGTTGCCGACATGGGCCGCAAATTTGACCATCAGGGCAGCCTCATCCTCACCTCGCACCTCATCGACATATGCTTTGGTCACCGCCTCTGGCGTCCCGTCCATGACAACGCGGCCGTCCTTGAGGTAGATACAGCGATTGCAGATGGAGCGCACGGATTGCATGGAGTGCGAAACGAGGATGACAATTTTTCCCCTCGCACAGATTTCCAGAATCCTAGCGGTTGCCTTCGCGGAAAAGGCCGCGTCGCCTACCGAAAGTGCCTCATCGATGATCAGGATCTCCGGATCGATATAAGTGATCATCGCAAATGCGAGGCGTGCCTTCATCCCGGTCGAGTAGGTCCGAACCGGGTAATCGATAAATTTCCCCAACTCGGAAAACTCGATGATCTGGCCGATAACTCGATCCACTTCGGCCCGCGATTTCCCTTGGATCTCACCATCAACATAAATACCCTCTCTGCCACTGAGGTCATCCCGCAGGCCGACCCCAAGCGTCATGATCGACGTGACTTTCCCGTTGCTGCGAATCTGCCCCGAAGTTGGTTCGGATATGCCGGCGATCAAGTGCAGCAGGGTCGACTTACCCGCACCATTGCGCCCGACAATGCCTAGGCGCTCGCCCTCCTTCAAGGTCAATGTCACGCCATCGACAGCAAGCTTGCCCTCGATGCCTCGCTCCGATTCACCCTTGCTGCTTATCGCCGCCGCAAGGTCACCAGTTGCAGAACTGCTGACCGGAAATACCTTGGACACCCCATCCAGATCGACGAAGAGACTCACCCGTGTGCCTCCGTCAGCCGCCGCACGGTGAAAGGCAGACGGACCGCAGCATCACCGGCCTCCTCCCCTTCAACAATCAAGCGCAAGCCGTTCCCGTAGGTCCATGAGCGGCAATCGCCGGCATCGGGTTGAGCATGGGTGAGAAAGAGATTCAGCGAATAGTTCCCCGGCACCAATGGCAATGCCGCGATGTCGAAGGCGAACCGGTAGGACCCTGGTTCATCTCCGACGTGGATAAATGGCGAAATGATCACGATTTCCCATCCGATCCCGATGCGAAGCATTTCGATGGAAATTGCACAGTTGACCGCACCCGGCTCCAAAATCTCGACGGGGACCGCGATCGACACCGACTCCCCTGAACGCACCGAATACTCCTCGGGCAGCGACGAACCGAAGCGAGCAGCCGACGCGCGCGGTTGCGGCAGCTTGAGATACGACACCACCGCCTTGTCACTAGGCCCGACAAAGGAGAATGTCCCGTTCTCGATCACGTATGCCGTTTCGCACAACTTCACGATGGCCTCCCAATCGTGCGTAACGAGAACGCCGGATGCACCGCCCAAGAGGCGTTCGCGCATGCGGCGCCAGCACTTGGCCTGAAAATGCTCGTCACCTACCGAGAGCAGTTCGTCGATCAGGTAGATCTCGTGCTGGTAGGCCGTGGCCACGGCAAAATAAAGGCGTGCGGCCATCCCCGAGGAATACGATCGAATGCGTTGCTCGAACGCATCACCCAACTCGGAGAACTCAGCGATTTCGTCCAATACGTCAGCCAGGTCGGCGGCCTGCACGCCCATCAGGCTCAGATAGCGGATGGCGTATTCGCGTCCGGTCAGGTTGGAGTTCCCCATGCCGCCGAGTTCAAACAACCCGGCCACCTGCCCGAAAACCTCGATTCGCCCCCGGGTTGGCGCATACACGTGCCCAAGCAGGCGGAGCAATGTACTCTTGCCCGCTCCGTTCCGGCCGAGGATTCCGACAATCTTGCCCTGCGGCACTTCCAAGGAAATGTCGCGCAACGCTTCGATCACCGGCCCCCGCTGCCCCCCCTCGATTCCGAGAAGAATGCGCCAGACCCGCAATTCCCGCTGAACTGCAAAGGTCTTTGCCACACCGGTACAGCGCAGCGCGACATCCATGGCTGGAACGCTCACACTGTCCTCAGTGCTTTCGGACCCAACAGGCGATCGCCCGCAAGCAGCGCGGAATAGATCTTGTCGAAGCGCCTGCCGGCCGCCGACGCGGAATGCCATTTGAGCGCAAACTCCCTGCTCCGCCGGCCGATCTCGCGACGCTTCTCCGGATGAGCGATCAGGTCGCGCAATACGCTCTCCACCGTATGCGGCGTCGCACTAACGATCGGCAACTCGTCGGCGTATTCCGGAATCTCCTCGCGCAGGCTCGCCAGCCACTCGGGGCGGATGAAGCAGATCACCGGCTTGCCCAGCATCATCGCTTCGCGGGCGTTGGCCCCGAACCAGCCAAAGGTCAGCATATCCAGGAAGATGTCCGCCTGTACCTGCAGATAGCGAACTTCCCTGTTGGGGATCCCCGTCGGTTCGATCAGATCGATCTGCAGCCCCTCGCCGCGCAATCGTTCGATCAGCGGCAGGTACACATGGGACGACTTGATGTTGATGCCGTCGCTACGCGTGCGCTCCTCTTTATGACCGACAGCGTGATAAACGCGAACAGCCCCTTCCCCCAGTTCCGGGAGCCGATAACTCTCCGGAATCTCGATGTCCGGTCGCCAAAGCTCAGGGTCGAGGCAATAGAACTCCGGCACCTCGTGCACCCGCGGGTCGTCGTTGAAGTCGACACGATTGCCACCGAGCAGGCACTGGAAATCGGCCACGGAATTGCGGAATCGCCCCCACTTCAGGTTGCGCTCATCGCTGCAGACCGATGGCTCATGCTGCCAGCGACAGATCGAGCAGACAGATTCCGGCCCCCATTTCGAAAAGGCGGTTTGCGAAACGCCGTCCTGACAGCTGTTGTTGGAATAGACAAACACCTTACCCAGACGCCTTAGCAAGTAAATATTCGCGAATTCCCCGTATTCCGACTCCAACGCAGATTCCACTCGCCAACCGTACGCTATCCCCATGGCATTGGAAAAATGGAAGATATCGTAGGCATAGATGGAGGCCAAGTAGAAGCCAAGTTCTCCTTCAAGGGTCTGGCTAACATCATCACCCAACTGAAAATCCTGGCCGTGATAGTAAATTTGCGTGCCTGGATTGGCGTCCCAGTTATAGACATCTGCCTTCCATCCCAACGGCCGCAGCGCCCGCGAGAGATACCAGGGGTAGTAATACATTTGGCCGCAGAAGAATACACGGCGAGATGCCAAGGCCTTGAAGGCAGGCCGCAAGGTATCGGCGGCAACGTGGAGAAACGCAAACTCGGCCAACAGGTCTGCAGCCGACGGCGGGTCCGGCACATCGGGTGACAGCCCCGCGGTAGAACGCACCAGACGCCTAAGTTCGGCAGCGTGCGCTTCGACATCGAGCAAATTGGCCGTTTTTTCCGCGTCGACCGCAGCCAGGAAAGCATCGACCCGTCCCGGCAGGGCATTGAGCAAGAAGAGTTGCTGCGTCAGTTCTGCCTTGAGCTGTTCGTGAAGCTCCGCCTTGAGCTGTTCGTGAAGCTCCGCCTTGAGCTGTTCGTGAAGCTCCGCCTTGAGCTGTTCGCGAAGCTCCGCCTTGAGCTGTTGGTGAAGCTCCGCCTTGAGCTGTTCGTGAAGCTCCGCCTTGAGCTGTTGGTGAAGCTCCGCCTTGAGCTGTTCGTGAAGCTCCGCCTTGAGCTGTTCGTGAAGC
>ERZ724507.148-NODE-148-length-29894-cov-8.459600_pt1 | contig 29894 bp, 12 predicted proteins | sample MGYA00376040_ERZ724507 | MGnify/ENA primary metagenome ERZ724507 (study PRJEB28724, sample SAMN07190883) | activated sludge metagenome | isolation source: activated sludge of sewage treatment plant in Hong Hong | place: Hong Kong | collected 2016-03-17 ...
TGCTAAAAGACAAAAACAACATCCTATGGGTTGGCACTCAAAATGGCCTGGCCAGGTTTGACGGAAATAATTTTTACAACTTTAAACAAAAAAAACAAGGCAATTCCATCCCCAACAACACCATCAATAGTTTGTGTGAAGACCCCCAGGGCAATATTTGGGGAGGCACTGAAGATGGCCTGTTTTGCTTTGATGCAAGCACACAACTTTTCAAAACCTATAATACCCCCGGTTCGTGTTTCAACAACCTGATCACTAATGTAATCTGCGATCAGAAAGGTGAAGTTTATGCCACAACCTATCTTGAATTGCTCCACTTCGATGCCCAAAATAATAAGTTGGTGGTGATTGCCAAATTGGCAAAAGACTTCAGCAATCCAGATGTTTTCAATACCGGTAAAAACTGTTTGTTGAAAGATGAAAACAGCAATACACTTTGGGTGGCATCGCGCGGTGGTATGTTTTGTTATGATTTAAATAACAAACAATTGTATAGCCCGCATGACCAAGCCAAAAACCCACTCTTTGCGAACAGATTGTGTCGGGCTCTTTCTCCCTTCAAAAATGGCCAACTGTTATTTGCCGACAACAAGACGAAAGAAATCATCATTTTTGAACCTTCGACAAAAAAAATCATTAATTCCATTTCTCTGGCAAGCTTCCAACCCGACGCCTACGTAGGTACTATCCTTCTTGACAAGCAAGATAAACTTTGGATCAGCTGTTTTAATCAAAACCTGATAACACTCGATCTTAAACACAATTATCATTTTGATCGGGTGGTACATAAAAAAGATCGGAACTATACCGTTTCTTCTGAATACTTTTGGGATGCCCTTACCGATGACAACGGCAGTGTTTGGCTGGGCACATTAAATGGCCTTTCTGTTTGCAGTCCAAGCATCTCTGTATTCAAAGCAATGCAACTTCCTGAATTAATACCCGGGCTTTCAAGCCACATTCATTTGATCAATGAAGATCCAAAAACACACAAGCTCTGGCTGGTTACCAATGATAAGGCTGTAATCCATTATGACGCAAAAACACATCAACACCTAAGCTACAAAATAAGCAATTTTGTTCCCAACTCATTTAACGAAATACCCGATGTTATTGAGTTTATCTTTTTTTTGAATGATCAACCCATTCTCACTTCCTATGCGGGAGCCTGGGTGTTGTCAGCCAATAGGAAAAGATGGGAGCCTCTCCGGCTATTGCCACCTCCCTATGATAAATTCCGTATTAAAAACATTGTGCGTTTAGACTCCCTGATTTACGTTTCTGATGGCTCCGATATCCTTCAATACAACACCATTACGCGACAGTGTCAAGTGATATATAACAGAAAAACACAAGGCCCGGAAGACGATACTTCCATGGAAATCGTAGATATGTACGTTGATAGCCATAAAAATCTTTACTGGGTTTGTTACAGAAATTATTTAGGTAGCTATCAAAATTATAAAGTAAATTTTATCCAATTGAACAAAAGAGCCATTAGTAAAAACGTTGGTTACTTCTGTGCCTCTGCCATGGACAAACAAGACATAATTTGGGTTGGTTTCAAGGGTGTAGGTTTTTATAGTTATGATACAAATTCCGGAGAAGTAAAATGGTGGACAGAATTTGATGGCTGGATTAATAACCATGTCCACAAAATCATTAATGACCGTGAAGGAAATATCTGGACGATGTATTACAATAAGGTGTCTTGTTTCAATCCCATAAAAGAAAGTTTCATCAATTTTTCTATTCCCTATTCAGAGAGCAGATTGGGCTATGCCAATGCCATGATCCAAAGTCATGATGGCTCCATTCTTGGTGTTGTGGGTAATGATGTTTTTCAGTTAAAGGCCCAAGATCTGGGTCAGCTTCCGATATTAAATTCACCCGGCTTTACTTCTGTAACCATTGCAGACAAGGTTCATTTTTTTACGGCAGACACTACCCTGTATCTGGAGTCGGATGAAAATTCAATAGTCTTTAAATACGGTTTACTTATCGACCCAGCTGCATATCCCCATTACTTTGAATATCGACTAACTGGCTTTGATAAGTCGTGGAAAAAAACAGAGTTGGTTTATCAGACGGGCTACAGCCACCTGCCACCAGGTAAATACACTTTTGAAGTTGTGGCAAAGGGCAGAAACTATGATTGGGCGAGTAAACCAAATAAAATTTCGTTTGTAATAAAAACGCCTTTTTATAAAACCACTTTATTCTATATAGTTGTGGTTTCAGCTATTATTGTTTTGTTAATCTTGATTTACAAATACCGCATAGCACAATTTAACAAAGTAATGGGTCTCGAATCCAAAGCGCAATTGCTCGAAAAAGAAAAAGCGCAGGTAATGTACGATGGTTTGAAGCAACAACTCAATCCACATTTTTTATTCAATTCGTTGACATCATTATCGGCCTTAATTGAAACCGATCAGGAAATGGCCAGCCGGTTTTTGAGCCAGATGTCGGACATGTATCGTTATATCCTCAAAAATGCCAATGAAGAGACGGTAGCACTAAAAGATGAATTGACTTTTGTTGAAACTTACATTGGCCTTCAAAAAACGCGATTCGGCAAAGGTCTAATGGTCAATATCAATGTTCCCGAACCTTTTGGAACAAAAAAAATAGCTCCTGTTACCCTTCAAAATATGTTGGAAAATGCGATAAAACACAACGTGATTGACAGAGACTCACCACTTATCATTGACATCTATATTGAAGAACCCTACCTCGTGGTAAAAAACAATTTACAGGCCAAAACCAATGTAGAAAATTCAAATAAAAGAGGGTTGTTGCAATTTTTATCCCTGTACCGGTACTTAAGCCCTATTGCAGTTGAAATTGACCAGACAGAAAACCACTTTATCATTAAAATCCCACTCATTTAATTCAACACATGAAAGCAGTTATTGTAGAAGATGAAGAAATGATCGCCAACCAATTATTGGGTAAGATTAAAAAAGTAGCACCTGATATAGAAATCCTCACCATCTTGTCAAGTCTGAAAAAGGCTAAAATTTGGTTTGAAGAAAATCCTGAACCCGATCTCATGTTTATGGACATACAATTGAGCGATGGTGTAAGTCTCGACCTTTTCAATGATCACGCCATTAAATGTCCGGTAATTTTTACTACCGCATACGACGAATACGCGCTGCGCGCATTTAAGGCCAACGGTGTTGACTATATATTAAAACCAGTCAAAGATGAAGAACTCAAAACCGCTATCAACAAGTGTAGGCAGATCAACCTCCATGCTCCTGTGCTAGACATTCAAAAATTGATCAACTCACTGTCTGGCAATGACCGATCATCAAAGTACAAAGAAAAATTTGTGGCCAATTTCCGCAACCAGTGGATTCCCGTCAACACCCGTGAGATCGCTTGTTTTGCCAAAGAGGTCATGATTCACATTTACATGATCAATGGTGATAAGTTTACGATGGATCTCACATCTCTGGATGAGCTCGAAGAACAACTCGACCCCCAAATTTTCTTTCGCGCCAACCGACAATACATCATCAACATCGATGCCATTGCCTCTGTCAAACCCATTGAAAATTCAAAACTCATCATCCGTCTCAAAGAGCCAAACCACAAGCTGGAAGTAGATACCAGTCGTCAAAAAAGTCCTGAGTTTAAAAAATGGTTGGAGCAGTAAATTGCACGCAATAAATACAATTCAATATTTTCAGAGGCCTTTCACATTAGGATATGATTTAAACATGAAGGGAATGAAGGGAATTCAGTCAGTTCCCTCATTTATTCAAATGGATGATCCTAAAAATGGGGTTTTTATGTGTACCAAAAAACTTACTGACCCCTTTCACAAAAAATACTGTTTTATTTTCCCTGCAAATTAGTCAGCCCACACATAGACCTTTTACATCACAAAGAGATTGTGCAGCATTGAAACATTAAGGAAATTAAGAGAATTAAGGTATTACTCTTAATAGCCCGCTTAATGCCTCTAAATTTTCTTAATGCCTGTGCCTATAAAACGTAGTTTTGTATTTTGTTTTCAAAAAATACCAACATCTCTTCCCAAGGCACCCTGTCTCTAAATACGCGCATCCCTTCCATGGAAATTCCAAAGAAGTCCTTTAATACAAGTTCTGTTGATTTTATAGATTTATACAACTTTATTAAACATGAAGGGAATGAAGGGAATTCAGACAGTTCTCTCATTTATTCAAATGGCTGATCCTAAAAATGGGGTTTTTATGTGTACCACAAAACCTCACTGACCCTTTTCACAAAAAATACTGTTTTGTTTTCCCTGCAAATTAGTCAGCCCACACATAGACCTTTTACATCACAAAGAGATTGTGCAGCATTGAAACATTTAGAGCATTTAGTAACATTAAGGTTTCTTAAAATAATTATCCCTCTAAATACATCTTGTTGCATCTAATGCCTGTGCCTATGAAACGAAGTTTTGCAGACATGGAAGAATTTGTAATATTCTAATCACTATTAAAGTTTCACCAAAATATATCACCCTCTTACTGCAATAGCATCTTCATAAGATCTGCTTTCTTGCGCCTCGAAACATCAATGATTTTTCCATTGGCCATTACTACCTGCCCCCCTTCCCCTTTGATGTATCGACTAATATATCTTATGTTAACCAGATGAGAATTATGCAATCTAATAAACTGTTCTTCCCCCAATTGATCCTCAAATTCTTTGAGGGTTTTGGACGCCAGAATTTTGCGGTTTTCAGTAAAGTAAAGTAATGTATAGTTGGAGTCTGCGTCCAAATGGATTAGCTCATTCAATTCAAAAAAACTAATGCCTTCCAAGGTGGGAATAGCAATTTTATTAAAATTCCTAATTCCTTTTTGCGAATTATAAGAAAGCACTTCAAGTTGTGCCGAGACATCAACTGCCTTAACAATTGGAATCCTTGAAATTGCTGCCTTTAATTCTTCTATGTCAATAGGCTTTAATAAATAGTCGAAGGCTGCAAATTTTATTGCCTTAATGGCATATTGATTATAGGCTGTCGTGAAAATTAAGTGGAAGTTTTTTTCAGTCAAATTATTAAGCATATCAAAGCCATTAATACCCGGCATTTCTATATCCAAAAAAACAACATTAGGCCTCAGGATCTCAATCTTTGATTTACCATCTGCCCCTCCATCTGCTTCACCTATTACTTCAACTTCAGGACAATGATCAGCCAGTTTTTGGCGGAGCACCATTCTTCCCTTTTCCTCGTCATCAATGATTAGTGCTGTTAGCATATGTTGATTGTAATTGTTAGTTGATTCTGACCTTTAATTCTATCCTGGTGCCGGCAGGAAGACCATTGTTTGTCAGGTCGGTGATTTTAACCTGGCTGACTTCGTTTTTATTAAAGATGCTAAGTCTGTCTTCAGATAATTGCATGCCGTACGACCTTTGTTTTTTTATAGATGTGTTACCAGCGGCAACTCTGCCCACACCGTTGTCCTCAATAGTATAAAGAAGATAATTTTCATCCCGTCTTATTTTAATCAATAATATTCCTTGCTCGCCCTTTTTATTTCTCAATCCATGAATAATGGCATTTTCAATATATGGTTGAATTATCAATGAAGGGATTTTAATATCCATATTTTTAATTTGCTCATCTATTTCAAAACGAGTTGTGAATTTTCCTTCTGATCTCATTTCTTCGAGTTGTATGTAAAGTTCCATCGTTTCGATATCTTTTTCAAATGAAACCAGGTTTTCTTTACTGCTATCAAGAATGTTGCGAATCAGTTTTGCAAACTTATTGAGGTACAGTGATGCATTATATCTATCATTCATGTGAATAAACGCATCAATACTGTTAATGCAATTAAATATAAAATGAGGGTTCATCTGAGCCTTTAAAGCAGCCATTTCTGTTTCTGCTATTTTGTTCTTTAATTTTGATTCAGTTCTTATAATATTGACCCTGTATTTATAGATGCCAATTGCGATAAAAACCAACAAAGCTCCACTTAACATATAAAATAATGTGGTTTCATACCAATAGGGTAATACAACTATATTAATAAGTGCGGGCTTATGTGACCACTGCATATTTGAATTTGCTGAATACACCTGCAACGTATATGTACCAGGCTTAAGTTTTGTATAATTTACAAAACTTCGTTGGCCGGTATAAACCCAATTGGTGTCAAGGCCGGTTAACCTGTGTCGGTAGATGATATTTTCGGTTTGTGAAAAATTGGGAGCCTGATATTCAATATTTATAAAGTTTTTTCCTGGTGGAAGAATAACCTCTTTCAAATAAGGTGTATTGATAGCCGAAGGATAGTCTTCATTATTTACCTGAATTTTGGTAAACAATGGGATGGGCGAAATCTGAGTTACAGGTTTAAAGTCTTTACTAATTTTATTGATGCCATCCAATCCTCCGAACCACAAATTGCCTTCAGGATCATTGGTACAAGCTGCCGTATTAAATTCAGACCCCTGAAGGCCATCTGCCTCACTGTATTTATTAACTGTTTTGGTCTGCGGGTTAATCATATTAATTCCTCTGTTTGTGCTTACCCAGATGTTTCCATTTAGATCCTCAAGTACAGCATAAATTACACGATCAGACAATCCATCTTCCTGGTTCCAAATTTCGATTATTTTCTGGTTTCTTGCATCAGCCTGTATTAATCCCTCATTGGTGGCAAGCCACCAATACTTGGAAGTGACAATAAAGTGTGAACAATGGTCAGAAATTTTCACAAATTGGGGATAATTTGTAAAAACACCGGTTTTCATATTGTATTTGGTCAACCCTCCGGTTTCAGGGCCGATAAGCAATTCTTCTTCATTGAGCTGATAAATATAGCGAGCTCTATATAGGGCATGCTTTTTCACACTTTTCAACGGATCCTTGATACTTTCCCAATTTTTTGTGTCAATGTTAAAATATTTAAATCCCATCTTGTATCCTGCAACAAAAAGTTTGTTTTCATCCTTCAACTTAACAAGTGCAGAAAGTTCCAGGGTGGTTCCATCGACATCGTTATAAAGTTGAAACTTTTTTGTCTTCTTGTTAAAAGAACATAGTCCGCCCCAGGTAGCAAGCCATAACGTTTGAGCATCCCCTTTTACAATGGTGTACATATTACGTGCATCCGTTTTGAACTGTTTGCTCTCGGGGGGTAAATGGTATGAGTAATCATTTGTTATAATGTTCAGCATCAAAAGACCTCCTGTCATGGTTGACAGGTAAAACTCATTTCCATCTTCTGTGTACAATGCAGTTATAAAATTCTCGGGCAATTGTTCCATTCCTAAGGAGGCTTTAATACGCCATAAAGCAAATTGCTGACTCGCCGGATCGTATTCTGCAATACCTGCACCACTTACCCCAATCCAGGTTATACCTTGTGAGCTCGTAAAAAAACTTAATATAAAATTTTTCAAAATGCTGTTAGGGTCGGTAGATGCCTTAGCTGACTGCACTGAATTTGTTGCCAGGTTTATCCTGAGCATTCCATCTGATCTGCTTCCCATCCAAATGGTCGTCGCATCACTTTGGTGAATTCTTACAGGATCAGCAATTAGATTTGCTTTTCCCATGAGGATGTCCACTTTAGTATATTCTTTGGAAACGGGATCTAAATTTACGATTTTATTATCTGTAGAAATAACCCAGATGTGGTCATTTATGGTTCCTATTGCCCTAATTGCTGTACCCTCAGCCAAAAATGTATTTGGTGAAATAACGGGTTTCCATTTATGGGCTGATTCCCATTGGTAAATCCTGGTTTTAGTTGCTGCATACAATTTTTTTTTGTCATAACTCAAAGCGATATCCACAATGGCTTCACCAAAAAATCCTGACGTGGTTTCATAGGCCTTTCCTGCAATTTTATCAACAATGGTAATTTTATTGGTTTGATGTATGACAATTACACCATTATTATTTTCCAGAATTTTATAAGTCCATAAGTTTCTGTCAACTTTAGCATACGGATATTTATCTGATACCCTATAAATACTATCTGTTTTATAATCCAAAATAAAAACTTCCGAAACCGAGCCTGCCCAAAAGATGCTGTCACGGTCAACGTGCATGGCGGTAATCATTTCTGCCGGCCTGAATTTAGGGGTTCTTATTTTGAGAGCTACTTTTTTAAATGACTTGCCATCAAAACGATTTATACCGTGTTGGGTTCCAAACCACATAAATCCTTCCGGAGTTTCAGTAATACTGTACGGACTGTTTTGACTTAGCCCGTTTTTTGTTGTATAGGTTTTGAAGTGCAGGTTTTGGGAGAAACAAGGCACAATTGAGAATAAAAAGAAATATGTGAAAAATGCTCTCAAATCAATGTCAAAGAAAATCTAATGTAATTAAATACTTTCTGAATATAAGGTTAAGGTCGATTTTCTTTTTTCTGAAAATCTTTATGTCCGCATTGCCACATCATAAATGCATACTGATCTGCAAAATTGGCCCATGTTACCTTTTTATCTTCTGTAAAATGGCCGTTGTCATAGTTAACTTTAAGTAATACAGGCTTTTGGCTTTTTGAACAATTTTGCATGGCTGCTGCAAATTTACCGGGTTGCCATACTATGACTCTGGGGTCATTCCATCCTCCCACACTCATAACAGCTGGATATTCCACCCCATATTGCACATGGGCTGTACCATCCATCTCGTATAATGCCCTACATTCAGTGCTATCTTTGACCGTGCCAAATTCAGGGATATTACCAGGGCCGTTGGGAGTGTTTTCCATACGCATGGCATTGTTGCAACCTACATTGGTTACGGCAGCTGCATAGAGGTCAGGTCTTTCTGTAATTGCCCTCGTAATGAGTATACCCCCAGCTGATGTACCGGTACCTGCCAGTTTTTTTGCATTTGTATATCCGCTATTGATTAACCATTCAGCACAACTGTTGAAGTCTTTCCAGGTATTGGGTTTGGTTTTTTTAAACCCTGCCCTATACCATTTTTCACCCTTCTCTCCGCCTCCCCTCACGTGCGGATATGCTAATACAATGCCTTTTGTTGCAAGGCTTGCCTGCATGTAATTGAAATAGGGTACCATGCTTGAACCATAAGCCCCATAACTCTCCATAAAACATGGGTTATTTCCATCTTTGACCAAATCCCTGTCATATACGATCGTCAATGGGATCATAGTTCCATCATGCCCTTTAACTTCTACATCTTCAACCTTTAGTTTGTTATACTTTTCCGGATAAACAGGCACCTCATTATACCTGCTTTTTTTCCATTCATTGGTTTGCAAATCCAATTCAAATTCTGTAAAGGGTTGAATGAAGCTTCCGATGTTGATTATAAATTCATTTGTGCTCTTGTCCAGATTATAAACGCCAATTGTGCCTGATATTGGAGTTTTTACATTTATCAATTTTTCATCCGAAAGATTCATCTTATACAAATAACCATTGATGCCATCTGAATAAACCAACAATAAATAATCTTTGGAAATGGCCATGGATTGAATCAACTTCTCCTTTTCTGGTATTAAAACCGTAGCATTTGCAACATCCGGTTTTCTTAAATCTATTTTAATCAGCTTGTAATTTGATGTGCCCCCTTTCGTCGTGATGGCATACATGATTTGGTCTTTAAACTCTACCTGTATTACAGAATCTTCTGTTCCAACAAGGAGTTCCCATTCAATTTTTGGGTTAAAAAACGATGATGCAGGAGCAATGTAAAGTTTCTGTTCGCTTTGCACTGTATTGACATAGCTTACTATATAGTTCTTGTGGTTTTGATTAAGTGTAGCGGTTGGCCATTCCTCTTCCCGGATACCGAGTTCCGGATTGCGAGCCCTACTGAAAAAATCAATATCCTCAGATGGGTCGGTTTTTAACCTATGATACATGGTTTTACTGTTTTTTAATGCCTCACCACTTGTAACATCTGCTGATGACAATTTGCTGTATAGAAAACCTGTATTGTCAAATGTCCATTCTGTTATTCCACCCCAAGTTGGCCCAAGTTCCTCTGGTAAAAATTTTTTTGTCGCTACATCCAAAATTCTTAAAATGCCAATTTCAGCACCATTCTCTGTAAAAGCGATGCCCAAAAACTTTCCATCATGACTTGGTAAAAAACCGCTTACTGAAAGTGTCTTACCAGTCGTATAGGTTTCTGGGTCAAAAAGAAAAACATCCTTCCCAAACTTGCCCTCCCGATAATAAATTTTTGACACATTTGTCCCTGCAGCTATTTTTCTGAAAAACAGCCTGCCTCCCCTATATTCCCGACCACGCACCTGATCTGGTGTTAGTTTGTCCAACGCCTCCCACTCCCGAATCAAATCATCCCTTCCGGAAATTTTAGACATAACATCATTGGTGTACAATGCCTGTTCCTTATACCACTGTGCTGTCTCAGGGTTGTCCAAATCTTCTAGCCACCTGTAAGGATCCGGATATGCTACTCCAAAATGTATATCAATATCAGGGCTTGTTTTAGTGAATGGATATGTTTGTGCAAACACCTGTGCATTAAACAGAAACAAAGTGGCTGGTATGTATGTCAGCTTCAATAAAAAAAGAGACCCTTTATTTATTCTCATCACAATACTTATTATAGATTTAACTTCGATTGATTTTAAAAACAATTAAAAACGCGTTGTTTATGTACTACTTATCTTTCAATTACAAACTTTCTGACAATTGCTTCCCGGGATCCCTTATAAATTAAGAGAAAGTATACTCCCGAAGGGCTATGCGAAACATCAATCATTTGTTTATGGTAGGTTCCCATCTTAATACCATTGGAGTTGTACATTTCTATTCTATCAATCCCATGTTTTGATTGTACATAAAGAAAATCTTTTGCAGGATTTGGTGAAATGATAACAGTTAAATTAGACAGTTCTGTGGTCGCCGTGATTTCATCAACGAGGCCATTGCAATTGTCATCTATCCCATTTCCCGGAATTTCTGAAACACCAGGATTGACATTTGAATTGAAATCATCGCAGTCGTTGGCCTCTATAAATCCGTCTCCATCCAGGTCATCATCCGGTGTGTTGGGATTGCAATCATCATCGATGCCATTGTACGCAATTTCTGCCGATCCAGGATTGATTGCATCGTTGTTGTCATCGCAGTCATTCTCTTTATTGAATCCATCTTTGTCAAGATCATCATCCAATGTTGAGGGATTGCAATCGTCATCGATGCCATTGTATACAATTTCTAATACTCCCGGGTTTACTGCAGGGTTATTGTCGTTACAGTCATTGGCCTTGGAAAATCCGTCTCTATCCAGGTCGTCATCCAGCGTTGTTGGGTTGCAATCGTCATCGATGCCATTGTATACAATTTCTGTTATCCCTGGATTAATCCCTGCATTGTTGTCGTTGCAATCATTGGCAATGACATATCCATCACCATCAAGATCATCGTCTGGAGTTGCGGCGTTGCAGTCATCATCTAATCCGTTGTATGCTATTTCTGCAACCCCCGGGTTGATGCTGGCATTGTTGTCATTGCAGTCAATAGCCATAACATAACCATCTCCATCGAGATCATCGTCTGGAGTATTGGGATTACAATCGTTATCCAAACCATCATAGGGTATTTCTGCTGCCCCGGGATTTGTTTGGGGATTAGTATCATCACAATCTTCATTAGCATAATATCCATCATTGTCCAAATCTGTTACATCTGAAACCGATATACAGCCTAGTTTAAAATTGCCAAAAGAATTTGAAAAAGCAATGTTTTCCAATGAATTAAAGTTGGCTTGAATAGGACTTGAGTTTTCTAAATTGCCATTGATATACCTATAAACAAAGTTGGTTTCAAAGTCGATAATATATTTTAAATTCAAATCCTCCTGTACATCAATAAAGTGGTCCTCATAAAAAATATCAGTACTGAAAAATTTGATTTCAAAACCAGATACCATTGAAACATTCATTTCAACCTCTACCTGGCCATTTACAGCATTTAGTCCTACCTCTATAGCAATATTATCACCACTTATAAATGACAAATAAGCTTGATTTACATCATTGTTACTACATGAAGAAAACAATCCTCCGTTCCAGGCTATATTGGCAGTGGCATTGCTTAGATCTGTCCAACCGGAATTTTGACTGCTGAGCTGTCCTTGCGAATAAGATTCAAAATCGTCATTCAGCAATAAGGTCTGGCTACCCAACGAGGTGCAGCCTGTCAATAGCATAATTAAAATTAGCTTAAATTTCATGATTTTGATTTTACTTAGTTAATGAAGTGGTAAATATTTTTGATTTAACCTGATTGGAATAAATTGCCTGAATACCATATTTAGCGTTTAAAACCTTACCCTTGTCTAAATATCTTGTGTCGTCCGGTCCAGCATTGGCATATTGCATCATGCCCTTTCCCTCGTCGATGTAAATTATATAATAACCGGGCTTTACTTTAGGCTCATTCCATTGAATTCCGTTCCCTTCTTTTTTGTCTATGTTTTTAACCACAAGTTCTTCCGTTGTGCCATTTAGATAAGTTTTTACGGTCAAAGGAAAAGATGGTTCTGAAGCCAATCCCGCATCATCAATGGCAACGAGGGTGTATTGATAAATCTTATTATAGATTATGTCGGTATCCACAAAACTATGTTCATTTGGCTTTATATCTTTTTTAACATCAGTTGCCTCGCCTTCACCCAATATTTGTCTGATTATTGTATATGACACTACGTCCTCGCTGGGGCTATTTGTCCACTCAAACCAAATTTTATCTTCAGCAATTTTGTAGTCTATTATGTTAGGTGGATACGGACGTACTTTATCAGGTTTAACCAATTTTATAGTTTCTGTCATCTTACCATGATTGTAGCTCAGGTCGATGGCACAAACAGCATAAAATATTTCATCGGTTAGTGTTTTTAAATTCAGTGAATCGTGATAAATTGTATCATTCAAATACCCCTGCTGCAGACAGACAAATTTGTGGTCAGCAGCATTTTTTCTATAAACCCTGTATCCAACAAGTTCATCCAAAGTATCAGGCGACCAGCGTAAAGTGACAACTCCGTATGTATCAATTTTAGCTACAAATCCCTTAGGGGCCAGCGGTGGTTCAGTATCTGGCAAAAAATACCTAACCGGGTTCGAAGCTCTTACATTTCCCGCTTTGTCAACTGCATGTACCTCAAAGTAAGTAGATTTCGTTTTGGCTTTTTCTGTATAAAAGTAGTTATAAGTACCTGATTGAATCGTTGCAATACTGTCCGTTATAGCGTTGATATAATTTCCTTTTTTGATGACAAAATGATTGAGATCGGAAGGGGGCTTGTCTGTGAATTTCCATTTCAACATAATGCCGTTGCCATTGTCAGAATTTTCTTCCAAAGACAATGGTCCCGGAGCGGTTAGATCTACTCCCATGCCTTCTACTATCTGGCTGTATGAGGAAAGATCACCAAAAGGATCAATGGCTTGAATTCTATAATAATACTTGTGATAATTTTGCTCCAGGCTGTCCACATATTGGGCTTCATATTTTGTGTCATTCCTGAATACCAAAAAAGGCTTATTGTTGACTCTTTTAAAGTTAATCCCGTCATCAGACCTCTCAATATAAAAACCTGACCATCGATAGAGCTCCCTATTCACCGGCCAGGAAAGTTCCACTGCTTTTTCCCTGTTTTTTATATATAAATTGTCCGGACTATTGTGAGCTTCCCATTCCCCATAAGTAACAAATGTCATTGTGGTATCGATTTGAAAAAGTGGATGGTTGAAATTGCTGTATATGCGAAAAAACAATTTTTCATCCGAATCGATTTTTGTTTTAATAACATATCGCAGCCCATAGCTATTGGCGGCCATTACATCGTAATCTGCTGAAAGTAACGACAAATAATATAGGTTTGTAAGGGCCTCCGTTTGTTCTTTTACTTTGCTAATTTCATCGGATTTTGTCGAAGGTATGTTCCCATATAAAGTCTGGGCTACGAGCAACATATCTTTATTCTTTTTGTACACTTCGGTATTAAAGGCTGTCAATGGCCAGGGTTTAATTGGAGTCTGGTTTATAAGCGTCCAATCCGATATTTGATATGGAAATTTTCCCCTTACTACTTTTTGCTCTATGCTAATTCCGCTTTCTATGTGCGCAGGCAAAGCATTGGGCGAAGTAGGGGCAAATCTCAACACTATACTGTCCTCATATGCCTTAGCCATAATTTGGTACTTAATTTCTATTTTAGGTACACTGTTTTCATTATTTTGGGATTTAATTTCAAGGCAATAAAACACCAAAAATGCACAGAAGAATATAGTTCTATTAAAAAGATAATTGTTCATTGTTGTTTCATTTATTTAATGCCTGCAGCAATTCTCTTATATGCCATTCAAAAGGTTGAGTTTAAAATTTTTATACACTTTACTTTCTACGTTTAAGTTAAATCCGTTCATACCATCCGCCATTACAGAGTTTATAATTACTTCGTCATTGTTGGGTTTAAAATCAATGACATCCTTCATAGAAATAATATGTGCCGGGAAAATCTTACTACCGCTTCCCAATGATTTAATGAATTTTGAAATCCTGTTGACAGAAAATAATAATTTATCTGTACCCAGCCTTTGCAATTTTCCATATGTGCTGTTATATATAAGATCAGGTGGAGATTCATCCAAAAAAGGAAGCACGTTGTCACTTACTACGTTATCACTACAAGCATCAAGCATTTTGTCTGTGATATAGTTTTTAATAAAAATTCTTTGATTGGCAATTTCATTTTCTTTATTGGATTGTTTCAATCCCAAATATTGCTCCATCACTTCAAAGTTATCAAAGTAGACTCTTAGAAAAGAATCCACCACAATTTGTGAAGCATTGTCAAATGCATAACCCATGTACCCATCAGCCAGCATCTTGTCATACTTTTTATTACCATAAGAGCCACTAAACATATCCTTTAATGTGAAATTGTTCAAATCGTGATAATCAAAAGACTCCTTACCATAAAACTTATAGGTGGTTTCTTCAACCTCATAGTTTTCCCAATTAAAACCTGACTTATTACCTCTAAAATTTAATTTTGAATTGGTAGTCACGGGTTGACTCTTTTCAATTCTTAAGCTACCCATTTTTTCCTTGTAGCTTTCAAAATCTCCGGTATTAAAATACCAACTAAACAATACAATCTCAGAATCCGTGCCGGCCATCTTATTGGATATAGAAACCACCCTGTTATTGACATTTACGCCTCCATATACTTTTCTCACTTTAAATTCGGATTCAAATAATTTTGGAGCCATATTGTTGTTATTTCCTTTTGTTTTTTTCTTTATTATGGGCTGAATGATCACATAGCTGTTTTGAGGAAGATTTTTAGGTATTTGAAAATAGATATTGGCTTTGTTGTTCTCATCTATGTTGGCACTGTAAATTTCCTTTTTAAACGACTCTCCACTACCCCTTCTGTCATAACTCATTACTCTAAAAGCAAAATCAAAATTGTTTTTGAAATCCTTGGGTATACACAGTACAGACTCATCAAACATGAAGCTTCCCGTAATATTTTTTCCTGAAGCATCAGCTGATAAAAACAAAGTAGGGTAAATGGCTTTCATTTGCTGAATGGGAGTGATGTTGTTATTTAATACCTTACCATATTTTGATGGTGCTGTATAAACAGCTGTAAAAGTATTCTCCTCACTGGCCTTTCTCAATTCATTTTCTATGAATGGAGAAGAATAACCATAAGGATTATTCTGGGTTCTGTGGAAAGGGCGTAGGTCTGATATCCATTCTTCTTTGATTTCTTTAATTCCACAGTTGGTTGTAAATGTAAATAACCGCTTATCTACATATACATTGTTTTTTTCATCTACCGCAAGGTTCCATGCGTTTCTGTTCTGGTTTGTATAATTTTTATTCGCGCCCTTCGAGTTTAAGCCCAAATTAAAAATTCTAACTTTGGCCGTCAATTCCGCTCTAAATCTGCTTTCCTTTTCAAAGAGTAAGTTGGCTTTGGGTAGCAGCGTATAACCATCTTCAGAAACTTTGAAGTTACTCAAGTGCAAAGCCGTCTTAGAAGGAATTGTATTTTCCCAGATGCCACCATAGTGGCCCTGGCCATTTATTTCGTGTGCGCCAACCCATAAAGTAAGATCAGAAGGTAAGATGTGATAATAACGGTACTCTGTATAGTTCTGACCTTCGTTTTCCGGGTCTGGAACGGGTATTTTGATTAAGAACGTCTCATCAATCTTGTAATTAAATGTAAAGGTGGGTTGAACATATACTTCCTGGATGTCTTTGGCATGATAGGTACTTTCCAGCCTTTCCAGATCAAACTCGGTCTCCGGTGTTACAGATGCAATAAGTGGAATGGCTTCAGAAACAAGATCTGTACATTTTTCACCAATGTAAAATGGTATGCTAAAGTTACCGGAAATCAAGCCTCCCAACACACTAAAATATCCTCCAATGGCCCCTTTGAAATATGTGGGACTGGGTATACCCATTTGGATGTAAGCTGCAGCTCCGGCTTCTACAATGCTAATATCTGCTTCAACAAAAAACAAATCAATATGCACACCAACGTCTATCTGTGCGCCAAGATATGCTTGTCCCTGAGCATAAAAACCATTGATGCCTTTGGTTTGAATCTGATTGTTCTCATTTTTGCACAATGCCGCATTGCCCTGCAAATGATAAAAGCCAACATCAAAACCAACCATAATTCTGGCGTACAAATAAAATATAGCAAATTTCACGTCCAATTCCTGATCAAAATTGGCACCAAAAGCAAGCCCCCCGTTTATACTTCCTCTTTTGTAGGTTCCCAACCTTTCACTGTTGGCATAACTGCCTTCTTCTCCTCTGTGATTGCCATTGATAATGTTGATGATAAAGGAAGGTATTGGAGGCATAGGGTCTACAGCTGCTATTCCACTGATCTCCGCTCCATTTCTAAATATGGTGCCACTTCCGGAACCGCACTGCAGATAAGATTTGAATTTGGCAATTCCTAGTACATCAATACTTATTGGATCACCTCCCTGCAGATTGGCATTTTGCCATGGACGACCTACATGGATAAACCAACCCGTTGGTCCCGAATAAAAATCCAAATTTGCAGTGGCTCCAATCAAACTTCGATCTGAATGATTGGGTACGCCAAATGAAATTCCGGCATGGAATAGAAAAGACTTTTCAACAAAATTCATCTTCATGCCAACATCCAGCTTGCCCATACATTCCTGATTGCGTTTGGCAAGCGCATCCTTTGCATCAACAATAAATCTGCCGTCCATAGTAAAGGTAATGTGATTTACGCCACCCGTCTGTGTATTAAACTCCATGGTAAGTCCACCGTCGGCATCAAAAGTATTTCTCTCTTCTGCTCCTGCCAAAACCGATGCTTTGATACCAAACTTATCCGGGCTTGGTGTATACACTATTCCGGAAAGGGATTGAAATGCTGATACATCATTTGGGTCATATTTTTGTGTACCTGTAATCATATCGCCTGAATATTTTTGTACAGACTGGGTCATATTAAAATACACACCACCACCAAATCCATATAAAGCCAATCCTGAACCCAATGAAATTCTTCCTGGAGAAAAATCCACCATGCCATCTATAAAGAAATAATTGTATCCCCCGTTGCCTTCGCTTTTATAACCAAATTGAGCCTTGGCATTTACTTCAATTTCAATAATTTTCATGTTGAGTTCTCCCATAAAGCCATAGTTGCCTTTATTGTCGTTGAAATATCCTATAGTGCCCATTACAGCCACAGGACCTATTTCTGCCCCCTCATTTAATTTTATACTGTTTAAATCAGCATCAATTCCCTGCCAATCGGGTCTGCCGTTTTTCAATCCTATGCTTCCATAAACTTTAAAAGATACTTCAGCCTTGGGCACATAATCTACATCAGCCAATTTCAACAAAGCCTTAAAACTGAGTCCTACTTTGAACCTGTCGGCCTGATCAACATACAATGAAATGCCCCTGCCCTGGGTGGGATCTAAATCAATAGAAAATCCTGCAATGCTGTGCTGTGGAGAAGCAAGAGCAAACTGAACATCATCGTAGGCAAAATATTCACTCTGACTTTGTACCCTAAGATTTTGAAATTTGATCTCAGCAAGTTTAATATTGGGTATATCCTGTATATCAGGCATGATATCCATCCTACCAAAAAGGGCTGCTTTCGCCAGAAAATCCTGACCCCCTCTCTTTTCAACAGTGATGCTTGTGCCCTCGGTAAGCCTTGTTTTTGCCCAGAATATATCAAAAGTAATATCTGCCTTGGGCTGTATTACAAAACTAAAACCCAAAGATTGATTTGACGGTTTCGACAACGTGCATGTATAATCCAATTGGTTGGATGTATTGCTATAATCGTGCGAAAGTGGCAGTACTATCTTGCCTTTAAGACTGCTGCTTTTGAAGGTGTTTTTCCACAAATCGAGCTTGAACTGATCTATGGAGAAATACCAGCTGTCTAATGATCCATCACCAAGAGCCAAAATATTGTTGACAGAAACGTTTCCCGAAAGACCTCCATCAAAAATCAACTTTTCGGCCAATATTGTAGTTGGTGTTTTATTGGTTGCATTATTAAAATATCCTGGCAAATTGATTTGAATGGCAGGGATGTAAAATCCTCTCCATGTAAGTAAATTTGTGGCTATGGGCGGCTCGTTGGCATCACTACTTACATAAGGACTTGGTATATTTTGAGGGTTTCGCACATCAGAGTGATCGTAATACATTTTGGTGCCATTTTGGTCCGGCCCAAAAGTAAATTCGTCAAAACCTGAAATATAAAATGGAGAAAACTCGACTTCAGCTACCCAGTCATTCCAACCTTCTTCCGTATCACTTTGCAGGAAAACACTGGCAGGACCATTGGTGTTTTTATCAATTAAGCTACCGGCGGGAAAAGTGTACTTTGCTCCAATATGCAAATTTTTAAACCCCTTCTTGTCAAAGGTTACTGAGGTGGCTTTATTGTCATTTACACCCCCCAACATGGTAAGACCTATGACTGGCAGCTCAAAGTTTTTAGCCAACAATAATTTTACGTCTCCACAAAAATCAGCTTTATCAATACATACTCCTTTGCCCAGGAGTGCAAATTTTGAATTGGCGTCTAATACATCTACCACAGCTGCCGCTTCAAAATAACTTTGTTCGGGAGTAAATGTAATGTCGGTGATGATTATAGAAATAGCCTTTTCATCTAACCCAATGGGTACCGAAAACGCAAAACTGTTTGCTGCATTTTTTATCCACGAAATTTTTTGTTCTGCATTGTTTTTTACAAAATCAGAAAGATTGGCCATCTCGTTTTGACCTATACTAATACCACCCGGGTCATTGATATCCGGTTTGGGTAAGAAAGGAGTGGCACTCGGATGTACATTGGCTTTAATAATACCACTTACATGAATCAAGTCGTTACCCGATTTCTTAATTTCTATATCTGTAAATACAACTTTTGCCTTGATCAGTTGTGCATTAACCAGCGGAAGCGGTATGTAACCCATGCCACTATAAAGTTTACCATTCTTTTGAATTGACTGTACCTCCATGTCAAAGTGACTGGTCTTTATGATGGAGCCAACGTTTACATCATTTGTGTTCGCTAAATCTGCAGGCAATGGAAGCTTGCAACTACAATCAATTTCATCATTAAGGTTGTGTTGAATGTTGGGTTGGTTTTGGATGGTTATACCAAAAGTACAAACATTGCTCATGCCACCATTGGCAATGGGATAGTTTCCATTAACCACTTTACCAACCACCGCCCATGCATAATTCCCGGCCTCCAATTTTCTATGCTGTTGGTTGTAATTTATGGAGTTGGTTGTAATGTTATTAACAATGATAGCGTTGTTCCCACCATTCGATATGGCACTTTCTATTACATCCTGAGCCACGTCTCCTTCAAATAGCTGGACAATATATAGGTCATATTTCACAGGGCTGTTGTGATAAACAGGCGTCCAACTAAAATTATAGGATTGAGGATTGTTGTACTGGATCTGACCGTTATCACAATTTGGAAATATAAGTTGGGGTGCATTGAGATATCGTATATTGATTTGCCCGCAGCCCACATTACTGAGGTTTAACTGCTGATCTGTATAAAAATCATATACATCTATACAGAGTGAATAATTTCCTTCTGGTAAAATGCCATCAGCCAGTATATCTCCCACGCCCAATGCCCCATTGTTGACCTCAATGTTTTCTTCATTAAAAAATTCATAGAGTTCACCATTGGCCGGTAATTGATACAATACGTTTGGGCTCAATACAATTGGATTCAATGGTTTGTAATTTTCCACAGTTTGAGCAGAAAAGCCATTATCATTAAAAAATCTTGCTTTTAAATATACCTGTTTTGTGTTGTTTTGATTGTTTTGTAAGGTAATGACCACCTTGTTTCTAAGATTAGTATACGCGCTTAAATAGGGAGGGTAAGGCGGGTTGACAAGTGTATTTACGCCAACCATTTGGGCATAGGCTAAATGTACAAATGTCAACAAGAAAACCATCTGCAGGATTTTTAGAAATCTCTTCGTTGTCATGATCTAAAAATTTTGTGTGATGTTTGCGTTAAAATAATTTTGTACAATAGCCCGTCCTGAGATCGTCATTCTTGAAGTTGTACCGGATAGCACCAAACTTGATTTTGTGGTAAGTGCATATGAAAACGACAGCCCCAAAGAAAAAGCAGGTTGAGATTTTTCTTCCTCTGTCCCGGCCAGGTTGAAAGAACCATTAAGGTTTAGGTTAATTTTTTCATTCATCAGGTTTTTTGAAGCACCACCATTTATTCCATATGACTTTACATTGCCTTTTATGTTTTGAGTGGCTAAAAACAAAGAATAACTATTGTTGTAATTCAAGCCAAAGGAATAGGATATTTCCTTTAAATCATTGTGGTTATACACGAAAAGGGTATTCACATTGTTGAAGCTCTTATCAAATAAAGGGCTGTATTCGTAAACTTCTTTAAGTCCCTGTCTTGAAAAATTAACATTTAATGATTGAATCACATCTGTTGATTTCGATAGTGTGTAGTTGACATTTAGACTGATATTGTTGCTAACATTTTGAATGGAGATGCTATCCAATTTGTCGGGATCTGAAGCGTTCGTTCTTAGCCCAAAGCTGCTATAGGCTACGTTGGCACTGAGTCGGTCATTGGGAATATACGTAGCCAATAAATTAAAAATGGTATTGTTATTCTTAGTAATCAATTTTTGATTTAAATTATTGGCTTGCTTTCCTAAAACTAAGTTTAGGTTTAGTTTTTTACCGAGCAATTTAAAACCGGGCTCAATGCTCCACTGAGACAAATCTGTATTGATGTTGGCCAGGCCCAAAGCTTTGTATTCAGGTTGAATGTATTTGTAACGCAGATTTAAATTGAATACTTCACTGGCAAATGAGAGTAAATGGTCGTGTGCATACATAACCTGGGTAGTGAGATTAGGACTTTTTTCTATTTTTCCCGTCCATTTGGGAAGCTCCTTTTCTCCTGAATTTCTAAGTATCGAATCAAGATGAATGCCATTTACATTACGTGTATAAATAGAGGCTCCAGCATTAAAATGATAGATTACGTTTTGAAACAGTGTTAATAATATTTCACCCCCAATCGTCTTACTTTTTCTGGGTGTAATGTTGTATTTCGGATTGAAATAAATAAGCGAATTTTCATCATCAAATGCACTGGCATAGCTTAAAAGCAGGGCATTTTTGCGGGTCTTTATTCCGGCTTTAATCGCATATCCCCTGGTCTTATATTTAGGTGCAATCTTATTATAGGAGGAAGCGGTGCTGTCAATAAATATAGCTTTCCGGATATCTCCTACAAATGCACCCAAATAAAAGGCTGCAGGATTGATCTCAAAACCCAGACCAAAAACATTGTAGCCTGTAAATGCATATCTGCTAAAGTTGATGTTGTTATTACCCAAATAAAATTTTGCCCATTTGATCCGGGGGGCCATACCAAATCTTACGAACGGATAGGTGACATTATTTCCATTGCCGGCATATCGAAAGCTAAATGGCAATGTAATGTATTTGGTTTTTAAACTGGTAGAAATACTCACCCCATAGCTATAGGGATTGACTACTACATTGGAATCAGAACTGTTTGACAATGCTCCGAAAACTGTGGCGTTTCCTGATAATTTAATGTTCCTATTAAGTGTACCTTCTTTCTGACCAAAAGAATAGCTTGTCATCGCCATCGTAATACCGGCAATCACAAAGTATTTAATGATTTCTGAAAGTTGTACCCTTGTTTGTTTCATCACTTCAACACATGCTTAAATAATTTTTCGACTTTATTGTAGACCGGATTGAGTCTTTTATTAATAGTTGCATTTAAACTTTTTTTGCATTTTTACAATTTTTATTTCTTATTTGTTAACAAGCCTCTTCTGGTAATCTGGTTATTTTGCACCGTAATCGATGGCTATTCTAGATTTAATTTAAAATATTGATAGCTTTGTCTTACTATATTCGTTGTATTAAAAAATGAGGAAAATTCTACAAAATGACTTATTAAAATTTTATTGGTAGGAATACTATTAATTAGATTTTATACATTCATTCTTCTTTTAATTGCTTGTTGATATTATTTATTTTTTGTTCCAGCTTGTCAAGTTGCATTTTAAGGCTCTCTATGATCAACTGCTGCTCCTGTACAGCTTTTACCAACGGAACCACAAATTCGGCATAACGCAGGCTGTATAACCCCCCCTCCACTTTAGGCACATCTACACCACTGAAGTCATAATTTATTTTTTTGGCAGCAGCTTCTACCTCCTGTGCTAAAAAGCCGGTCATTTTTATCTTCTCTATGTCGTACTTGCCATCCCAATTGGAGAAGGTGTTTGTTATTGTTCTTTCGCCCACTAACTTGTCCATAATCTCCTTTTGTTTATGGATGTTCAAGTGGTAGGTAACAGGGCGCAATTCTTTAATAAAACTCAGACCCGGAACATCGGTCTGCACCTGTTCCTTTATTCTGGCATCGCTGATAGCCGACCAACCCACCTGCCCGCCAATCCAGGTTTGGCTGCTGTTGCCAATAATTGCTTTGTTTGCGCCACCAGTACCGGTAGTATTTCCTATAGCTATTTGATTATCTGCAGAAGGTATATTGTATTCTCCAGCCTGATAACCCATACCAATATTATACCCGCCTGTTGTGTTGTTGAAGAGAGCCTCTCTGCCATTTGCGGTGTTGTTGGAACCTGATTCACTGGAATAAAGGGCAAGTGTCCCGGTGGCACTGTTGCCAATACCAGTGGTGTTGTTTCTAAGTGTCAAATGTCCATTGGATGTATTTTCGCTACCTACAGTGTTTTGGTTGAGTGCAAAATACCCACTTGCGGTATTGAAGGAACCAGTGGTGTTGCTATATAGTGCTTTGCTCCCTATAGCTACATTAGCTATAGCTTCATAACTGAAAATTGCGCCAACCCCATTTTTGAACAACGCACTATCGCCTACTGCTACCAAATTGCTGCGGTCGGTATTGTTGTATAGTGCGCTTACACCCATAGCTACATTACTGTAACCAGTGGTGTTGATACTGAGAGCCAAATATCCAATGGCTGTGTTATAGCTGCCAGTGTTGTTGTAGTTGAGGGCACCCACACCATTAGCGGTGTTTTGAATGCCAGTGGTGTTGTGGCCGAGAGCCTCTACACCATTGGCAGTGTTGCCTCCTCCAGTGGTGTTGGAAGCGAGGGTACCTACCCCAGTGGCAGTGTTGCTGGCTCCAGTGGTGTTGGAGTAAAGTGCATAATTTCCACAAGCGGTGTTATAACTGCCGGTAGTGTTGGAATAAAGGGAACGATTACCATTAGCTGTGTTATCGTTACCGGTAGTGTTGGCATATAGAGCCCTATACCCACTGCCCGTGTTGTAGCTACCGAATTTATTGGAATATAGAGCTTTGCTCCCAATAGCTACATTTTCTGTTCCATAATAATTCAAATTTCCCCCAATCTCATTATTAAACAATGCACTATCACCCACCGCTACCAAATTGCTTTGGTTGACGTTGTTGTATAATGCACCCGCACCCATAGCCACATTGCTGTAACCAGTGGTGTTGCTAAATAAAGCATTAGCACCCAATGCTGCATTACTGGTTCCGGTAGTATTTTCGTGAAGTGCATTTACCCCATTGGCAGTGTTTTGGCTACCAGTGTTGTTGGCAAAAAGGGCAGATGATCCATTGGCAGTGTTATTCGTTCCCGTTGTATTACCCAATAAAGTGTTGCCACCTGTTGCGGTATTGTTGTTGCCCGTGGTGTTGTTGTAAAGGGCAAATCGACCTGTGGCGGTGTTTGTGCCACCTATAGTATTCGAAAAAAGAGTGTTAGTGCCAATGGCAGTATTAAATATACCGCTAGTATTATTGTAAAGGGCTTGATAACCATTAGCTGCATTTTCATACCCATCGGTATTGCTGTACAAAGCCGAACTGCCTATTGCCGTATTATACCCCCCCGATGTATTGTTGAGCAGGGCATTGCTACCAAAGGCAGCATTACCATTTCCTGTATTGTTGCTAGCGAGTGCAAAACTACCTGTGGCAGTGTTTTCGTTGCCCGTGGTGTTGTTGTACAAGGTGTTCACGCCGCTTGCTGTGTTTAATGACCCAGAGGTATTGTAGAAAAGTGAAGAAGCACCAATGGCGGAGTTGTTGTTCCCTGTCAAATTTGCATTGCCCACACTGTTGCCGACAAAGGTGTTTTTTTCTCCGCTTACCCCAACAGACGGTTGATTATTCACCCCTGCATTTTGCCCAATGATCGTGGATTGAGCACCATCGGGCAGTTCGAGGCGAGCTGCGCCGTTAGCGTTTTTTTGCAAAACCATGCTCTCCACCCCTCCCAGGTCGAAGCGGATGATATCCTCGTTGGGATTCTTTTCCGTTTGGACTTTGGTGTTGTTGTCAGCATCGGCAATATACGATGTAACTTGTCCCGGGTCGCTCAGGTTTAACCACGTGCTATTGTTGAAAAACCAAAAGCTCCCTGTTGTTGTGTCAAATACCAACAGGCCAGTGGCTGGCGAGTTGATCGCCATCCGCTCCGCCGAGGTCATACGCGGCAGTAGCATGCCTTTGTTGGTGCTGGTTATATCCAATATTGCAGACGATGCCGGTGTATTGGTGCCAATTCCAACCTGCCCGTAGAGATTATGGTAGGTTAAAATAAATAAGCAAAATAATATGATTGGAAGTGTTTTCATTGTGCGTGATTAAATTTTATAATTCTTGATTATTTCTCTTTCAACTGTTCTATTTCAGCCTGCAATTTTATGAGGCTAGTTTGAAATTCGGATCGTAAATCTTCTATTTCCGCTTGAAAGGTTTGAATGGTATACTTGTGGTTTTTAATCATCTCCTGCTGCTCCTGAATGGCTTTTACCAGGTGAGGAATCAAGCCGGTGTAATGGATGGCCAGCGTTCCTTCTTTGTTAGAGGTTACCAGTTCAGGAAATATTGTTTGCAACTCTTGAGCTATGAAGCCTGATTTTACGCATTGATCTTTGACTAGATCTCTCCAATTGTAACTTACGGCTCTAAGCTTGGTGATGTTTGAAAGAGAACTGGTAATCGGCTGTATATTTGTTTTCAACTTTGCATCCGATGACTGGTACAATTCTGTGCAATAAACATTACTGTTTGTATAAATATTACCGGTTGCCGACACCACACCCTCAAAATACCCCGCCGCACAATCTCCAATACCTTTGGCAAACAATCCACAGCAATCTGCATAACTGTAATTGGGTGGACTTAGGTTGCCATTGGCTACGGCTCTTACGCCAATCACCTGGGTACTGTTTACATCATTTGCATAAAAATGACCCGCTGTATTGGATGTGGTTGACCCTGATGCAAATGATAGAACTCCCTTGTTGATTCCTGTAGTAATTCCTTCAGACCTAAATTCACCAGCCAAGTTGGTGGTTCCACTTGGGCCAACTTCAGCTTTCATTCCCGTATTCACCCCTCCACCATTTGCATAGGTGTATAAACCATATGAGTTATTACCCTGATTTCCGGTGTTCTGGTTAATGGAAAGGCCATTGGCGTTGGTACCCGTTCTGTGACTGGCAATGTTTAACTGTGCATTACCTGGGATATTCGTGCCAACAGTTACCTGCCCACCATAGTCATTCAATATCAGCTTGCTCGATACCTTACCTCCCCTCAGATATGTATCCTCTGCCGTACTATAATTAAAATGGGAAACATTGGATGTGCCGAAAAAAGCCGCAGTACCATCAACACCACTTCCTCTTTCAACAGCAAGGCTGGCATTGGGTGAAAATGCATAATTATTGGATATACCTACATTTCCTCCCACAAATTTCATGAAAGTGCTACCATTGGTTATTTCCAAATTGGTGCCATAACCACTTGCAAGACCGGCATACGTGGATCCCAGGTAGGTATATAATGAACTCGAATTTCCCTGCCAACTTTGATAGTATCCCACTCCATTTCGATTTATGTGAAAAGGATAGGGTGAGTTTGGTGCTCCCACACCCAGGTTTCCCTTTACATTTAGATTGTTGTCAATAATCATATTACCATTAGCCACTATAGAATCTCTTACTCGGAGATCACCATCAATATCCAATTCTTTTGTTGGATTTGACGTTCCTATGCCCACACGACTTGCTCCTGAATACATATAATTGGGGTTGCCAGCCTTGTACCAGATGCCATATTCAGGCGCATCTTCTCCATAGTAGGAAACAGGCTTCCATTTTTTTCTCTTACCGTCGTAAATAAAGCTGATCACTCCTCCTGCTTTCAACTGAATTGAAGAAGCATTACTCCCTGTCGTGTTGGGTTCATACAATTCTATCATGTTCAGGCTGTCTTCCGCTGTAGGCGGCATAGGTGGAAATGTATTGTTGGGGTTACCCAAATGTTGTATGTTGGTATTATTGATATGCGTAAATAGGTGGATAATTTCTCCGTCATTTCCCCCTATTATAGCCATTATAGCAGGTGGTAAAGAGCCGCAATTGTTGTCTTCCACCAAATGGATGACTGACTTCCTTTTGTTGGTGTTGTCAATGGTTTTTAACTGATTCATAGAAATAGCACAGGGTAGAATAATGGTGTCACTCATCAACGCAAGCTCCCCGTCTATTGACAACCTGCTTAATGGTTCTACTACATTGATACCTACATTGCCACTGTTGGTGTTAATAATGTGGTTACCGGCAACTGTCCAGTGTTCCCCCGAAGTTCCTCCTATTTCGTTGTACCTGCTCACTACATGCCATAAGCTATCGGCTGCCAGGTATTGTAAGGTAATGGTACTATAGCTGTTCATGGTGAAATCCGCACCTGTACCTGTATGAATTTGATTAGGTGCTGCGGTACCGGAACTATAATTCTTTACGTAATAGGCTGCTGGACTTGAATTGTACAATGTAATCAAACGCCCATCTTTCCCTCCGGAAAAACCTCCCAATTCAAAAGTCGTATTGGGTCCTGTAATCACATAATTCATGGACTTCGATGCGCCGATATCTATATTATCATTAACACCATTGACCAACTCAAGCGTATCCACTCTGAATATTACATCCCCTTTTACATCAAGGCCTGCCTGGGGATTTACATTGTTGATGCCAACATTTTGGGCAAATCCCAAATTTACGCATGTAGCTATTAAAAAAAGTATGGCTAATTGTCTCATTTGACATGGATTATAAACTCAATTAACCAAAACTAATATCCCCTCATCTTTTACAGAATGTACAATGAGTAGGTGGCTGCCTTGGGTGAGTCGTTGGATGAAATTCAATGCTTTTTGTCTGCTGTTCTCAAAGCAAGATTCACTTCTTATGGCCAAATTTTGTTTATATATGATCAACAGAACCTATATAATTGACTTTAGCTCTGCTCAGAATTCAATAACTTGCATATGTGTCTGCACCTAAAAAATGCAGTGTCGATTAGTATCCAATAATTTTAATGGCTATTGCTTCAAAAAATACTGTTGGTTTGTTTCTAACAGTTAGTCCGCCCACACATAGACCTTTCACATCACAAAGAGATTCTGCAGTATTGAAACATTAAGGAAATTAAGAGAATTAAGGTATTACTCTTAATAGCCCGCTTAATGCCTCTAAATTTTCTTAATGCCTGTGCCTATAAAACGTAATTTTGTAGTGCGTTTTCAAAAAATACCAGCATCTCTTCCCGAGGCAGCCTGTCTCTATATACACTCATCCCTTCCAAGGAATTTCCAAAATTCCAGTATTAAACAATGAATGGCGGTTTAACCTGATCATATCTCATTTTTAAACATGAAGGGAATGAAGCGAATGAAGATGGCTCCCTCAATTATTCATATAGCTGCACCTAAAAATGCTATTTTGAAATGCATCAAAAAAATTGCCTGACGCTTTCCGCAAAGGATACTATTGGATTGCCCTTGTAAATAAATCAGCCCACTCATAGACTTTCCACATAATAAAGAGATGCTGCAGCATTGAAACATTGAGAGCATTTAGCAACATTAAGGTCTCATATCAAATTTTGTCAAAACTATATGTCTCAATGGCGTACTCAAAATCTCTGATAACTTCCCTTGTGGACATCTTTACCAACGAACCCCCATTTAATTTCTTCTAAGCTCCATAAACTCGAGCCAAAAAGCCTCTTAAAAGGATCAAACATAATAAATTGGTTGAAGTCTTCACTTTCATGAGGTTGATTGGTACATTTTCATGAGAAAGGTTCCTACCACTTGACACTGGTGCGTTTTTGTATTATATTTGCACCAAACGTATATCATGGCCAGACAAAGTATAACCCTAACCCAACCCAATGATGCCTGGTTGAAGGAACAAATAGACAGCCAGGAATATACCAACAAGAGCGAAGTAGTCAATGATTTAATCCGTCAGGCACGAAAGCAGCAGGCGCAAATTGATTGGATCAGAGCAAAAATTGAAATCGCAGAGAACAGTGGCTTCACAGGCAAATCAAAAGATCAGATCCTGGCTTTGGCAAAGAAATCCATTCATGGCAAAATATAGATTGTCCAATACTGCAGTGGATGATTTGATCCGAATTTATCAGTATGGTCTTACAATCTTTGTTGAAAAACAAGCGGATGAATACTATAATTCCTTTTTTGACCAGTTCGATGCCATAGCCAGCAGGCCTTATTCTTTCGAAGCAGTTGGCTATATAAAAAGTGGATATCGCCGATGCCCTTGCGGTGTTGATACCATCTATTTTAGAATCGCCGGTGACGAGGTTGAGATTATGACTATTATGGGTATGCAGGATTTAAATGCACTGTGAGTCTTCCTTAAAGACGACACTTACAAAAGTCAAGCATTTGTTTTAAGGCTTACTTGGCATGGACGACTTGAGGGTCTAGCCTTGTATTACAGGAAACAAGTAATAGCCCTTCTTCTGGATTTTCAGAAATAATGATTTATTTAAAGCTTTTGATTTGCCCAATTTCTATCAATGGATCGATCCGATTTATACCACTACACATTAATCTACGTAAGTTTCTTTCAAAACTTTTTTTACTTTGGTGGTGTCTTTTTCATTCAGGGCGTCGAGCAATTTGACGACTCGTAATATATATACTGTTCTGATTTGATCCAATACGACGGACCCTTGCCTTTTGTCGTAATTAATTTGAATGCGCGTTGGATAGGCTTTCAAATTGCTCGTCATTGGAGCTATTATAATGGTTTTTAGAAATTTATTCATTTCGTTGGGAGAAATAATTACACAGGGCCGGGTCTTTTTCATTTCAATTCCAATGGTAGGGTCCAAATTTATCGATATGATTTGGTTTTGCTTCAACTCCATACTTCCAGATTTTCTT
>ERZ724507.150-NODE-150-length-29797-cov-7.694439_pt1 | contig 29797 bp, 30 predicted proteins | sample MGYA00376040_ERZ724507 | MGnify/ENA primary metagenome ERZ724507 (study PRJEB28724, sample SAMN07190883) | activated sludge metagenome | isolation source: activated sludge of sewage treatment plant in Hong Hong | place: Hong Kong | collected 2016-03-17 ...
GAGCAGCGGACTCTTAATCCGTAGGTCCAGAGTTCGAATCTCTGGCGCCCCACCAGGATATTCAAAGGCCTGCGCTCGAGCGCAGGCCTTTTCTTTTTCCGGGCTACAGCCCGCGCTGGTGGCGGTCGAGACGCGACAGGAAACCGACTACGCCGACTGTGCCGATCAGCAGATAGAGTGGCCCGAACAGCCAGAAAGCGAGCGGAATGGCGAAGATCAGCGTGCGCATTCCAAGCGCCACCATTTTTCCGGCCAGGATCAGCCGGTCGGCGACATGCGACGGCGACAACACATCATGCCCGGACTGGGCTTCCCGCGGGATGTTGATCATGAACAGCACATGATTCGCCAGGCGGATGGCACTGACGTAGGCAAAGAAGGCAACGAGGAAATCGACCAGCAGGAACATGATCTTGACGATCCACACCCCGGCCGAGTGCGAACCGCCAAGATTGATGGCATGCCAGCTGTTGGCGATGTTGCCCGCCTGCCCGGACAAGGTCAGGGTTCCGACAATCAACAGCGCGCAGGTCGACACCATGAGGATCGGGTACATGATGAAATTGCGCAACGTCTGCACGGCCATGATGTCCTTGCCCGTGCCGCTCATGACGCTTTCCACCCAGATGCGCCGGGTCATGTCGTTGACGTAGTGGATGGAATAGGTCGGATCGCGTCGGACCCGCTTTCGATGAAAGGCGTAGTAGGCAAGGACCAGCAGAATGCATGCCGCCATGACCATTGCATCGGCGCCAGCCTCGCGCAACCACCCCGGAAGAACCTCGTTCGCCATGGCGCTCCAGCATTACCCCTGATCGAAAGGCGAACTCTACAGCAAGCGCTCGCGTCAAGGCGACCCTGCGAGCTTACACATCACTGCGCACCGGCCGGGCTGGGATAGCCAGACTGCGCGGAAAATCGTCAGGCCGCGAATGGCGCCCCCGGTTGCGCCGGTCTATTGACCGGAATGCCATCGCCAAACGTGATCACTTCGCCTTGCGCCCGAATTTTTCGGTCAGCTGGCTGAGCTTTTCCAGGCGGCGTTGCTCGGCCCTGGCGGCCTCCTGCGCGACTCTGGCTGCCTCCTGTTCCGCCTTGCGCTGCTCGGCCTGCTTCTTGAAGCGTTCGCGCAACAGATCTCCGGAATGAGTACGCGCCTCGTCGGTGACTTCGCCGGCTGCCGATCCATCAAGGTTGAGACGTGCGCTCGCAACCTGCATTTCCTTGAGGTAGCGCGTCGACATGGTGTGACTGCGTAGCGCCAGGCGCAACGCCTTGCGGTTCATGTCCGGCTCTTGCGCGATTAGCTGCTTGTCGATGCCGATCGCCAGCGGGCTGAAATTGCGGAATACATCGAAGCGGCCCTGCAGATCCTTGAGCAGGGCGCGCGCGTCGACGGGCGAATCGGGTTTGTGGTCGGCTTCAGTCATCTGGGAGTGAGTTCCTTGCGAGCAGCGAAGCGTAGCATGAAGCGACGCTTCGCCGAAGCCCGCTCAGGCCTTGTCGATTTTCTTGAACCAGGCTTGCATCCGCTTCCAGCCATCCTCGGCCTCTTCCTTGCGGAAGCTCGGGCGGTAATCGGCATGGAAGGCATGCGGCGCGTTGTCATAGACGTGAATCTGCGAAAGCCGGGCAGCCTTGCTGCCGTCCTTCAGCGCCATCTCCATCTTCTCGACGGTCTCCAGCGGGATGCCCGTATCAAGGCCGCCATACAGGCCGAGCACCGGCGCCTTGAGGTCGGCGGCAATGTTGATTGGGTGACGCGGCGTGATTTCGTTGACCTCGCCGACCAGCCGCCCGTACCAGGCGACGCCGGCCTTGACCTGCGGATTGTGGGCGCAGTAGAGCCAGGTGATGCGGCCACCCCAGCAGAAGCCGGTGATCGCCAGCCGGTCCGTATCGGCACCTTTGGACGCCGCCCAGGCGACGGTCGCATCGAGATCGCTCATCACCTGTGCATCCGGCGTCTTGCCGGTGATCTTGGTCAGGATATCCTGCACGTTCGAAAACTGGCGAGGATCGCCCTGGCGGGCAAAGAGTTCGGGCGCGATGGCGCAGTAGCCGAGCTTGGCCAGGCGGCGGCAGATATCCTGGATGTGCTCATGGGCCCCGAAGATTTCGGAAACAACGAGGACGACCGGCGGCCTGACCGCGCCCTTGGGCAGCGCGCGATACGCGACCATTTCGCCATCCTTGACCGGTACCTTGACTTCGCCGGCGAGCAGGCCGGCATCGTCGGTCCTGATCGCCGTCTGCGCCATCACCGGCTGTACGGCCAGCGCGAAGCCGGCGCCGAGGCTGGTGACGAGGAAGCTGCGGCGGGTGAACGACTGCGCGGGAACAAGGCTTTCGAATTCCGGATCGGGGGTCATGAGTGGTCTCCTTTGTTGTGACTACATAAGAACTATGTCATATTGCTCGGGCGAATAGCTCGGCTCCGACTGCAACGAAACCGGTTTTTCGATGAAATCCGACAACATGGCCAGCGATTGCGATTCCTCGTCGAGAAAGAGGTCGACCACGGCCGGCCCGGCCAGCACCCGGTATTCACGGGCGTTGAACTGGCGTGCCTCACGCAGCAGTTCGCGGAGAATTTCGTAGGCGACGGTGCGCGCGGTCTTCACTTCGCCGCGTCCGCTGCACGTCGGGCACGGGTGGCACAGCACGTGCGCCAGCGATTCCCGGGTGCGCTTGCGCGTCATCTCGACCAGACCGAGCGCGGTGAACCCGTTGACCGTCAGCCGTGTGTGGTCGCGGGCCAGCGCCTTGTTGAACTCCTCGAGTACGGCCTTCCTGTGCTCCTCGCTTTCCATGTCGATGAAATCGACAATAATGATGCCACCGAGGTTCCGCAGGCGGAGCTGGCGGGCGATGGTCACCGCCGCTTCGAGGTTGGTCTTGAATATGGTGTCGTCGAAATTGCGGACGCCGACAAAACCACCGGTGTTGACGTCGATGGTCGTCATCGCCTCGGTCTGGTCGAGGATCAGGTAACCGCCGGATTTCAGATCGACGCGACGGGCCAGCGCCTTCTGGATTTCCTCCTCGACCCCGTGCAGGTCGAACAGCGGTCGCTCGCCGGTGTAGTGTTCGAGCAGCGGTTTGACCGCCGGCGTGTATTCCTCGGCAAAGCTGCTCAGCCGGAGAAAGTTTTCGCGGGAGTCGATCAGGATGCGGCTGGTATCGGGATTGACGAAATCGCGCAGCACCCGCTGGCCGAGCGAGAGATCCTGGTAAAGCGCGGTGGGCGGCGCACCGACGCGGGCCTTGTCGCGGATGTCGGCCCAGGTCTTGCGCAGGTAGGCGATGTCGGTGGCGAATTCGCCGTCGCTGGCATTTTCAGCCATCGTGCGAACGATGAAGCCGCCGGGTTCGTCGGCAGGCACCAAGCGGGCGATCCGCTCGCGCAGCGCCTCACGCTCCGCTTCGGCCTCGATGCGCTGGGAAACCCCGATATGCCTTTCCTGCGGCAAATGAACCAGCATGCGGCCGGCGATCGAAATCTGTGTCGACAGCCGCGCGCCCTTGGTGCCGATCGGGTCCTTGGCGACCTGAACGACGATGCTCTGACCTTCCGCCAGCACCCGCTCGATCGGCCGCTCCGTCGCCGCTTCACGCGCCTGCCAGATGTCGGCGACATGCAGGAATGCGGTGCGCTCCAGCCCGACATCGATGAACGCCGACTGCATGCCGGGCAGAATGCGGCAGACCCGTCCGAGATAGACATTGCCGACCAGTCCCCGGCTGGCGGTGCGCTCGATGTGCAGTTCCTGAACGACACCCTGCTGCGTGACGGCGACGCGCGTTTCCTGCGGGGTGTAATTGATCAGTATTTCTTCGCTCATGGGAGATAGAATTCTCGGCTTTCCCCATTCTACTATGGCCCAAGCCCCAGAACTCCTCGCTCCCGCCGGCTCGCTGGCGATGATGCGCACCGCCTTCGCCTTCGGCGCCGACGTGATCTACGCCGGACAGCCGCGCTACAGCCTGCGCGTGCGCAACAACGAGTTCGGCGACCTCGACAAGCTGGGCACCGCCATCGCCGAGGCCCGCGCGCTGGGCAAGCAGTTCTTCGTGGTCAGCAACATTTACCCGCACAACGCGAAAGTGGGCACTTACCTCGACGACATGGCGCCGGTCATTGCTCTCAGGCCCGATGCGCTGATCATGTCCGACCCTGGCCTGATCGATATGGTACGCGAGGCCTGGCCGGAGCAGGTGATCCACCTTTCGGTGCAGGCAAATACGGTCAACTGGGCCGCCGTTCGTTTCTGGCAGAAAATCGGGGTCGACCGCGTCATCCTATCGCGCGAGCTGTCGCTCGACGAAGTCGCTGAAATCCGCCAACAATGCCCGGACATCGAACTCGAGGTCTTCGTCCATGGCGCGTTGTGCATCGCCTACTCCGGCCGCTGCCTGCTCTCCGGCTACTTCAACCATCGCGACCCGAACCAGGGCAGTTGCACCAATTCCTGCCGCTGGGATTACAAGCTGCATGCCCCCGGCGATCAGGAAATCCTGCTCGAAGAGAAGGAGCGCACCAGCGAACTGATGCCGATCGAGGAAGACGAGCACGGCACCTACATCCTCAACTCGAAGGATCTGCGCGCCATCGAGCACGTGCACCGGCTGGTGGAAATCGGCGTCGATTCCTTGAAGATCGAAGGGCGCACCAAGAGTCCCTACTACGTGGCGCGCACCTGCCAGACCTATCGCCAGGCGATCGACGACGCGGTGGCCGGCAAGCCTCTCGCCCCCGAATTGTTGCGCGAACTCGAAGGCCTCGCCAACCGCGGCTACACCGACGGCTTCTACCAGCGTCACCACGACGCCGAGTACCAGAACTACCTGAAGGGCCATTCCGAATCCGACCGCAGCCTCTACGTTGGCGATGCCGTGCGCTTCGATGCGACGCGCGGGCTGATGGAGATCGAGGTCAAGAACCGCTTTGTCGTCGGCGACCGCCTCGAATGCGTGCATCCATCCGGCAACCATGAGTGGGTGCTCGCTTGCATGGAAGACGCCGCCGGCGAGGCCGTCGCCGTGGCCCCCGGCAACGGCCATCGGGTCTGGCTGGAGCTGCCACCGGAGAAGGCGGGCGCCTTCATCGCCCGCTTCGTCTGAAGCAGCCCTGTAGAATCCGGGCCATGAACGCCAACCGCATGCCGCTGATCGACGCCTTCAAGGCGATAGGCTCGCAACTGATCGTCCTCCACCATCTGGCCGCCTACGGGCCGCTGGCCAGCACCGCGCAGGAAGTCGCGCCGGGCACCCTCGGCTGGTTCTACGATTACGCGCGCATCGCCGTCCAGGTCTTTCTCGTCATCGCTGGATTTCTCGCGGCGCGCGGCATGTCGCCGCAGGGTGGTGCGCTGGCCGGATCGCCGTGGCCGCTGATCGCCAAGCGCTACCTGCGGCTGGCCATTCCCTATTTCGTCGCCATCGCGCTGGCCGTCGCCGGCGCCGCGCTGGCCCGTGTCTGGATGAACGACGAGGCCATTCCGGCCGCGCCGACACTGGCCCAACTCGCCGCCCATGCCCTGCTGCTGCAGAGCGTGCTCGGCTTCGATTCGCTGTCGGCCGGGCTCTGGTACATCGCCATCGACTTCCAGCTTTTCGCGCTGATGACGTTGCTGCTTTGGGCCGGGCGCTTGGGCGGAGGCGCGCCGGCACTGGTGCTCGCGATGGCGGCCGTGGCGCTGTTCTGGTTCAACCGCAACGAGAACCTGGACAACTGGGCGATCTACTTCTTCGGCTCCTACGGGCTGGGCGCCGCCGCCTGGTGGACCGGCGACCGCCGGCGACCGCTGGCCTGGCTGGGCGTCATCGCCGGCATCGCCCTCGCCGCCCTGTTCATCGACTTCCGCCTGCGCATCGCCGTCGCGCTGGCGGTCGCGCTGACGCTTGGTCTCAGCCGCCGCAGCGGCCTTTTGGAACGCTGGCCAGAGCGGCCTGTCCTCGCTTTCCTCGGGCGAATTTCCTATTCACTGTTCCTCGCGCACTTCCCGGTCTGCCTGCTGGCCAACGCGCTCTTCGTCCGCCTCGGCCTGAACGCACCGGGTGCTGCGCTGGCCTTCATGGCGCTGGCTTGGGCGGCAAGCATCGCCGTCGCCACACTGTTCTACCGCTGGGTCGAAAAGCCTGCGGCCAGCGGGCGGATTGCCGCCGCGCTCGGCCTGGCCGCAGGCAAGGCCTGAGCGGCAGGCGTCAAGGCTACATCCTGGCCTTGTCCGCCGGGGTTCTGCACATCAGCAACGCCGGAGTCTTCAGACTTGCCTGATAGGCGGCAACGGCAACCAGTTGGGCATCATCGTAGCTCTTGATGGCTTCGAACATCTCGGCGGGGACATCGACGCGTTTTCCATTGCGTACTTCGGTCATCTGCCGCAGCAGATACTTGTTATGCTGGCCCGCCAGCACGGGGTAGAGCGCATCCTTGCGTCCCGCGCCATTCGACTGGTGGCACTGAGCACACTTGCTGTCGTAGAGTTGCTTGCCCTCGGCCAACTGCCTGGCAGCATCGGCACCTTCATACTTGCCCGATTCCAGCGGGAAGCACAGGGTCCCGACATAGGCCGCGACGTCGGCCAGCGCCTGTGCGCCGGGGAGTTTTCTGGCGAACGGGTACATCGTCGGGTTGTAACGCACTCCGGAGCGGATGTCGGCGAGTTGCTTGATCAACACGGTCTGGTGCTGGCCCGCCAGTTGCGGGATGCTGCCATCACGATTGCCGGCGCCGCTCGGCAGGTGGCAGGCTTCGCAGTAGGCCGTGTAGTATTTCTGGCCCGTCCGCCAGTTCCCCTTGAGTTTGAGGGCCTCATCCTTTTCCGTGCGCGGGGTGTTCCCGGGGTAATTCCTGATGTCGATGCTGGCTTTCCTTTCCTCTTCCGCCTGCGCACCATGAAACACAAGCACACACGCGCCGACCGCGACCATCGCCAACTTCATCCTCGAGATTGCTTTCATGACGCCTCCTGTTTGTTATTTGATCAATCGCCAAACTATTCAACCTGCGAACTTCAGCCAGCAAGAGCAACCACGGCGCGGATTCCATGACGTCACGAGGACCACTTGTCGATACAAACTGTTTTCCGGCCGACCCGCCAATGGCTTGATGTGAACGACAGACTCCGGCTTCCCCGTCCGTCCATTGGCTGCACGCCCAGGGACGGTTGGGCTGGCATGGCTTCTATCCCATCTTGCCGAGAATTCCGTTCATTTCGTCCTTGGAAAAGGCTCTCAAGGTCTGCCCGCGAACATTGCCCGCGGCGCCGATTGCCAGCGCGAATGCTGTTGCCGATTCTTCATCCTGCGCCTCGATGACGGCAACCAGATCATATTGCCCAAGTGTCCAGTAAATCTGCGGCATGCTGGCGCCGAACATCTTGGCCGCCTCCATGACCGCTTCGGCGCGTTTCGTGGTCTCCTTGACGCTGCGGATCCCCTGGTCCGTAAAGTTCATCAGTGCAATGTAAGTGGCCATCATCGAACTCCTCATGAATACCGGGACCTCGGACCTCGAACCAGCCGGCGACGGTCCCGAAAACGCCGGCCGAACCGTCATGCTCGATCCGTTACCGCACCTTCGATCGGCGAGCAGAACCAGATCCTGTTGCCCTCGCTGTCAAGAAAACTCCCTACATAGAAACCTTCCGCGGGGTACGGTTGCACGGAATTGGCAATGGTCACGCCGCGCGCCCTGAGTTCGCGCTCCGTATCGGGCGCATGATCGGTTGCCAAGGTAATGCGCGGGTTGAGTTGGTCCGTGGGAAGCGTATACCATCCGTCATCCCCGGACTTCAGCATCACGATGGCATTGCCCAGACTGAAGCCAACCTGACGCGCACCCTCGAATGCCGGAGGCAGGCCCAGTGTTTCGCCGTAGAAGCGCATTGCGCGCGGAAGATCCGCAACAGCCAACGCTACGACCTTGAGTTTCTGAATACCCAGAGAGCCCATGCACGGTCTCCTTTCTGTTTCAACCATCGGAAACGGGAGATGCTGCTGCGCGATTTAATTTATTTGGATTTAGACAAATATTCTGGCCAACGAGTTCAGTCCCGCGCGAAACCGATCTGTGCCATCCGGGGGCGGGACGGCGAAGATCGAGAATCCGAAAGACCGTGAAACAGGCTTCCCCTACCGGTCGCTCCATTGTGACGATGTCGCTACAATGCCCGCATGCACATTCCGCAAGCCGCGATATCGAAGAAACTTCATCGGTACAGCCAACAGCGTGCCAATCCAGCGTAATTCGCAATGCGCATCCTGATCGTTGAAGACGACCCCATGATTGGCGCCGGCATCCACACCGGCCTCCGCCAGGATGGCTACACCGCGGATTGGGCACGTGACAGCAATTCCGCCGAACTGGCCGTGGCGACCAATGAATACGATGCGATCCTGCTTGACCTGGGGCTGCCAGGCAGGAGCGGGCTGGAGCTTCTCGCGCAATGGCGGCGGAAGCGGAACACGGTGCCGATCCTGATCATCACCGCCAAAGACTCGGTCGAAGACCGGATCGCCGGTCTCGACACCGGCGCCGACGATTACCTCGTCAAGCCTTTCGACCTGAACGAGCTCGCCGCGCGCTTGCGGGCGCTGCTGCGCCGACGTTCCGGAAGGGCAACCCCGGTAATCGAGCACGGGCCGCTGCATCTCGATCCGGCGACCCACGAAGTGCGCCTGAACGGCACCGCGGTCAAGCTCTCGGGCCGTGAGTTCGCGCTGCTGCATGCCCTGCTGCAGGTGCCCGGCGTGCCGCTTTCGCGCAGCCAGCTTGAAGACCGCCTCTACGGATGGGAGGAGGAAATCGGTAGCAATGCGGTCGAGGTGCATATTCACGCCCTGCGCCGCAAGATCGGCAGCGAGCTGATCCGCAATGTCCGTGGCGTCGGCTACATGGTGCCGAGACAGGCATGAATTCCATCCGCGGCAAACTCGTGCTGGCCCTCACCGCGGCAATGACCGTGGTCATGCTCCTCGGCGCCTGGGCGACCTTCAGCGCGGCAAAGGAAGAAGCCAACACCATTTTCGATTACCACCTGGAACAGATCGCCCTGGCGCTGCGCAACCAGACGTTTCAGGGCTCAACGGAGGCGCTGGCCGGCGAGACGAGTTTCGATTTCGTCATCCGCGTCTGGGATCGCAACGGTCTCACCATCTACTCCTCGCGTCCGCACCGGCCCCTGCCCGAGATTGCTCGCCTTGGCTTCGCCACGGAACGAACCACCGAGGAGACCTGGCGCGTCTATGCCCTGCGATACCGCGGCGAAACCATTGCCGTCGCCCAGCCGACCCGCGTACGCGCGAGGCTGGCAGCGACAGCGGCATTGCGTACGCTGACGCCGTTCATGGTCCTGTTGCCCCTCATCGCGCTGCTGATCTGGCTGATCGTCAGCCGGGAACTCCGACCGCTGACCGACCTTGCCCGCTCGGTGCGGACGCGGACATCCGAAGCGCTTGATCCGTTCACGGAAAGCGGCGTTCCCGACGAAGCGCGCCCGCTGGTCGTTTCGCTCAATGAGTTGCTCGAACGCCTGCGTGCGACGCTGCAGATACAGCGTGATTTCATCGCTGATGCCGCGCATGAGCTGCGCACGCCGTTGACCGCCCTGCAACTTCAGGCGGGGCTGCTGGAACGCGCGACGGGCGAGGCCGAGCGTTCCGAGGCGCTGGGCAATCTCAAGGCGGGGCTCGAGCGGGCGATCCACACCGTGCAACAACTGCTCGCTCTGGCGCGTAACGAAGCCGGCGCCAGGCTGTGCGCGTTTACCGAAATTTCCCTCGCCGAGGTATTGCGTCAGGTCGTCGCCGACCACACCACGCTTGCCGATGCCAAGGAGATCGACCTTGGCGTCAGCGTGCTCGACCCGGCGGCGACCATCATGGGCGATGGCGATTCGCTGCGCACCCTGCTCGCCAACCTCGTTGCCAATGCCTTGTGCTACACCCCGGCGGGCGGGAAGGTCGACGTTAGCTGCGGCATTGACGCCGGCGGGGTCTGGCTGGAAGTCGCCGACAACGGCCCGGGGATTCCCGCGGACGAGCGCGAACGAGTATTCGACCGTTTCTATCGTCGTAGCGGGCAGAACCCCAGCGGCAGCGGCCTCGGTCTGGCGATCGTTCGCACCATTGCCCGGCGGCACAAGGCGCAAGTGCGCCTCAACGACACGCCAGGAGGCGGACTCACCGCCAGGATCGTGTTTCCCGGCACCGCCCGGCCTGCCTGATCGCGCAGGACTTGCGCCGGCAGTGGTTCTTAAGTCAGTCTTAAGTCTGGCCGAGGCATCCTTCTCCCGTCGGCAGGCATCGTGCCTGCCCGGAATCTACCCAGGAGAACGCCATGAACTCGAACAAACACAAACTGACCGCGGGCGCTGCCGCCGTTGTGGCGGCGCTGACCGGTGCCTACACTCTCGGCCACGCCAACTCCCCCGCATCGCAAGCACCTGCATCGCAAGTCGCTGCCACCGCTCCCATCACGATGAGCCAGCCGGTCGCAACTGCGGGCGCCGCATTGCCGGACATGAGCGGCATCGTTGCGCACAACAGCCCGTCGGTAGTCAATATCAGCGTATCCGGCACGCGCAAGGCAGGCTCGCACGGACCCAAATCGCCCCAATTCGACGACGATGATTCCATTCCGGACTTCCTCCGCCGTTTCGGTGCTCCGCAGAATCGGGGCGACACGCCGGCACGCGGTCTGGGATCAGGCTTCATCGTCAGTCCGGATGGCACGATTCTCACCAATGCCCACGTCGTCGACGGCGCCGAGGAAGTCATCGTCAAACTGACCGACAAGCGCGAATTCAAGGCCAAGGTTCTCGGCCTCGATACCGCCAGCGACGTCGCCGTCCTGAAGATCGACGCGAAGGATCTGCCGGCAGTCCGCATCGGCTCGGCCGCCAACACCCGCGTCGGCGAATGGGTCTTGGCCATCGGCTCGCCCTTCGGCTTCGAGAGCAGCGCCAGTGCCGGCATTGTCTCGGCCTTCTCGCGGTCCCTGCCCGACGGCAGCTACGTTCCCTTCATCCAGACCGATGTCGCCGTGAATCCCGGCAATTCGGGCGGGCCGCTGTTCAACATGGCGGGCGAGGTGATCGGCATCAACTCGCAGATCTACTCGCGCAGCGGCGGCTACCAGGGGCTTTCCTTCGCGATACCGATCGAGGTGGCGATGAACGTCGAAAAGCAGATCGTCACCCACGGCAAGGTTCAGCGCGGCAGGCTCGGCGTCGGCATCCAGGAGGTCAATCAGTCGCTCGCCGACTCCTTCGGTCTCAAGAAGCCCGCGGGGGCATTGGTTGGGTCGGTGGAAAAGGACAGTCCGGCGGCGAAGGCCGGCCTCGAGCCGGGCGATGTCATTCTTTCCATAAACGGGAAGGAGATTGCCTCGTCCAACGAGTTGCCGGCGATCGTCTCTTCGATGAAGCCCGGCGAGCAGGCGAAGCTTCAGGTGTGGCGCAAGGGTGAAACACGCCCGGTCTATGTCGAGGTGGGCAAGTTCGCCGACGAGAAGCTGGCGAGCACCGATGGCCCCGAGGCTGCCAAGGGTCGCCTGGGTGTGGTGGTTCGTCCGCTCACCCCGGAAGAGCAGCGGCGTTCCGATGTCAGCAACGGCGTCGTGGTCCAGAATGTCGCCGGCGCAGCCGCCAAGGCAGGCATCCAGCCGGGCGACATCGTCATCGCGGTCAACGGCGAGGCGATTTCCAGTACGGAGCAGTTGCGCAACCTGATCAGCAAGGCCGGAAAACGCATCGCCGTCCTGGTCGACCGCGGCAATGCCAGGATCTTCATTCCCGTCGATCTGGGCTAGGTCGGATCGCCGAGCGGAGGGGACTGGAGCAGGAGCCAGTCCTCTCCGCCGTTCGCTTGTCTCTCAATGAGGCCAGCGCCAGAATGTTAGCGGAAAAATCGTGAACCGTTCGGGCCAGGTTCCGACCGCAAGCTTTGCGACATTCTTATACGGCTCGAGAAACTCGAGCGCACCATTGAAGATCAGGTCCATGCCCATGGCGGCAACGAAGAACCCGACAATCCGTGTCGCCGCGTCGATGCCCTGTCTGCCGATCTTGCGCAGAATCGGCTCGGCGTAGATAAGGCAAAGATAGATCACCGCCATGCAGGCGACGACGCGGCACTGGCCGCCAGAAAGTGCAGCATTTCCCCTGGCGACTGCTTGATCGTCGATGCCATGCTGATCAATGTCGCAATTGCCCCGGGGCCGAACATGATCGGCATTGGAAGTGGAACGAACGCGACATTGCCATTGCATCTTCCGTCCGCGGCACGATCCCGCCGGATGGCGGCGGATTGAACAGTTCGAATCCAACCCGGGTAAGAATCACCCCCCTCCCCCAACTACCCGGACCATGCTCAACGGCACATCGAAGAGGCGCAGCAACAGTGTGCCGAAGAGCAGGAAGAAATAGAGCAGCAGGGCATAGATGCATGCCTGCCGGGCTATCCGTCGTTGCTAGGTTTCGGACTTACCGTCGATCAGGCCGAGATGGAGCAGCAACTCGCCGCCCATGCCCTGCTGCTGCAGAGCGTACTCGACTTCGATCCGCTGTCGGCCGGGCTCTGGTATCGCCATTGCAGAGGTCATGACTTGAGCTGGCACATACTGTCGGTCCTAAGGTCTCAGTTTCGCCAAGAGCGGAAATTTAAAGCTACGGGAGGGCAGCCATCTGGATGGCTGTTTTGCATGGAAAACCGCCCGACACCCTGCTGCACAGCAATACAATGTGAATGGAGTAGAGTTTCTGATAAGTTTTATATGTTCAATACGAAGGCGGTGCGTGGAGAAACACGATGAAGAAAATCAAGCTGGCGTACGCTGGACTGATCGTGCTGCTCAGCCTGCTCTGGTGGATGGCTGATCCGCTATTACCGAACGGTTACGAGTATTTCGCGCTACGCACGGCGGCGATCAACTACACCGGCATCATCGGTATCGGCGTGATGAGTGTTGGCCTGATGCTTGCGCTGCGTCCGGTACGGCTAGAACCACTGCTGGGTGGAATGGACAAGGCCTACCGACTGCACAAATGGTTGGGCATAACCGGGCTGGTGATTGCGGTCATTCACTGGCTGTGGGCGCAGGGCACGAAGTGGGCGGTGGGGTGGGGTTGGTTGGTCAAACCGGTGCGCAGTCCGCGCCAAGAGCAGACCGATCCCCTTCTGCGCTTCATTCAGCAGCAGCGGGGACTGGCCGAGACCATAGGCGAATGGGCTTTTTACGCCGCCGTCGTGCTCATCGTGCTGGCGCTGGTAAAGCGTTTCCCGTACAGGCTATTTTTCAAGACTCACCGTCTGCTCGCCATCGTCTATCTATTTCTCGTCTTCCACTCGGTGATGCTGATGCCCATCGGCTATTGGATGGAGGGCCTAGGGCCGGTCATGGCCTTGCTGATGGCGGGCGGCAGCGTCGGTGCCATGATGTCGGTGTTGCGCAAGGTCGGGCATCACCGCAAGGTGGTGGGTGAGATTGACGAACTGCTGCAGTTTCCGGACAACCGGGTGTTGAAGGTCGGCATTGGATTCAGGGACCGTTGGCCCGGGCACGAGGCAGGGCAGTTTGCCTTCGTTACCTTCGATCCGGCCGAGGGCGCTCATCCATTCACGATCTCGTCGAGTTGGACAGGTGACGGCAGGCTGTTCTTCCTGATCAAAGGGATTGGCGATTACACTGAGCGTCTGCCGGAATTGCTGCATATCGGCGACCTTGTCACCGTCGAGGGGCCTTATGGCCGCTTTGCTTTTGCGAGCGATAAGCCGCGGCAGATCTGGGTTGCAGGCGGAATAGGTATCACGCCCTTCATTGCACGTATGAGATCGCTGGCGGTGGAGCCGAACGGCCGGATAGTCGATTTGTTCTACAGCACCGCAGCGCCCGATGAGGGCTTCATCAGCCGCCTGCAGCGTGATGCCAAAGCAGCAGGCGTGAACTTGCATGTGTTTTTCACCAAACGCGATGGCCGGTTAGACGTGTCGCGCATCTGTACGGCGGTGCCGGAGTGGTCTGACGCGGACATATGGTTCTGCGGCCCTGCAAATTTTGGCCAGACGCTGTGCGAGGGCTTCACTGCGAAGGGCTTGGCTCAGGCCGACTTTCATCAGGAGTTGTTCGACATGCGTTGAGCATGTTGTGCTGGATTGGGCGCCAAAAAAGCAAAAGCCCATAGTTTTTAGAAGCCGCACCACCCAGAAACCTGCCGCTCAGATCGGGCAGAGCCGAATGGCTGTAGCGGGTCGGGTTCTGTCCTTCGATGCAGTAATCGTCTGGCATCGGGCAGATGCCGGCCACATCCGGCCTTAGCAGCCCCGAAAAATCAAGCTGCCCGGACGGCAGATAATTTATCAGACACTGGTCGCTCGCCCCTTTGGTCTGTCGGCCCGCTCCTCGGACCAATGTTCTTTGCCGCTTTCTGCCCGGAACGAGCTACGTTGCCAACGCTAGCAAACAGCTTGATCCAAACTATGTTCGGGAACGGATTGGTGCCCTCAGTTGCCAGTTAGCCCTTTGACGATCTTGATCATCTCGGTTCGGACTTCCTGAAGCATTTCATTGCTGATCGCACTGTAGCTGTGCCGGTAAATCAGTTGAGACATCAGGTGATTGAACACTGCACGATCGATTCGCGACCACGCGCTCACTTGATCCTCGGGAAATACTCGGCTCGCACGCCTGACAAACTGCTCGTGGATCTCATGGGCATGCCCACCATGCATTTCGGCAGGCGTGGGCGATCTCCGCCACTCTTCAAGGGCCGATGATGCAGTATTTGGCGCTTCCCGATCGCTGCGAGTTTCGGCGGTTCTCATCACAACTGGTTCAGCATGAGCAACATCGCCAACCTGACCGCCGATGCTGCCGGCAATCAAAAGCGATTTGACCATGGTTCGATAAGCGTGTCTCCGGCCAGACCAATAACCGGTGCGGTTATGCCCGAGACCAAGATGCAAGCGCGAAACCTGAAGAAAATTTGCGATGGTAGCTTGTTGCCAACTGCCGAGGGTTGCCATGAAGATTTTCTCCGAACATGTCTCCAACGACATAATTGCGGAGGCTGCGGTTTATTGCAGCAGGCGTTGTGGAACGGTTTGTATCGTTTCATGACAGAAAGTGCACGACAGTGACAGTGTTCGCGAGGCCAAAGCGCCTGCAACAAGGAATTGAAGTCGTGTGCGATTACGCCGGTTACAAGGCGCTGTTTGCGCACGGCGTCACTGAGTTGGCCTGCCTGGCGCATGCGCGCCGGAAGTTCTTCGATCTCCATGCGGCCAACCAGAGCCCGATCGCGGCCGAGGCATTGGGCCGGATCGGTGAACTGTATGAGGTGGAGCGCCAGGCACAGGGAATGGATGCCGCGGGTCGTCGGCAACTGAGGGCGCAGGAAGCGCGACCTCGACTGGAGGCCTTGCGAACCTGGTTGATCGACACCCGGATCGCCGTTGCCAATGGCGGCGGTACGGTCAAGGCGCTCGATTACAGTATCAAGCGCTGGCCGGCACTGATGCGCTATGCCGACAGCGAGGTTCTGCCCGTCGACAATAATCCCGTGGAGAACGCCATTCGGCCAATCGCGATCGGGAGGAAGAACTGGTTGTTCGCTGGTTCAGAGCGCGCCGGGAAGCGGGCCGCCGCGATTCAGAGCCTGTTGGGGACGGCCAAGCTGAATGGGCTGGATCCGCATGCCTGGCTGAGGGATACCCTGGAGAAATTGCCCGTTTGGCCCAATAGCCGGATCGATGAGCTCTTGCCGCTCCGGCCCGAAAGGCCGTAAATCAAGTCCGACAAGGTGGGACGGTTGGGCGCTTACGTTCAGGCGGCCAGTCTCAGCGCCTCATTCTTCTGCGCCGCCAGGAGCGACATGTTCAGATAGCGGTTGTCCTCCAGCCAGGTCTCGTGCGTCTCGACACAGAGCACTCGGATCAGCCGCAGGCAGCACTCGGTATTGGGGAAGATGCGTACTAGCCGTGTCCGGCGCTTGATCGCAAGCGTTTGGCGCGTCCACCTACGCTTACGAAGCAGAGCCAGTCAGCCTCGAAACTCGACAGGCAGGTTTGAGATGAGAAAGCTGCCATAGCGCTTGCAAACATCATCAGGCAGTTGAGGGTCGATTCCGGCCGGCCAGTGTCGATCGGATCTGACACGTTCTGTCAGACAAGACCCAAACCCTTACCACTAATCGGCCAGTTCTGGCCTGGCCCGGAAAAACTCGAGCGCTTCGGGATTGGCCAGCGCCTCGATGTTCTTCACCGGCTGTTCGTGGACGACGTTACGCACAGCCAGTTCGACGATCTTGCCCGACTTGGTGCGCGGGATGTCCTGCACCTGCACGACCTTGGCCGGCACGTGGCGCGGCGTCGTGTTGTCGCGGATCCGCCGCTTGATGCGCTCGCTCAGCGCGGCGTCAAGGGTCAGCCCTTCCTGCAGCTTGACGAACAGGACGACGCGCACGTCGTCGTTTCTGCCCGGCGGCCAGTCCTGGCCGATGACCAGCGATTCGAGGATTTCCGGCAACTGCTCAACCTGGCGATAGATTTCGGCGGTACCGATACGCACGCCGCCGGGGTTGAGCGTCGCATCCGAGCGGCCGTAGATGATCACGCCGTCGTGCGCGGTCAGCTCCGAGAAATCGCCGTGGCACCAGATGTCGGGGAAGCGCTCGAAGTAGGCGGCGTGGTACTTGCTGCCGTCCGGATCGTTCCAGAAGCCGACCGGCATCACCGGAAAGGGTCTGGTACACACCAGTTCGCCCTTTTGCGAACGCGCCGGCCGGCCGCTTTCGTCGAACACATCGACTGCCATGCCCAGTCCGCGACACTGGATCTCGCCGCGATAGACTGGCAGCACCGGGTTGCCGAGGACGAAGCAGGAAATGATGTCGGTGCCGCCGGAAATCGACGCGAGCAGGATGTCCCGCTTGATCTCGCGATAGACCCAGTCGAAGCCTTCCGGCGACAGCGGGCTGCCGGTCGAGAACATGGCGCGCAAGGCTGACAGGTCGTGCGTCCTGCCCGGCGTCAGGCCGAGCTTGGCGGCGGCGTCGATGAACTTGGCCGAGGTGCCGAAGTGGGTCATGCCCTCGGCGGCGGCGAAGTCGAAGAGCACCGTGTTACCGGCCGCGAAGGGCGAGCCGTCGTACAGCAGCAGCGTGGCGCCGGCGGCGAGGCCGGAGACCAGCCAGTTCCACATCATCCAGCCGCAGGTGGTGAAGTAGAACAGGCGGTCGCCGGGGCGCACGTCGCTGTGCAGCTGGTGTTCCTTGAGGTGCTGCAGGAGCACGCCGCCGTGGCAGTGGACGATGCACTTGGGCACGCCGGTGGTGCCCGACGAGAACATGATGAACAGCGGGTGGTCGAAGGCGACGCGGTTGAAAATGACCGCTTTTCCGGCGTCGACCGCAGCGATCTCGTTCCAGAGCACGGCGTTGGCGATCGCGCCGATTTCAGGGCGTTCCGCCAGGTAGGGCACGACCACCGTCTTCACCAGCGACGGCATTTTCGCCACGACCTCGGCATTCTTGGCCAGGCAGTCGACCGCCTTGCCGTTGTACCAGTAGCCGTCGACGCAGACCAGCACCTTGGGTCCGATCTGGCCGAAGCGGTCGAGCACACCCTGGACGCCGAAGTCGGGCGAAGCCGACGACCAGATGGCGCCGAGCGCCGTCGTCGCCAGCATGGCGACCAAGGTTTCCGGCAGGTTCGGCAGATAGCCGGCGACGCGGTCGCCCTCGCTCAGGCCGGCGTCGACCAGGAAGGCCTGGAAGCGGGCGACTTCGGCATAGAGTTCGGCGCGCGTCATGCGGCGCATGACCTTGTCCTCGCCCCGGAAGACCAGTGCCTCGCCGTCGTCGCGGTTCTGCAGCAGGTTTTCGGCGTAGTTCAGGCGTGCTTCGGGGAACCAGCGGGCGCCGGGCATCCGGTCGCGGTCGACGAGGATTTTGCTGCCTTTTTCACCGACGGCGCCGCAGAAGTCCCACAGCAGCGACCAGAACGCCTCGGGCTGGTCGACCGACCACTGCCAGAGATCGCCATAGTTGTCGTGGCCGGTCGCCTGCATGAACATCGCCATGCGGGTGTCGCCGACGGTGGCCGGGTCGGGCTGCCACAGGGGTGTGTTGTCGATGGCGTAGGTCATGTCGTCTCCTGTGTTCTCATTCGGCGTCCGGCTGCATCGCCGGAGCGGCGTTGCGGAAAGCAGGCAGCGCCTCGCAGGCGGCGACGATACGCCGGATGGTCGGCATCGCGTCGAGCGGGCAGTCGAAGCGCCGGGCATTGAAGACCTGCGGCACCAGGCAGCAATCGGCCAGCGTCGGCGCATCGCCATGGCAGAAGGCGCCGGTGCGCGAGTCGCCGACCAGCAACTGCTCGACTGCGCGCAGGCCTTCGCCCACCCAATGCCGGTACCAGGCGTCCTTCTGCTCCTGGGTAGCGGCGAAATGCTTGCCTAGATATTGCAGGACGCGCAGGTTGTTGACCGGGTGGATGTCGCAGGCGATGGTCTGCGCCAGCGCCCGGACCCGCGCCCGGTCGGCGGCCGAGGCTGGCAGCAGCGGCGGCAGCGGATGGGTCTCGTCGAGGTATTCGATGATCGCCAGCGACTGGGTCAATGTCGCGCCCCCAGTCTGCAGCGCCGGTACGGTGCCGAGCGGGCTCAGGGCGCGGTAGGCGGGCTGGTTCTGTTGCCCGCCGTCGCGCAGCAGATGGATCGGCACGGCTTCATGCGCGAGGCCCTTCAGGTTGAGCGCGATGCGCACCCGGTAGGCGGCGGAACTGCGGAAATAGGTGTAGAGCCTGAGCATGACGACTCCGTTTTCTCAGCCCGCATTGTGGCGCATTGGCGCCGGATGCGACAACGCCGCCGGCCGGAAAGTCATCCCGGATACTTCGCGACGCGCTGGTCGATAGCCCCGAAGATGCTGGCACCGTGGCGGTCGAACATTTCGATCCTGACCGTGTCGCCGAACTTCAGGAAGGCGGTCTGCGGCTGGCCGGTCTCGATGGTTTCGTACATCCGCAGCTCGGCCAGACAGCAGTAACCGACGCCGCCGTTGGCGATGCTCGATCCGTTCAGGCCCCCCTGCTTGTTGGAGACGGTGCCGGAACCAATGATCGAGCCGGCTTCGACCTCCCGGGTTTTCGCCAGATGCGCGACGAGTTGCGGAAAGTTGAAGACCATGTCGGATCCGGCATCGGGATTGCCGAACAGGGCACCGTTCAGATGCACGGTCAGCGGCCGGTGGACACGGCCGTCGCGCCAGTCGTCGCCGAGTTCGTCGGGCGTCACCGCCACCGGGCTGAAGGCCGATGCCGGCTTGGACTGAAGGAAGCCGAAGCCCTTCGCCAGTTCGCCGGGAATCAGGTTGCGTAGCGACACGTCGTTGGCCAGCAGCAGCAGGCGGATCGCCTGCGCCGCCGCGGCCGGCGTCGCGCCCATCTTCACATCGCCGGTGATGACCGCCACCTCGGCTTCGAGGTCGATGCCCCACTCTTCCGCCAGCACAAACACCGGGTCGCGCGGGCCGACGAAGGAATCGGAAGCGCCCTGATACATCAGCGGATCGCTCCAGAACTCCGGCGGCAATTCGGCGCCACGGGCGCGGCGTACGAGCTCGACGTGGTTCACGTAGGCCGAGCCGTCGGCCCACTGGTAGGCGCGCGGCAACGGCGAATGGCAGGCAGCCGGGTCGAAGTCCTCGGAATCTTTGAAGGCGCCGCTATTGAGCGCCGCATAGACGTGGCGCAGCGGCGGCTCGACGGCCTCCCAGTCGTCGAGCGCCGCCTGCAGCGTCCGGGCAATGTGCGGCACGGGACGGCAATGGGTCAGGGCGCGATTGACGACGACCAGCGTGCCGTCGCGGCCGCCGCGCTTCAGGGTGGCGAGTTTCATCTTGGATTATTCCCCGGCGTAGCTGCCGTCGTGCATCCAGCGCGCGTACTGCGGCGCCTTCTTTGTCAGCGCCCACTCGTTCAGCATCTCCCACTTCACTTCGTCGAGCATCTTCGCCATCTTTGGCGTGCTTGTGTTGGCCGCCAGTTCGAGACGATGACCGCTCGGGTCGAAGAAGTAGATCGACTTGAAGATGGTGTGGTCGGTCGGCCCGACCACCTCGATGCCGCCGGCTTCGAGCCTCGCCTTGGTTTCCAGCAGGGTGTCGAGCGATTCGACCTCGAAGGCGATGTGCTGGGTCCACGCCGGCGTGTTGGGATCACGACCCATCGGCGGCTTGGTCGGCAGCTCGAAGAAGGCGAGGATGTTGCCGTTGCCGGCATCGAGGAAGATGTGCATGTAGGGGTCGGGTTCCTTCGTCGACGGCACCTCGTTCTCGGCAATCGCCAGCACGAAGCCCATGTTCAGGTACTTCCCGTACCACTCGACGGTTTCCCTGGCGTCCTTGCAGCGGTAGGCGACGTGGTGAATTCTCTGGATCTTCATCGGGGTCTTCTCCTTGTCCTTAGACGCCTTCGCGGGCAATCTGCATCGCCTCGCGCAGCACGCCGATGTCGCCGATGTGGTTCGCCAGCAGGAGCACCAGCCTGGCGTTGAGCAGCGCGCTCTGCACGTCGCTGAGATCGCGATGGGTTTCGATCAGCGCTTCGTAGAAGTCGTCGCCGGGCGAAAAGGCGCGGAAGTAGCGTTTGCCGGGCTGGTTGAAATTGGGGGTCAGGATCAGGGACATGGCCGGCTCCTCAAAGGGTGTTGCAGGTGGCGCGGGCCAGCGCCTGCTTGACGCGGCCGTCATCGAAAGCGCGCCAACGGGCGGTAACATGCTGGTCGGGACGAATCAGGTAGACGGTGCCGGGTGCGCTGTCGTAGCGTTCGGCAAAGCGCCCCTTGCTATCCGCGAAGACGCGCAGCCCTTCCGGCGCCCGCCCCGGCTTCGCCGCGACGAGGACGACCTCGAGCGGGATCGTTGCGCCGGCCAACGCCTTGAATTCGCGGGCCAAACTGGCGTCGACCGCAGCAGGGTCTTCGACATGGACCAGCGCCATGAAGCGGTTGCCGACGCGGTCGAGCAGCCAGAAATCGGCGCCATCTTCCCGCATCGGCGCATCGTCCATCGGCGCGCCGGGTACCATGTCGCCGGCGAAGGCGTCGTCGTCCGGCGTATTGAGGCGCGACCCGGTCAGGAACGACGGCACCGAAAGGCGGCCCGAGTTGACCAGCGTGCGGGCGAAGGCATGGTCGCGGGCCAGCGTCAGCACCGCGTTGCGGAAATTCAGCGAGGTCCGGGATTTCGGCGTGATGAAGTCGGTCGACCGCGTCGAGTTCATGATGTTTTCGTCGGCGGCGAAAACCCGCTCCTCGGAATAGCTGTCGAGCAGGCTATCGGGCGCCTTGCCGCCGAGCACCAGCCTGAGCTTCCAGCACAGGTTGTCGCTGTCCTGGATTCCCGAGTTGGCGCCACGCGCGCCGAACGGCGAGACCTGGTGCGCGGCATCGCCGACGAAGAGGACGCGGCCATGGCGGAACCGCTGCATGCGGCGGCACTGGAAGGTGTAGACGCTGACCCACTCGAGCTCGAATTCGCGGTCGGCGCCGAGCATCGCCTTGATGCGCGGAATGACCTTTTCCGGCTTCTTCTCTTCCTCCGGATCGGCCTGCCAGCCGAGCTGGAAGTCGATGCGGTAGACGTTGTCGGCTTGGCGGTGCAGCAGCACCGACTGGCCCGGATGGAAAGGCGGATCGAACCAGAACCAGCGCTCGGCGGGAAAGTCAGCCTTCATCACGACATCGGCGATCAGGAAGCGATCGAGAAAGACCCTACCTTCGCTGTCCAGGTTCATCATGTGGCGGATCGCGCTGCGCGCGCCGTCGGCGACGATCAGCCAGTCGGCTGTGAGCGCGTAGGCGCCGTCCGGCGTTTCGACCTGAAGCGTCGTTCCGTTGCCCGCGGGCGCAAGCGAAACCACCTTGTTCCTGAAGCGGAGATCGAGATCGGGCAATTCGCGGGCGCGCCGGACCAGGGATTCCTCGAGGTAGTACTGCTGCAGGTTGATCATGCCCGGACGCTTGTGGTCGGGCTGCGGCAGCAGGTTGAAGTTGTAGACCTCCTCCTCGCGGAAGAAGGTACGGCCGACGTTCCAGCTCACCCCCCTGGCCACGCAGGCATCGCCGACGCCAATGCGGTCGAGTATCTCGAGCGCGCGCTTGGCATAGCAGACGCCGCGCGAGCCGACCGAAACGGTATCGTCATCGTCAAGGACAACGACCGGGACGCCCGACTGCGCCAGATCGATCGCCGCCGCCAGGCCGACCGGCCCGGCGCCGACCACCACCACCGGATAGCGCCCCGGTTCGCCGCTGCTGATTTCGGGCGGCGCGACGTACTCGTACTTCGGGTATTGGTAGGTGCTCAACATCCCTGCTCTCCTCTCGCTGTTCCGGCAACTGCCGGCTGGCCTCTCGGGGTGTCAGCCCTCCTGCAGCCCGTGCCACATTTCCCGGTCGCGCTCGGCCGTCCAGATGCGCGGATGCTTGATGCCACTCGCCTCGTCGACCGCGCGCGCGACGTCGAAGGGCAAGCAGTGCTCGTAGATGAAAACGTGGCCGAACTTCGGATCCATGGCCTGGCGCGCATGCGCCATCGCCCGCTTCAGATTCATGTCCTGGGCGACGGCTTCCTTCGCGGAGTTCAGCAGCGTGCTGACGAAATCGCGGGTGTAGGCCAGGCCCTCGGCCACTCGGGCCGGGCCGACCAGCGCCGGGCCACGGCCGGGCACCAGTTTCTCGGCGCCGAAGGCGGCGAGCGCATCGAGTGTCGCCGGCCACTCCGCGAGCTGGGCGTCGCCGGTGTAGCAGGCGGCGTCGGCCTCGACGAGGTCACCGGAGAACAGCACCTTCTCGGACGGAATCCAGACGATGGTGTCGCCCCTGGTGTGACCCATGCCTACGTGCATGATCTTCACGTCCAGATCCTTGCCCAGCCACAGGGTGATCTCGTCCTTGAAGACCAGGGTCGGCCAGGTCAGGCCGGGAATCGATTCGAAGTTCTGGAACAGGCGGGGGAAACGCTCGTACTCCGACATCATGTCCTGTTGACCGCGCTCGACGATCATCTCCCAGGTGCCCTGGCTGGCGATGATCTCCTGCATGCCCTCGGCCCGGTAGCCGGAAGCGCCGAGGACACGCACGGCGTGGTAATGCGAGAGGACGACGTACTTGATCGGCTTGGCGGTCACCTTGCGGATCTCGGCAATCAGGTTCTGCGCCATAACCGGCGTCGCCAGCGCGTCGCAAATCAGCACGGCGTCGTCGCCGATGACGACGCCGGTGTTGGGGTCACCCTCGGCGGTGTACGCCCAGCAGTGGGCGGAAAGCTGTTCGAAGGTCGTCTTCTTGACCTCAAGGTCGGCGACGGAAGCGAATTGCTTGCTCATGGGTGAATCTCCTCTAGATGCCAAGGTGATGCGGGCGGGCCAGTGAGTACATTGCCACCAACTGCTCCCCAATGACAACGGCAAACCGGGCGCCCCGCCCGATTGCAGTGGCAACCGAAACCCGCGCCGGCCGTCCGGTTCGTTTCCCGGTCCGTACCCCGTCATTCCGAAGCGAAACCGGCTGCCATTTTATAGAATCCGCTCATCACCTGTCAGGAGTTGCGAATGAATACCCTGCGCGTCTATGCGATCGACGGCATCGTCCCCGTGGTCGACCCCACGGCCTTCGTTCACCCGAGCGCCGTGCTGATCGGCGACGTCATCGTCGGCCCCGGCTGCTACGTCGGCCCCTGCGCCAGCCTGCGCGGCGACTTCGGCCGGCTGATCCTCGAGCGTGGCGCCAACCTGCAGGACACCTGCGTCATGCACGGCTTTCCCGGCACCGATACCATTGTCGGCGAGGACGGGCACATCGGCCACGGCGCCGTCCTGCACGGCTGCCAGGTCCGCAGAAACGCGCTGGTCGGCATGAATGCGGTGATCATGGACAACGCCGTGATCGGCGAATCAGCCGTCGTCGCCGCCTGCGCCTTCGTCAAGGCCGGCGTCGAAATCCCCCCGGGCAGCCTCGCCGCCGGCATGCCGGCCAGGGTCATCCGCCCCCTCGCAGACGACGAGATCGCCTGGAAGGTCGACGGCACCCACACTTACCAGGACCTCACCCGCCGCTGCCTGGCGACGATGGTCGAGTGCGACCCGCTCGAAGCGGTCGAACCCGGGCGCCCGCGCATCCACATGCCGGACGTGATTCCGCTGGTGGAACTGAAGAAGCGCGGCGACTGAGCGCCAGGCCATGATTGACCGGCGTCGCGGCAGGCGGCACACTCCATCCGTCTGCCGCGCCGGGCAAGCCCGCCGGATGGCGGACAAGAACCCGGCTCACCATGTCCAGCGTCTTCCTCTTCAAGAACCTTCTCGGCACGCTTCTGCTCCCGCCGACCAATGGCCTGCTGCTGCTCCTGGTCGCGGCCCTTTTCCGGCGGCGGCGGTGGGCATTCGGCCTGGCGCTGATCGGCGGCACGCTGCTGTTTCTGCAGAGCCTGCCGATTGTCGCCAACAATCTGATTGGCACCCTGGAAGCGCGGGCCGGCGGCGTGTTCGTCTCCGCCCAGGGAGCCCAGGCGATCGTGGTGCTCGGCAGCGGCCTCAGGCGTGACGCGCCCGAATACGGCAGCGATACCGTCAATGAACGCAGCCTCGTCCGCCTGCGTTACGGCGCCACCCTCGCGCGCCAGCTGCAGCTTCCCGTCCTGATCGCCGGCGGCGTTCCGCCGCTAGCCAGCCGCGCGGAAGCCGATGTGATGGCGGCGATTGCGGAAAGGGAATTCGGGGTCGCGGTCCGCTGGAGGGAAAGTGAATCCAGGGACACGGCGGATAACGCCAGGATGTCCGCACGGATTCTCAAGGCGGCCGGCATCCGGCGTGTCGTGCTGGTCACCCAGGCTTTCCACATACCCCGCGCCCGGCAGCTTTTCGAAGCCGCCGGCCTCGAAGTCATCCCGGCCCCGACCGACTTCAAGGGCCCAGGCGAGGGGCCACTTGAGGTCTTCGACGTCCTGCCACAAGCGAGGGCGATCCAGACCTCCTACTATGCCCTGCACGAATGGCTGGGGCTGGCCTGGATGTCCCTGGCAGCGACCCTGAAACCCGCCTGAGGCGGACCGCAATCCAACCGTGCTCAGCCGGGGGCAAAGTTCAGCCGGTGGCTTTCCTGAATCCGGTCGCGCCAGTCGTCCGCCAGCCCCGCTGCCGCCGCGAACTCCGGCCAGCGCCGCACGGCCGTCGCCACCTCTTCGACGATGGTTTCGGCGCGGCCGCGCTTCATCAGCGCGGACCTGGTACATGTCCGGAAATCCTCCAGCGTGAAGCCGTCGCGCTTTCCATTCACCGTCATCTGGTGGGTGGAAGTCCACGCGCCCGACGGGTTGTAGCTGTAGGTCACGTCGAACGCCGGCGCCAGCGACCAGCGGCCCTGCCTGTCCATCAGGAAGGCGATGTTCTTGACATGGTCGTCCTGATTGCGAGCGACGATGTTGAAGACCATGCGCCGGAACTGCTCCTCGACCGCCGCCATCGGCAGGCCGAGCTGGCGGATCGTCAGCAGCGCCTGCTCGTAGGCATGGGCGCCGGCCTGATTGAAATCGAAATGCGCCAGCGCGCACAGCGACTGCATGTGCAGCTTTTCGCCGCCTGCCAGCCGGTCGAAGCGCCGGGTCATGAAGTGCCGGCGCCCGCCTTCCTCGAGCAAGCGGCACTCGGTCATCGCGATGCCCGCCGCCTTCGCCATCAGGTGGTAAGCGTACTCGATGGCGCCATATCCCTTCGGGTCCTCGAGTTCCTTGTCCCGGTTGCCGGCGACGCCGTCGAATTTCAGCAGCCAGTACTCGAACCCCTCGCCCGCCGCGATCTGCCCGGAACGCACCTCGTTCGTCTCGCGGTTCCACGCGATCACCGCCTTGGCCCGCGCGCCGCCAGCAGAGGTGCCGACCCTGAGAATGTCGTTCAACGCCTTCTCGCGCGCGGGTCCGGCAAAGGTTGCCTGCATTTCGTCGCGATGTGTCAGGACATCGGACGCCAGTCGCACCAGGGCATCGATCCTCACCCTGGTCGCCGTGCGCGGGCGCGGTCCCAGCACCGGCGCGAATTCGAGCGCCCCCATCCCGCGCGTGCCGGTGTAGCACAGGCGCTCGATGGCACCGAAGCTCTCCGGCGCGCGCCCCTGCGTCGCCAGCCAGGCATCGATCAGGGCATTGCCGAACTTGTCCGGCAGCGAATCCGCCAGCAGCCCCGGCAGGCCGTGAAAGGTGTTGCGCGGCAGCGCGGGAAACTCATAGACGCGGTCGCTCAGCGGCATCACCAGCGGCGAAAGCTCGATGCCGCTGGCGGCGAACCCGGGGTCGTACTGAAAGGCGGCATGGTCGCGTCCCTCCTCCATCGCGACCGCCCCGATGGTCCGCCCCCAGAGCCGGACACTGGCAATCATGACCCGTCACCCCAGGTCCATTTTTTTGCCGCCGCCGGTGCCTTGTGGCCCGTGGCCCGCTGCCGCTTGCGGCCCTGCAGCCGCAGTTGCGCCATCGGACTTGCCGTGCCTTCGGGAACCAGCGCATCCAGCCGCTCAAGCAGGCCGAGCGCCCGGCAGACCCGGACAAACCCGGACAACTGCGTTGCCGCCTGGCCCGACTCCAGGCGCTCTACCGTGCGCTTGGCGACACCCGCCTCCTCGGCCAGTGCCGCCTGAGTTAGGTTGCGCTCCAGCCGGGCTCCCGCCAACCGTTCACCCAGCTCCTGGAGAATGGCTTCATTGGTCAGTGTCGTTTCGATCTTCATAATGCGTCACGTTAGGCGAATTAAACCTATATCGCAATATTTTTCGCCATATTCGGCGAGTTGTACTGACAGAGTCGCGCAGGCGGGGTCGCGGTTAACCCCGCACCCGCCCCGGACCAGCGGCCACGCAAAAAGGGCGATCCGCCTGCGGATCGCCCTCGCACCACGCCATCAGCCGCCGTCGATCAGGTGGCCTTCGCCTTGACGTAGCGTCCCGGCGCCGGTTCGATCTCCTTGTAGGTCGCGTTGCCCGGCTTCTTCGGCGCGGCGATCTTCCGGCCGCTGCGCTCGCCCAGCCATGCGGCCCAGTGCGGCCACCAGCTACCCTTCTGATCGACCGCCCCGGCCAGCCACTCGTCGGCGGTCAGCGCTTCGTCGGCGCCGTCGTTCACCCAGTAGTTGCGACGGTTCTTCGACGCCGGATTGATCGAGCCGGCGATGTGGCCGCTGGCCGCCAGGGCGAAGGTGCTGGGGCCACCCAGTATCTTGCGCGACAGGTACGCGGCATTCCACAGCACCAGATGATCCTCGCGCGCCGCCATGATGTACGATGGAACATTGATCTTGCCCAGATCGATCTTCTCGCCCAGCATCACCAGTTTGCCCGGAACGCGCAGGTTGTTGGACAGATACATGTTGCGCAGGTACCAGGTGAAGCACGGCCCCGGCAGGTTCGTGCTGTCGGAATTCCAGTAGAGCAGGTCGAACGGCTTCGGCTTGTCGCCCTTCAGATAGTTACCGACGACGTACTGCCAGATCAGGTCGTTCGAACGCAGCGCCGAGAACACCGCCGCCAAGTCGCGTCCGTGCATGACGCCGCCCTTGCCGATCTTGGTCTCGTAGGCGTGGACTCCTTCCTCGGTGACCAGGGTGCCGATTTCACCGGGCTCGGAATAGTCGAGCAGGGACGTCATCAGCGTCAGGCTTTCCACCGGATCTTCACCACGCGCCCTGAGCAGCGCCAGCGCCGAGCAGATCATCGGACCGCCGATGCAGAAACCGAGCACGTTGGGCTTGGCCACGCCGGTGATCTCCCGCACGACGCGCAGTGCCGTCAGCGGACCCATCTCGAGGTAATCCTCCCAGGTGATCCTGGCCTGCTCCTCGGTGGCGCTGCGCCACGACACAAGAAATACCGTGAAGCCCTGTTCGACGGCATAGGCGACAAACGAATTCTCCGGTTGCAGGTCCATCAGGTAAAACTTGTTGATGAACGGCGGGAAGATCAGCAGCGGCCGTTCCGCCACCTTGTCGGTGGTCGGGGTGTACTGGATTATCTGGATCAGTTCGTTTTCATAAATGACCGAGCCGGGCGTCGTCGCGATGTTCGTGCCGATCTCGAAAGCCGCCTCGTCAGTCATCGAGATGCGGCCCTTCTGCAGATCCTCCAGCATGTTCTTGAGGCCGTTGGTGATGCTCTCGCCCTTGGTCTCGACCGCAGTCTTGATGAATTCCGGGTTGGTCGCGGCAAAGTTGGACGGCGCCATGGCCTCCACCAGCAACCGGGTCACGAACTGCATCCGCGTCTTGTTCGGCCCTTCCTCCATCGGCGCCGTCTCGGCGACCTTCGTCAGGAAGGCTGAATTGAGCAGGTAGGCCTGGCGCAGATAGTCGAAGAACGGGTTTTCGGCCCACTCCGGGGCGCTGAAGCGACGATCACCCGGTTCCGGCTTGACCAGTGGCTCGGCCGCCTCGCCCGGCTTGCGCTGCAGCATCGACTGCCACAACTGGGCGTGCTGCGCGGCAAGTTCCTGCTGCATCCTGGCGAACGGCTCGAGATCGGGCATCGGCATCGCCGGCGGGCTGCCCGCTGCGGGCGACCCCGACTGCTGCTTGGTCAGAAAATCCATATAGGCCTTGGTCATCGACTGGCCGGCCTGCATCATCTGCTGAAAGACATCCTTGGTTTGATCTGGCGGAACGGACATGGGAATTGCCTCCTCATTGTGGTTATCGCGAAACGCGGGCGCATCATGATCCCGACCGGGGCTATTCTGCGGCAATTCGAGCGCTGCGCATAGAGGACCGATGGCGCTGCTCCCGAACCTTTACCCTGCCGGAGACGCGGACATCGCTCCCGTCGAAATCAGACGGCCACGAGGCCGCAAGACGTAGCTGCCGCGGTCGACCGACAATAATGGCCAAAATCGGCGGCAGCAGCCGAACGTCAGACCGCCTTCAATCAAGCTTGGTCGGGGCTACGGGCGACATGCCACAACGTGGCGCAAGGGAACGGACCGCAACCGGCCCGAGACTGACAACAAATCACCCAACCGCGAACTCGCGCACGGAATTCACTGCTTCGGCCACAGGATCATCTGCGTACAGCGAAACAGCGCCAGCTTGCGGCCGCTGGCCTCGTCGGTGACCACGGCATCCCAGACCTGCGTGGTCCGCCCCAGATGCTGCGCCATCGCCACGCAGGCGATGCTGCCGTCCCTGACCGTGCCCAGATGATTGCTCTTGAGTTCGATGGTGGTGAACGACTGGGCGCCCTCGGGCAAATGAGCCAACGTTGCATAGCCGCAGGCCGTGTCGGCCAGGGCGACGATGCTCGCCGCATGGAGGAAGTCGTTGGGCGCGACATGCAGCTTTTTGACCGGCATCCGGCTGGTCAGCGTATTCGGGGCGAGTTCGATGATCTCGATGCCCAGATAGCCCGGCAGGTATTCGCTGCCGCGCTCTTTGAGAACCTCGATCGAAACGTCGGGGCGCAAAATGCTCATCTTTCATTCTCCTTGTATCAGGCCGAGGCCAGCGCTCGGGACACCGGCGCTTCGCGAATCGGCAGGTTGAGGATGGCGGCAGCGGCGGCGAGCGTCATGTCGGCGTACCACATCCAGCCGAAGTCGCCGAAGCGGGTAATCACCAGGCCGCCCACGTAGGCGCCGAGGAAGCCGCCGATCTGGTGGCTCAGCAGGGTGAGACCGAACAGGGTGGCGAGGTAACGGATGCCGAACAGCTTGCCGACGATGGCGGCGGTCGGCGGCACCGTCGCCAGCCAGGTGAAGCC
>ERZ724507.151-NODE-151-length-29750-cov-4.721233_pt1 | contig 29750 bp, 27 predicted proteins | sample MGYA00376040_ERZ724507 | MGnify/ENA primary metagenome ERZ724507 (study PRJEB28724, sample SAMN07190883) | activated sludge metagenome | isolation source: activated sludge of sewage treatment plant in Hong Hong | place: Hong Kong | collected 2016-03-17 ...
ATCTTCGCTTCATGGGGCTGATCGCCGTCATCCTGTCGGTCGGGGTGCTGTCGATCTATAGCGTGACGCACTCTCAGGACACCGCCTTTCCTTTCTATCTCAAACAGCTGGTCTGGATTCTGCTGGGAACCGTCGCGTTTCTCGTGATGTATCTCTCCGATTATCACAAGATTGCACGCCTGGCGTACCCGACCTACGCGGTTATTTTAATCATGCTCGCGGTCGTGTTGTTCATGGGGAAATCGAGCCGCGGGGCTCAGCGATGGATTCCCATCGGACCATTTGCGTTTCAACCGTCTGAATTCGCGAAACTGGTGCTGGTGCTGGTGCTGGCCAATTATTACTCCCGGGCATCGCGCGTGGGATGGCTGCATCGGGTGGTGTTGCCGGGCTTGATAGTGTTGCCGGGGCTGTTGTTGATCCTGAAGCAGCCGGATTTGGGTAGCGGATTGAGCTTTTTGGCGGTCTATGCGGCCATGTTATTGATGGTCGGCGTCCGGTCGAAGGCGTTGGGCATCATTTTGTTGCTCTCCGTTATGCTGTTCCCGTTCGTCTGGGAAGTGGTCTGGGCCTCGCTGCACGACTATCAACGCGAACGGGTCATGGCCTTCGTGGATCCGGATTACGATCCGGGAGGCAAAGGCTACCATGCGTTGCAATCGAGAATTGCCATTGGGTCAGGCGAACTATCGGGCAAAGGATTGTACGGCGGCACACAAAGTCAGCTGAAGTTCCTGCCTGAAGGGCATACGGACTTTGTATTCGCCGTCTATGCGGAGGAATGGGGCTTTGTCGGCGTCCTCGTCCTGCTGGCTTTGTTTATCGCATTGATATGGGTGTCATTGGAAATTGCCGCGCGTGCGAAGGACACGCTCGGGGCATTACTCGCGGCCGGTATCGTCGCCATGTTGTGTTTTTGCGTGGTCGTCAATATCGGCATGACTGCAGGGATGTTTCCCATCGTCGGGATTCCGCTTCCTCTGGTGAGTTACGGGGGCAGCGCGACCATCATGACGATGGCGTCATTGGGCTTGTTATTGAATGTGAAGCGACGTCGGCTGACCCTGTTTTACTAGGCGATGCCTGGACAGCGGCCGACTTGTTGTGAAATAACCATGTGAACCAGAGGGGCGTCGGGCTGCCGGCGAGACGAGAGAACCCGGACATCTGTCCGCGTGCGTCTCCCAATCCGACCCATCTGGGGTTAAAGGAGTGTGTATGGGTGTGGAGATCGCAATCAGTATCGCGCGGGAAGAAACCCGCGTTGCCGTCCTGGATAATGGTGTCGTGACGGATCTCTATGGCGACCGGGCCAAGGATCAGGATTACGTCGGCAATATTTATAAGGGACGGGTGGCGAAAGTCTTGCCGGGGATGCAGGCGGCCTTCATCGATATCGGGCTGGAGAAGGCGGCATTTATGCATGTCTCCGATCTGTCTATCGATGTAGAGCCGGGAGATACCCTGGTCGAAGGCGACGACGAGGACAATAAGGATTCCGAAGTTCCCAAGCCTAAGCGGCAAAGCTCAAAGCCCATCGAAGAGTTGCTGTCTGAGGGACAGGAACTCATGGTGCAGATTTCCAAAGGCCCGATCGGCACGAAGGGATCACGGGTCACGACCTATGTGTCTTTGCCCGGACGATATCTGGTGTTCATGCCGACCGTGGAGCATATCGGTGTATCCCGCCGGATTCCTCGCGACGAAGAACGCGCGCGTTTGAAGGAAATTATGAAACGGGCGCGGAGGCCGGGGTTCGGCTACATCGTGCGGACGGTCAGTGAAGGGGTGAAAGAAGAGGAATTGCGCTCCGACGTCGAGTTCCTGCATGTCCTCTGGCAGGACGTGCTCACTAAGCGAGACCAGCAGCCCGCCCCGAGCCTCTTGCATAGCGATTTGAGCCTGAGCTTTCGCGTGGTCCGGGATCTCTTCGGCCGTCGAGTCGATCGCTTATTGATTGATTCACGCGAGGAATACAACGCGATCAAGGGCTTCGTGCAACGGTTTTCTCCGGAGCAGACTTCCCGCATCCACTTCTATGACAAGGAAGAAAGCCTGTTCGATTACCTGGGGGTGGAGCAGGAAATCGCCCGCGCGATGAGTCGAAAAGTGTGGCTCAAGTCCGGCGGGTATCTCGTGATTGATCACACCGAAGCCATGACGGTGATCGATGTGAATACCGGACGCTTTGTCGGCAAACGGGATCAGGAAGAAACCATTCTACGGAACAACTTGGAAGCGGCGCGGGAGATTGCCTACCAAGTGAAGTTGCGGGGCATCGGCGGGATCATCATCGTCGATTTCATCGATATGGAGCGGGAAAAGAACCGCGACAAGGTCTATCACGCCTTGGTGGATGCCATGTCTTCGGACAAGGCCCGGACCAGGATTTCCCGCGTGTCTGATCTTGGATTGATTGAAATTTCCCGTGAGCGGGTGCGAGAGGATCTGCTGCGGTCACTCTCTGAACCGTGCCACTACTGCGACGGGCGCGGGTATACGAAATCTCCCATGTCGGTGGCCTACGAAATTTTCAGGGAAGTGCGGCGGCTCGGTCACGAGATCGAGCAGCAACGTGTCGTCGTCGGGGCGCATCCTGCTGTCGCCCTGCTGTTACAGGAGCAGGAGCAGCCCGGGGTAGAGGAACTCGAGCGGCGGTATAGCGCCAAGATTCTTGTGACTCCGGATGATCGGCTGCATCTCGAACAGTTCGACTTAGTCGTCATGTAATGCAGCAAGGCGCCGCCCTGGCTGGTTTTACGCGAACGTCTCGTCTCTGACAGCGCTTCCCGCACCACGGTCACTGAGTCGCACCGACCATGCCTGATGAACTCAGACGATGGTGAATAGTCTATCTCTCCGCCCATGGCTGATGCTCCGTGCGATCCCTGGTGTGGGCGATGCCATTCTGCTCAAGCTGGTGCAGGCGATGGGCTCTCCGGACGCGGTGCTGTCGGCAACGCAAGCGAGCCTGGAAGACGTTGGGTGCAGAGTTCCATTGATCGATGCCATCCGCCGTGGGCCGGACGCACAGGCGGTCAAACAGCTTGATCGGGAACTGGCGGCGGTGCAGCATCGTCAGATCACCGTGCTGACGTATCTCGATCCGCAGTATCCTGCGCCTCTCAAGACGATTCCGGACCCTCCGCCGCTGCTGTATGTCCAGGGAACCCTGCTGGAAAGTGATCGGCAAGCCGTGGCGATAGTCGGGACCAGGAAAGTCAGTTCCGCCGGCCGGGTGCTAGCCGAGGAATTGGCCTGTGAGTTGGCGGAGATGGGCTTCACGATTGTCAGTGGGTTGGCCCGCGGCGTTGATGCTGCCGCACATCGCGGAGCACTCGCCGGCAAGGGACGGACGCTTGCCGTGATGGGATGTGGATTGGATCGCACGTACCCGGCCGATCATGCCGCGCTCCGCCAGGAAATCGAGCGGCACGGGGCGGTCCTCTCCGAACTGCCGCTCGGGTCCGCGCCGCACAGCTACCACTTCCCACGCCGGAACCGCATCATCAGCGGGCTGTCGTTAGGCGTCGTGGTGACCGAGGCCGCGGTTGAAAGCGGCTCTCTCATTACCGCGCGATTGGCCGGTGAACAGGGGCGCGAGGTGTTTGCGGTGCCTGGCTTTGTGAAGGCCGAGAATAGTCGCGGACCGAATAGCCTGCTCAAGGATGGCGCGAGGCTCGTCGAATCCGCGCAGGATATTCTGGATGAATTGTTGCCTCAGCTGGATGCCGCGTTTCGCGAACGGCTCGGCGATCGCGCGAGAGGAGCCCTACCGGCTATGCAATTAGGGCCCGAGGAAGCGATGGTATATGATGCCGTATCGGTATTGCCGCAATCGGTCGATGATGTCATTCGACGCAGCGGGCTTGCGGCCGCGCAAGTCACCGCAGTGTTGCTGTCCTTGGAATTGAAAAATTGTGTCCGCCAGTTGCCCGGCAACGAGTATGTGCGCCTCTGAGTGGACCCGTTGAGAGATTCAAGCTGACAGGGTCTCGATATTTGTTATAGTGAGTGTGATAGTCTGGGCGCAGGTACTTAGGAACATGGAGCCACATGGCCAAATCTCTGATCATCGTTGAGTCGCCCACCAAGGCGCGAACCATCACCAAGTATCTCGGACGAGGATATTCCGTCATGGCCTCCGTGGGGCATGTCAAAGATTTGCCGACCAGTAAACTGGGCGTCGATCTGGAGCATGACTTTGAACCTCAGTACGTTACGATCAAGGGCAAATCCAAAGTCCTTGCAGACATCAAGAAAAAAGCTCAGCAAGTGGATACGGTCTTCTTAGCGCCGGACCCTGATCGTGAAGGGGAGGCGATTGCCTGGCATATCGCGCAGGAACTGCACGGCAAGGGCAAGAAGAAAGACGGCAAGGTCTACCGTGTGCTCTTTAACGAAATTACAGAATCGGCGATCAAACGCGCGCTGAAGTCCCCCGGTGAAATTGATATGAAGCTGGTTCAGGCGCAGCAGGCGCGCCGGGTGCTTGATCGTATCGTAGGGTACCAGGGCAGTCAGTTGTTATGGAAGAAAGTGCGGCGCGGTCTCAGCATGGGACGCGTTCAATCCGTCGCGGTGCGGCTTATTTGCGACCGGGAACAGGAACGCGAAAAGTTCAGAGCCGAGGAATATTGGTCCATTGTCGCGCTCTTGCGTGGAGACAATCCTCCGGCTTTCGAGGCCAAGCTGCATTCCATCAACGGGCAGGATGCCGATATCGGTACGAGTGCGCAGGCCGAGCAAATCCTCAATGCCGTGCAAGGCAAAGCATTTGTCGTTCAATCCATTGAGCGGAAAGAAAAAAAGCGAAACCCGGTCGCGCCCTTCATCACCAGCCGATTGCAGCAGGAAGCCGCCAGGAAATTGCATTTCACCCCGAAGAAGACCATGACGCTGGCGCAGCAATTGTATGAGGGCGTGGAAATCGGCGCAGAAGGCCCGATGGGTCTCATTACGTATATGAGAACCGATTCGCCGAGAATCTCCCAAGAGGCGACCGAAGATGCGAGGCTGGTGATTCGCGAGCGTTTCGGAGAGGAGTATCTGCCGGCGACTCCTAATGTGTACAAGACCCAAAAGGCGGCCCAGGAAGCGCACGAAGCCATTCGTCCAACGATGGCGGCTCGCGATCCTGAATCCATCAGGCAATTTCTAGAGCAGGATCAATACAATCTGTACAAGCTGATCTGGAATCGGTTCATTGCCTCACAGATGGTCCCGGCTATCTTAGATGTGACGCGGGTCGATTCCAGTCCGGTCGGGACCCCAGAGCGCTACGTGTTTCGCACGACCGGCACCGTCGTGAAATTCCCCGGCCACACAGCCGTCTATCTGGAGGGGACCGACAAGGAATTGCCCTCGCAGAAGCCTAAAAGTGAGCAAGAGTCGGAGGACGAGTCGGACCGGCAGCTTCCCGTACTCCGTGAAGGAGAGTCGCTGCATCTGGTCACTCAGGAAGCACAGACCCTGCCGGGCCTTATCTCAAAGCAGCATTTCACCCAGCCGCCGCCTCGTTACAACGAAGCGCTGTTGATCCGTGAACTGGAAGAAAAGGGCATCGGTCGTCCATCGACCTATGCAGCGATTATTTCTACGATTCAGGATCGGAAATATGTCGAGAAGGTCGAGGGCCGCTTTCTGCCGACCGAAACGGGTCGGACGGTCAATGACTTTTTGCTGAAGGGGTTTCCGGATCTGCTGGACACAGAATTCACCTCGCATATGGAAGAGCAACTCGACGAAGTTGAAGAGGGAACCAAGCCGTGGGTGTCTGCGGTGAGGGAGTTTTATGCCCCCTTTGTCAGGGAAATGGAGCTGGCGCAAAGCATTCCCGGCCCCAAAGACATCGTTGAGCCCCCGACCAACCTGCCTTGTGAAAAGTGCGGCCGCATGTTGGAGATCAAGTGGGGGCGAAACGGAAAGTTTTTGGCCTGTCCTGGATATAAGGAAGATCCTCCCTGCAAGAATACGCAGAACTTTGAAAAACTTCCCGACGGGACAATCAAAATCGTTCCCAAGCTGGAGGAGACGACCGACGAAAAGTGTGAGAAATGTTCAAGCCCCATGGTCGTCAAATCTGGCCGCTTCGGAAAATTTCTAGCCTGTTCCGCTTATCCCGAATGCAAAACGACGAAAGCCATTGCCCTGGGGGTGAAATGTCCACAGCCTGGATGCGGTGGGGATCTGGTTCAAAAGCGCACGAAAAAAGGGCGAAACTTTTATTCGTGTAGCCGTTATCCGGAGTGCGAGTTTGCGCTTTGGGATCGGCCGATTAATAAGCCCTGTCCCAAGTGTCAGGCCCCGTTCCTCATTGAGAAAGTCAGTAAGCAAGCCGGCCGCTCTGTGCAGTGCCGTAATGAAGAGGAGTGCGGGTACCGCGAAGCCGGATAATCTCGACGCAGGGTCTGCACGTCCCAAGTTTTTTTCTCACCTTCCTTGTTCTTCAATCCCGATCGACCGAATCTCCATCTGCACTTTACCGATCTGCTCGCGCGAGGACACGTGTTCTGATGAGGACAATGAGAAGCGTTCTCGGCGATGTTGAGAACCGCCCTCATAAATACGTATATCAATGGTTGACAAGCCCTTCGAGAATCTCTAAGTAAGGAGTACAATAATGGGGAAGCAGGAATTGCGTAGCGACTAAACCAGATACTAGTCCATAGGCCGTGAGACGTTATGGCCGGAGGAGGGGGATATGAAGGCAAAGCAAGGCGTTATTGAGCTGCTGAATAAAGTGTTGACCGCGGATCTTACCGCCATCAATCAATATTTCGTCCATGCAAAGATGTGCGCCAATTGGGGCTATGAACGGCTCCATCACAAAGTCAGGGAGCGCAGTATTGATGAGATGAAGGATGCGGACGAACTGATCAGCCACATTTTGTATTTGGAAGGTGTGCCCAACGTTCAACGCATGAACACGGTCCATATTGGAGAGACCGTTCCCGAGCAGTTGAAGCTCGACCTGAAGGCCGAGCAGGAAATGCTCGCCCTATTGAGTGAAGGAGTAGTGCATTGTACGAAGGTCGCGGATTTTACGACGCGGCACATGTTCGAAGATATGGCGAAGGATGTGGATGAACATATCGATTGGATTGAGACTCAGATGGAAACGATCAAGCAGATAGGCCTCGAGAATTACCTCGCTGAGCAGATCAAGAAAGACAGTTAAACCCGCGCCGGAATGGTGCAGTGAGGACATGGGCATGAAAGCGAAAGAGGGCGTTCTCGATATTTTGAACAAGGTGTTGGTGAGTGAGCTCACGGCGGTGCACCAGTATCTGCTGCACGCCGCTCTGTGCAAGCATTGGGGCTATGCTCGACTCCACGAGCACTTTAGCCATTTGGCTCAGGAGGAGGTCAGCCATTCCTCCGGTTTGATCGATCATATCCTCTACCTTGGCGGATCCCCGGAGATGGGACGTCTGGATGCCGTGGCAGCGGGCAAGAAAGTGTCGGAGCTCTTCTCGGCAGATTTAGCTTTTGAGCGTGAGGACGCAGATGCGCTTCGTCAAGGCATCGCACACTGCGCGAAAGTCGGGGATTTCACCACCCGACATCGGCTGGAAGACATGATCATCGATACGGAAGAACACATCGATTGGTTCGAGACCCAGCTTCGAACGATCGAACAGGTTGGAGAAGATCGCTACCTGGCGGAACAACTCACCGCCGACAAGTCCTAACCGCAACCGGAAGTGATGGCGGGTCCGCGAGCTCAAATACTGGCTGACCCGCCATTCTTTTATTCTCACTCTGCATTCCCAGACCTCATCACTTGTTGAGCTCCGCCTCAAGAAGTCTGCTGCAAGCCCTGAATCGTTTGTCTCTGCTGTCGAGCAATAGTCAAACGAATAGCCATGGGAGACTGTCCCGTTGCTCGCTTGAAGAAGTGGCTGAAGGCGAATTGATCGCTGAACCCCAGCGCTGAAGCGATTTCCGTCAGCGTCTGTCTGGTCGTGATGAGGAGCGCACGGGCTCGTTCGACTCGCTGTCGCCGGAGATATTTAGAGAACGGCTCGCCCATGATGCGGCAAAACAGATCAGAGCAATATTTTTCAGAATAGCCGAGGAAATTCGCCAAGACCTTCAGCGTCACGCCACGATGGAGATTCTCGTTTACAAAGGCCGCGATGCGCGAAGGTTGCGTGTGAGGGATAGGCGGAGGCTGTGTTTCCGGGTTGATGGCATGGGAGAGGTTAAAAAGATCACATATCAGATCCCCCAAGTCCTGTTCCGTTCTGACCTGTTCCAGCCGGTCCGCCCACTGTGGCGATTGGACTCGAAGCTCTGATGAGAACGTGTGCAACCGATCAAATGAAATATTCGAGGTAGAAGATTTTCCTGACATCATGCCCTCCGTCGAATTACAGAGCCACGTTAACGAGTAATTTGGAGATACGACTGGTTAGATGCCTGAGCCTGTCATGTATGCCTCTCGCACATGTTCTGCTGACGGTTGCGAAGGCATGGCGTCGCTGGGGAGATCGGAACTATGGTATGCCCGGTAGTGGTCGTGATTGCGCAGAAGCTCAATGAACGTGACGCAGAACGCAGGATCAAATTGAGAGCCGGCGGAGGCTTGAAGCGTACGCAGGGCGCTGTCCCACGAGTTGGTTCGGCTGGTGATGCTGTCAAACACATCGGCAATCGCGAGAATTCTCGCTGAGGCGGGAATGTACTCGCCGCGCAGCCCGTAGGGATATCCGGCTCCGTCCCACCGCTCATGATGATGGGCAATCAGCCGTGCCGCCACTTGAAGAAATGTATAGGAAGTCAGCAGTGCGGCCCCTTCGCGAGGATGGCTTTGGATCAGGGCATAGTCGTTAAGTGTATGAGGAGCTGGCGCACCGAGCAGATGTCCCGGCATCATGAGGAGCCCAACGTCATGCAGCAATGCCGCATAGCGCAAATCCAGGCGTTGATGTTTGGTAAGCCCAAGGCGATCGGCCAGCAATAAGGCATAATGTGCGGTGCGTTCCCCATGTCCGAAGTGCCCGGGAATGACGGTTTCGATCCGTCGTGCCAAACGCTCAAGTTGGATCACCCTGACCGCCTCAAGCGACTCCGGGGAAAGCTGTAAGGTATTGAGGGCTGAGAGCTGCGTCGCCAGGTCTTGAATAAGTTGACTTGTGGTTGGTATCGGTCGTGTCGAACGATGCATGAAAGTCCTCCAAAATGTCAGAGCCCAAGACCATGTGGATGGTCTTGGGCTCTGGGCGAAATACCTCTGGCCGCACATGAGTGGTATACATGCCGCAATGCTAGGTCATGCGTGTTCTCCGCGTTTCCCTGCCATTAACGGTTGTTTCAAGATCCACATCTCGTGGAGAGGGATGACGAACATGATGAAGAATCCTGCGGTCATGAATGTATCGCCTGTCAGCATGGTTAAGACGAAGACGGGAGAAACGTAACTAATCAGCCAAGGCGATAAGAGGTCGAGTATGACTCCTCCGAAGGAAAGCCATGTCGTGACTATTTTTAGTCGGTTACTGGCGTTAGTCAAATAGAGGACATGGACAAGGATCATAAACACGACCGGCATCGTGAACAGATGGAAATGGGTAATTTCAGCCAGCTCACGGAAAGACATCGGTTCGCCGAAGGTGGCATTGGAGCCGCGGTAATGATCAGCAATCCCTTGTGGGGATAAGCCAGTCATGCTGTGTGCCCAGAAAAAAGAGAACGTGAAGCCTGCAAGCATCAACAGGAGAAAGAATGTATAGACGAGCCTGATGTGGCGATCCGAATCGCGGAGGCGAAAACGGGTATTGAAATTACGCATGTCTGCTGAAAATCAGTTCCCAAAAATCGACTTGAAGAAGCCCTTCTCCGTTTTTTGAGCGGTCACAGTGTCGCTGCCCCGCCCTTGGGGTTTCAAGTAAAATTCGTCCACGAGGACGAGAACGCGTTTGATTCCTGCCGTCATCGAGCGAACGGACATGGTGGCGCCGCTGATGTTGATGATATCTTTATTGATTCGCACTGGGTCGAGAACGGATTTCCCCTCATATTGCACATTAAATCGCTTGGTCCGTACCTCGCTGCCCCGCGCCTCGCGAAAGGTGAGCAATTCCACATTGGAAACCAGGCCATGAGCATCTACTCCGACCATATAGGTCATGGGCTTGTGTTTGCCGATGGTGTTTTGGACCAGGGCGTACCCGTCAATGTGTGTGCCGGTCTCGCCAATATAGACTTCGAATGATTCCTCCGGGAATTTCCACCCGATACGGCTTTCGATCAATGCTTTCTTGTCCTGGGGAAGGTTCAGCAGTTCCCTTCTCACGCGCTCCGATTTCGGAAACATGAGTTTGACGGCTTCTTCTTCAGTAAGAAAGACTTCGGCCAGGGACATTTCCTGCTCTGTCAAATAACGTTTGAGCTCATTGTCCCATACACGCTCGGCCTGGGCGTTGAGTGGAGCGAGAGCGAAGGCGCCGGTGAGAGTGAGCAGCAGCAATAACGGCATCATAACGGCGTACACCCCTGTTGTTTTAATTTTTCGTTCAGTCGAGTGGTCACCTCTGCTGTCGCCTCTTCGGATGGTTCCACGGGCCACCACTTAGTGGCCTGGGACGTGACTCCTCCTCGTGAATGCCAGCGCTGGCGTGTTTCCAGCAGGCTGACGGAGACAGCGCCATTCGATGTCTTGAGGGCGAGACTCATACGCGCGCGCTCTCTGTTCCCAAATCCTGTGCGCCCGAAAATGCCATAACTGCGCTCTTTTCCATCCATCTCCAGCCAGCCGGTCTCGATGACGCCTTTGGCTTTGTCCTGGGACGTGATCGAATAGCTTTTCATGGTATCCATCGCGGCGTCCCAGACGACGTCTTGTGAGCAGGAATAAGACTGCTCGTGACTGCCGCTGAGCGAGGCGCAACCGATGGTAAGGAATGCTGCTGCTGCGATAAATATGTGTGCCCTTTGCACGGAAATCCTGCCTCTTGTGAATCCGGCGGCCCTCCCCGTAGAGAGAGCCGCCGGGGTGTGAATTTAGAAATACGTCGCTGCAGAAATCACGAATGCGCTGTCATGAATGCGCTGTCCAGTATTGGGATTAAACGATTTCGGCATGTATTGGTAGCTGGCCTTGAATACGGCATCTTCGATCGGCCGATAATTGAGACCGAACGAAAACTGCTCTAATTCGCCAGAGTTTTCTCCACGATTGTCCATATTGAGATTGACCCGGTCATATCTGAACACGGCGGTGAATGTTGATCCCTCACCAAAGCGCTTCGGTGATAAGGCCGTGAGGAACGCGGGCATGAAATGATAGTTCGCCTGGACATAGAATCCCTGCATCCGCTGCGGAGGGGCGGCAAATGAGTTCAAGGTATTAAGTCCGCTAAGTAGCGAGCCGGGAGTGGCGAAGGTGGCTCCCTGAACCGCGCGGGAATTGCCCCGTGCATAGGCCCAGGCCGCTTCTCCCAAGAGCTCGAATGGGCCACGTTGGAAGGTCCAATCGATGGCGGTAATGCTGAGGGGGTTGTAGCTCAGGGGGGAAGCATTTCCGAAGTAGCTGGATCCGGCAACTTCGACACCGAGCATCGGGCTGAACGCGACGCGGCCAGAGACCGCCTTTCCGTTGTTGATATCCAACCCATCTTCAGAGGGGCACTTGCGCTGTCGGGAACGTCGAGTGCCGTCTTCTTCACGAATGCGAGGGCTTCCGTCCCCGTTATATCCGCATGGGCCGGTGGTGACATAGAATTCGTAGTCAAGCTTGCTGGTTCGACCCGGGTACAGGGTGCCATAAAAGCCGGCGCCCGTTTCGGCCATCGTCGACGGAATCACCAGACGACTGACGAGTGGTCGATCGGTGAGATCGTTGAGCGGCGAGTCATGCAACAGGTTGAACTTCCCGATCGGAACCAAAAGAATGCCTGCGCGAAGGTTGAACGGTTCTTTGACCAAGTAGTCGATGTGGGCGAACTCCAAGCCGATTTCGGCCCCCTGCGTGGCATCTTCACGAATGCCATGCTCGATTTCAATTTCAGCGGCGAATTTCACATGCTCGGTGATGTCGGCATAGATGAATGGAACAAATCGTTGTTGATCAAATCCGTTGGTGGTCCCGCTTCCCATGCCTGATTCAAGAACGCCATTGCGGTGTGAACGGTACTGTATGTCCATGTACCCACCGACGATCGCTTTTGGAGCGGCGACAAACGGCTTGGCATAAACCAAGCGTCCAGATCCGGTGGACCCGAACGACAATGCTGCTTGGTTCTCGGTTCGACGTTCTTTTCCGACTTCCGGAAGGGAGCCGATACCCGGCTCATTACCAGGGGCACCCACAGTTTCCCTGTGATCGCCGGCACCTTCGCGACGTTCATGCTCCTGCAATCGCTTTTCAACCGCTTCGTCAACCAGCTTCTTGATCTCCTCCGGGGTCATGTTATCTGCCAACGCCGGCATTGCCGGTAAACTGGCCAGGACCAGAGCCCCGAGGATTGCCCGAATCTTCATGGGGATCCTCCATCCGCGAGTAAGGTTATGGTATGACTCGGGACTCAATGGTCTCTGGTCTGTAATGAAAGCCTGAGTGTGGGGTTGAAGCCCTGGATATTGTCCGGTGACGAGGCCTCCTTTCGTGAATCGACTCATGTTGGCACCGTGCCCCATCCTTCGATTGAGGTAAAAGGAATGACCACAATGCGTTTGCAGCGCTTGCATTTAAGCTCGAGCCCTTGTCCGCGAACTTTGGCGATCAGTTGACCGCATTCGCAGCGTGTTTCGCTGTCTTGGCACAAGGAATGTATTGCGTTATTGGTTGGTGTCATAGTGAAGTGTCGAGTTCCTGGTATTGAGAACGATTATTAATATCCCGATCAGTAGGGTAATGTCAAGACGCTTTTGGGAAGGTGTGCTGAGCTCATCGGATCCTGAGGAAACGGACGACTTAGCGGGAGATTAGGGATTGGGCAGGCACATGGGAGGCGGCATGGTGAAGCGGGAATTCACGACAATGCCAAGGTTGCAATTTTCTTCAGTGGCAGAGAAGATGACTCGCTGCAGATTCCCACTAACCAAGGACCATGCCGATGAAGTTGTCCATTAATAGTCACCCCTTGCGAGCATTTCTATTCATGTTCGTAAACGATGCTGTCCTACGGCGCGGGTTTGCTTTGGCAATTCGGGGAAGCCTGGGGCTGCTATTGTTACTTGGGCTGGGGTGCGCAGGTGGAAACCTTGGAACCTCTCCCATTCTCGTCAAGCGCACCCAAATGCATATGGGTACGTGGGTGAGCATTACGGCAGTCGCCCCAGACCGAGAGGCAGCTCAATACGCCGCATCGGCAGGATTTCAGGAAATACATCGGTTGGAAGAATTGTTGAGTACTTGGATTAAAGATAGCGAACTGTCACGGGTGAATGGAGCAGCGGGTAAAGAAGCTGTCTCTGTCAGTCCTGATACGATGAAGGTCCTTCAGGCATCAGTTGCGATGGCTCGGCTTACCGGCGGTGGCTTCAACATTCTGGTCGGTCCCGCGGTCGAGGCTTGGAGTGTGTTGGATCGCCAGCAGATCCCGTCGGAGTCTGAGCTAGAGAACATCCGTCCTCTCACGAACTTGAACGCGTTGCAATTAAGCCAGGCGCAGGGAACCGTCTATCTTGCAAAACCGGGAATGCGCGTGGATGTGGGAGGCATCGGTAAAGGGTTTGCGGCCGACATGGCAGTGGAGGCGATGCAAAAAGCCGGTGCAACGGCGGGGGTTGTGGCATTGTCGGGGGATATCCGGACATTTGGCCAAATGCCTGACGGAACGACCTTTCCATTCGGTATCCGCCATCCACGGCGCGAAGGAACAGTACTGGCATTCGTAGATCTTCAGAATGAGGCAATTTCTACGGCGGGCGATTACGAGCGCTATTTCGAGCGGGATGGAGTCCGATATCATCATGTCCTTGATCCGGTGACCTTGCAGCCGGCACGCGACTGTCAAAGTGTCACGATTGTCGCCAAAGACGGCCTGACGGCAGATGGGTTGGATACGGGCATTTTTGTGATGGGCCCAGAACGGGGACTCGCGCTAGTGGAATCGTTGCCTGGTGTCGGCGCAGTGATCGTCGATCGTGACGGAAAGGTCTGGGTGTCCTCATCCCTCAAAGGACGAGTTCGAATCAAGGACGGCGTCGACTAGTGTTGTCATACCTTCAGCGTGAGTCCCAGTCGGAGAGGCGAGCGGGAAGCATGCTGAACGAAGGGCCGGCATCAGCCAGGTTATGGTCCTAGCTGGTAGCGGATGGGGACATGGAGAGTGACCGGTGATTGTTCGAGAGGCTGCGTCAGCGCGATCGGTGAAATCTTTCGCACTGTTTCAAGTGCGGCTTGATCAAGAGTGTCATGCCCGGAACTTTTTGCGACCGCGGCGGACACGATTTGGCCATCTTCCTGAATCACAATTCGGACGACCACTCTCCCTTCCACGTGCTTGAGCCGTGCATCCACGGGGTACTCTTTGAGCGCTTCAATGCGTGGCAAGAGAATGCCTGCAAGCCAGCCATAATCGACCTTTCTGGGCGCCGGGACGTTGTTCGCTGATGGGGTGAGCGCGGCGGTTGAGGTCGGGGCTGGGGGCTGTTCGGTGGATTGCTGTGCAGATGGAAAAGGGGACGTTGGTGGATCTGGGACTTCATGATCTTTGGCTGGGGAAGTGACTGGTGCTTGCTGTGGATGAACTTCCGCCGGGGAAGGGACCACTGGCGCGGGAGAATGGTCCGTTGCCGGCTCCGGTCGGGGAGCTTCCACTGCCTCAGGAAGAGGCCGCGCGAGAGAGCGTTGAGGTGCCGGCTCGATATTCTGAGGCGGCGATGGAACAACGGGGGTAGGTGTCAGCGGTTCATGGATACTAGTGTGAGAGGCCGGGACCGATTTCGAGGAATGTTGTACATCGGAGGCCGCGTGGCGCGGAGAGGGTATCGGCGTGCTCTGCGCTGTCATGCGCGCAGGAGTTGAGGGAACTTGCGGTTTGTCGAGCGTGGGAGTTGACGCGGATGGGGTGACGACGGTCACGTCCCACTGAAACGACGAGGATGGCGGGGCGAGTCGAATCTTGGCGGCGAACAGGGTGGCCAAGAAGACCGCTGCGCCGTGCAAGCAGAGCGAGATGATCCATCCGCTTGCCCGCAAGCGGACGAAAGCGTCCGGCATGCCGGCAGGGGGAGCGGTCACAAGCGCACGACCTCCAGGCTGACAGATTGGAAGCCCAGGCCACGGATCTCATCCACAACCGAAACAAAACGTTCCAGCAGCGTGACCTTGTCCGCTCGCACGACGACCAGGGATTCGCGCGGGTGGGTCAACATCACGCTTTTGAGGCCATCAACTGGAACAGGCCGGTCGTTCAAAAACAGATCTCCGTTGGCGGTCAAGGTGACGACGACGGGCACATCTTTATGATCCCCCGCCTCTTTCGCCTTGGCGAGGTTGACGGGAATTTGGCCCGTGCTGATGAAGGTGGCGGTCGTCAGGACGATGACGAGCAGCACCAACATCACATCCACCAGCGGAATGACGTTGATTTGATTAACCTCTCGTTCCATGTTGCACCTTATAGGTCGTCAGCAGTTCAGCGACACGTCGGCGAAGAATATTGTTCATGACGACGCAGGGAATTGCCACAAGCAGACCGACCGCTGTTGCCTTCAGGGCCAGGCTCAGACCGATCATGATGGTATTCACGGCCATGGTTCCGGAGGTTCCCATCGTATGAAAGGTCATCATGATTCCTAAAACCGTCCCCAGCAATCCGATATACGGTGCATTGGCTGCGACGGTGCCGATGATGACGAGTCGCTTGGTCAATGCCATTTCAAAGGTCTGCACGTCGGTAAACTGCGCCAGATTGACGCGTCGATAATATAGCCACCGCTCCACTGCGACCGCGACTGACCACACGCTCAGCGCGATCAACAGGCCAATGATCCCATACTCCACCGCATTTTTCAGCACGTCCATTCGTTGTTCCTCCACTGTTATCGCCGGGGAGAGCCCGCATAACATCGTTGCGGATGTTCTTCTCCGTCTTGTTCGGTCTCGCGTCAGGAAGTGAGTCTGATGTCACGCCACCGGCGGAGAGCCGGGCGGTTGCGGAAACACGACCGTATGGGTCGCCACCACGCGCAGGGCGATGGCGGTTCCAACCTGATAGATGCTCAGCGACGATTCACTACTATGCACAATTTGGCCTGATGGGAGCTGGATGGTATAGACATTCTCCGAACCTTTGAATTGCCGTGCAAGGATATGGGCATTGGCTCCTTTAGTTGGGACGATGTGGATATCGTCGGGGCGAATCATCACAACAACATGCGTGCCCGTCGCGAGGTGTTGAGTATTCGGAAAGTCGCCGAGTTCTGTCGTCACCAAGTGGTGCGTCACGACTCCGGCGATAAAATCCGCCTGGCCGACAAAATCGGCAACGAAGGGGGTCGTCGGAAGGTGATAAATGGCTTCGGGGGTATCGAACTGTTCCAGGCGTCCCTTGTTTAAGACCGCCACACGGTCAGCCATGGAAAACGCCTCATCGTGATCATGCGTGACGAGAATGGCCGTGGTCTTGGTTTGTCTCAGCAGGGCGTGAAGATCCTGGCGCATGCGACTCGCCATATCGGGATCGAGATTGCTGAATGGCTCGTCGAGAAGGAGCAGCACCGGACGAAGGGCAAGGGCCCGGGCGAGGGCGACGCGTTGCTGTTGACCGCCGGACAGTTCATGCGGATACCGGTGCTCCAATCCACGCAGCCCGGTTAACGTGAGTAGGTCGTCGACGATTGCCTGCTGCTCGGTTCGTGGAAGGTGTCGCAGGCCGAATGCAATGTTCTTTTCGACCCGTAAATGGGGAAACAGGGCGTATTCCTGGAACACCATGCCGATATGCCGCTGCTCCGTCGGAATCATGGTATCCGGCGAGGAGACCCGTTGACCGGACAGCGCAATAGTACCCCTGGTCACCCACTCAAATCCGGCGATGGCGCGAAGAATAGTCGTTTTGCCGCAGCCGGAAGGCCCGAGGAGGCAGAGAATCTCCCCTTGGTGGACCGTGAAGGTGATGCCCTCGATGGCCGGTCGTGTGGGCTCATAGGCGCACGATACGTCGCGCAATTCAAGGACGGCCGATCGTTCGACGGTCGTGTCCAGAGTATTCGGGATTATTCCCTCGGATGCGGGCTGTTGCTGGCCTGTTATAGATTCGTTCACGAGGCTCACGTGACGCCCTTCTGCGCCTCTCCACGCCAGTCTTTGGAAACCAGCAGCATCAGCGCTGGAAGGCTCAAGATGACGATGAGCAATGCGGCAGGCGCCGCCAGTTGGTAATACTCTTCGCTGGCTTCCAGCCACACGCGGATGGCCAGTGTATCAAATCCTACAGGTCGCAACAGCAATGTGGCCGGCAGTTCTTTCATGGTCTGAAGAAACATCAACACCCATGCGGCCACAAATCCATTGCGGACGAGCGGAAGCGTGACTCGCCACAGGCTTTGGTGAGTCGTGCATCCCAGGGTGCGGGCGACTTCCTCGACATTGGGTGTCACTTGTTGCAGGGCCGGTTCCATGGATTGGAGGCCAACCGGAAGGAAATGCAGAATATAGGCGATGATGAGCACGACCACAGTCCCATACAATGCCGGTGCGAAGTGGGTAAAAAGTACGAGAACTGCCAGTGCGGCTACCGGTCCCGGCAGCGCATAGCCGGCATAGGCGGCTTGAAGGCAGGCAATGTTCAGTCGTGAGGGGCGGCGGCTCGCGAGGTAGGCTAACGGAAGGCCGATGATGACCGCGCCGCAGGCTGCCAGTGCTGCCAGGAAACTGCTGTTCCAAATAAAGCCCAGAAAGCGCGTGTCCAACGCGCCTTGAGAAATGGCTTCCACGCTCCATTGGATCAACATGGCTGCCGGAATGCCAAACGCGGCTCCGAAGACCAGGACAACGTAGCTGGTGATGAGCGCTGTTCCGAGTGGCCCTGCATGTTGACGTGTCGATCGTCGGTATCGACCCGATGTCTGATAGAAGCGACTGCGTTGGCGAAACCATCGTTCGGTCACCAGGAAGATGATGGCCATCACGACGAGCAGGAGGCTCAAAATACTGGCGGCCGTGTGGTCATATCGGCTGGTCATCTGTTGGTAGACCGCATAGGTCAGGGTTTGGTACCGGAGTAAGGACACCGCACCGAAGTCTGAGATCACATACAGGATGACGAGTGCCAACCCCGCTGCAATGGCCGGGCGAATAAGCGGGAGCGTGACCCGCCGAAGCGTAGCCCATGGAGAGACGCCGCAGGCGCGCGCGACTTCTTCAAACGAGACATTGAGATTTTGGAGTGCGCTTCGTACCAGCAGGTACACGAAGGGAAAGGTGTCGAGGGCCATGATCATGGTGACCCCGGGAAAACTTTGGGGCGAGGGCAGGCGAGCCTCATGGCCGAAGAGCAGTTGCCACCACTGTTCTGTCGGGCCGCCCATTCCCAGTAGGTGGGCATAGACGTACGCCAGCACGTAGGTGGGCATAGCGAGAGGCAGCGCAAGGGCCCATTCCCATATGCGGCGACCGGGGAAGTCGTATCGAACGGTGATCCAGGCCAGCGATACGCCTAACACCAACGTAATCAGCGCGACGCCAAGGGCTAACGACAGCGTGTTCCCCAACAGTTCTGGAATGCGGGTGGACCAGAGGCGAGCCCATACGGCCGGTGCGGCCGTCATCGCGACATAGACAATGTACGCAGTGGGCAGGACCAGGAACGCTGCAGTGAAGAGACTGATCCACTGCAGGGAAGATGGCGCCTGAACTCTGGTGGCAGTAAGCATGCTCGGCCACAGGGGTCAGCGAAGGCCGACCTGCTCGATCAGGGTGAGAGTGGATTCGCGCAATTCAGCGAGTCGGGCTAGAGGAACGAGTGCCGCGCGGAAGCTATGCCGATCGACGAGAGCCGGGTCGGCTTTTACGTCCGGGTGCAGTGGATATTCTTTATCCAAGTCCGCAAAGAGTTTTTGCCCCGCCTGGGCCACCAGAAACTCGATTAATAGTTTGGCGCTGTCGACGTGTTTCGAGGCTCGGGTCACTCCGATGCCGGTCACATTCATGATGGCCCCCATGCCGCCTTCCTGCTGATCGGTCATGATCGCGGCGATGGGCGCGGTCGGCTGTGCTGCCAGATGACGATAAATATAGTAGTGATTGACGATGCCGGCTGCGACCTGGCCCTTTGCGACTGCTTCCACAATTTGTGAACTTTTCTGGTAGACCTGCGACCCCGCATTGGTCTTCAGGCCTTGGAGAAATTGTTTGGTGCGTTCGTCCCCGAAGGTGGTCTTAATGACGGACACGCCGGCTTGAAGGTACTCGCTGCCGGAATTCGGGATGGCAATTTTGTCTTTCCATTGTGGCTGGGCCAGGTCGAGCAGCGACTTGATTTGCTCGGGTTTCACCAGAGTCGTGTTATAGACGACCACCCAAAATCGGCCGGAAAGCCCGATCCAGCTGTTGTCCGAAGCGCGGAATTGAGAGGGAATGGCCCGCTCGACTTCACGCATGTTCATGGGACGAAGAAGTTTGAGTTCTCGCGCATGTTCGAGGCTTCCGGCATCGTTGGTCAGAAAGACATCGGCAGGGGTGTGGTCCCCCTCTGCCTGCAACCGGTTGACCAACTCGGTGGTTCCTGAGGACAGGAGTTCGATCTGAATGCCGCTTTTGGTTTGGAATTCGTCAAGAACCGGCTTGATCAATCGCTCAGCACGACCAGAGTAAACGACGAGTTTGTCGGCTGCATCCGCAGTCTTGGCAGGCCACTCCTGGAGTATCAACGCCGAGATGAGCAGGGTCAGAGCAAATACGGTGCGAGGGAATGAAGCCATGCGGCGTGCCTCCACGAGTGAGGACGCTCGGGGCGTCCTAGTTGAAATTGATAAGCCGTCTCAAGATGATACCGGATGTGAAGAGAATCCGTCAATGGCGGCAGCGCGCGCAGAGGCCGTACAGTTCTAGTCGATGGGTTTGAATGACAAATCCATTCTTTGTGGCGACTTCCTCTTGGAGTCGTTCGATTTCGCAATTCTCAAACTCCACAATGGTGCCGCAACCGGTGCAGATCAGATGATCGTGATGACCTTTGTGAGAGATGTTGTCGTATTGTGTCTGGGTACCGAAGTGTCGAGCCTGGGCAATGCCAGCCTCGCAAAACAGGTTCAGAGTGCGATAGATGGTGGCGAGGCCAAGATGGGGGTCCTTCTTCGCGAGCTGATGGTACATGGTTTCAGCCGTGACGTGTTCCTGTCGCAGAAACGCGGTCAGGATCAGTTCGCGTTGGCGAGTCAGCTTTAATTGGTGCTTGGCCAGATGCTGGCGAAGCACATCCATCTCTTTAAGATTTTTGCTCATGGTGTGTGACTCGGCGTGAAAGAGGCTCATTAAAAACGAAAGTGCCTCGATCGGTCAAGAGGGGACGCGCAGTAGGCCATTGTCGATTGACGAATCGGAAGCGGCCTGTTTATAGTCCCCCGTCACCGCCAATTGTGAGGAGATTCGACCCTTGCGCAAATCCCACGAAATGACCGTTGATCGGGCCCTGCTGCTCTATGTGCTTTCGCTGGCTGAGCCCTATGGGTTGTTGAGCGACGTGAAGCTTCAGCAGCTCTGTTTCCTTTGTGAGCTTCAGATGTTCGGAAAGGGGCTCAAGGGTTTTCACTTTGAGTTCGTCCGGTTCGCGTATGGCGCGTTCAGTCGGGATTTGGACAATGACCTGACCTCGCTCCGGCGCAAGGAACGGGTCGAAAACTTCAGTCCCTCAGATCAGGTTCGTGATGAGACGCTCCCGCTCCTGCTGAAAGGGATTGACGGAAATGAAACGAATGAAAAGGTGCGCGACCTCATGCAAGCGGTCATTGCCACCTACGGGCCGCAGGATGTCACTGCTATTATGCAGTCAGTCGAATCGGTGGAATTGAGTACTCCCCAGCAGCCCGATTTCAAAATTCCCATCCGCGATATCGTCTTTCATACCACACTCCTGGTGCCGTCCCGAATTGAAGCGCCAGCAGAATTTCTCTTGCCCGCCAATCATCTGGCGAAGCTCAATGTCTCGATGGGATACTGAGCTCGATTTCTTGAGCCCACACCTGCTTGATAGTTGGAATTGCTCACAAGGCTGGCAGCAGGCCTAGAGATCTCTCTTAACAAGGAGGATATTCCCGCTCATCTTCCATTACCAGCGTTGCTGGTACATGGTTTTAGTGGCGCCGGGGTAAGGTGAGAGCCGACTGTATCGTATGCAGCATGGCTCCCGTTTCGATGGGTTCCAGCAAACAATACTCGATTTGTAACTCCCGGACCACCCGCTGAAACTTCTCCCCCTCCAGGGCAGGTTCGTGCAGAGCCGCTGTAACAACTATTCTGGAGCTTGGAAAGGCTTTTCGTAGGTCGACCAGATCTTCCGGCCCCTGGTCATCGTCGGCGACAAGGCGGGCGACGACGAGATCCAGCTTAGATGCGGGTGGTTGAGCAGAGGCATTGTGTAACGTGGCACTATACTGAACGAAGTGCTCCATTCCAGGCAGCGCCAACTTGATGAGCCGTTTCAGATTCGAGTCGGCGTTGATAATCAGGATATTGGCCATAATCCCCCGACGCGAAGTGATGGTGGACAGCGATTGATCATCGTGCGATCACTCAAAAAAACGTCGCAGATGTCTGCCCGTTTTGGCGGAGATGGTGTGGTGAAGGTGTGCCTCCTCTCGATAACCTCGTGGGGTTAAACCAGTTGCTGATCCAGGGCATACCGAATTAACTCTGCGGTCGTTTTCATTCCCAATTTCGTGAGCAACCGGGCCCGATAGGTGCTCACGGTTTTAATGCTCAGGTTGAGGTGTTCAGCAATCTCGGTCAGGCGCCGGCCTTGCGCAATCCACTGGAGGACCTCAATCTCGCGGTCTGATAGGACTGCAGGCAGGTCGTGGGCGCACGGTGTGTTGCGGTCCAGCATCGTGTCGGAGACCTGTTCCGATTGCGGCGGGGGGAAATAGTTCCCGCCTTGCAGAATTCGGGACACGGCAGCACGAAGTTGTTGCGGACCCGTGTCTTTGGTCAAGTATCCCAGTGCACCTGCTCGAATGGCTCGAGCGGCATAGTGTTGCTCGGCGTATATGCTCACGATCAGAATCGGCAGACTGGGTTGAAGAGATTTCACAATGCGCAAGACTTCCAATCCAGGCATGTCTGGTAAGTTCAGGTCGAGAATCACCAGATCCCAAGCTCCCGTCCGAATTTGGTCAATCGCGCTATGGGCCGAGTCGGTTTCGGTGATGTGAGGCGTTAATCCATCTTCGGTGAGAAAATCCTGCAGGAATTCCTTGAGGCCGCGCCGAAGGAGGGCATGGTCGTCGGCGAGCAAGATATTGAGTTCTGTTTTGACGGCGGGAAGGGTGTCAAATGCATTCACAGCAGTGAATTCCCCCTATGGTGTGGTGCTGAGCATGGGGGCGCCGTGCGGAAACGAAGATCCGTCCTGGCCCGCCTGCCATTCCAATACGGAGCAGAAATGAGGTCTGCCGGCGTGGAAACAGGCGGAAAGAGAGCGTTCATGCCCCTTCATGACGTCTAGTCGTGGCGGCGTTCCAGCGGACATCGACCCTCAGGCTACAGCCGGGACTTCTCCGGCGCAAATTGGCTGGCTGAGACTTCCTTCGATTCCTTGGCCCACGTGCTCAGTCGATTCAATCTCAGGGAAAGCTCTAAAAATTCCTAGATTTAAGTAGGGGAAAAGTATCACGCGTAAGGGGCGCGCGCCAGAGCTAAAGGGCCCTGTTATGGCCCTAGAGAATTCTCGCGACTCCAGTATGCTTGTATTCCCGAACGAGCCCGCGTGGCACTCATCTGCAGAGAGACGGGAAGAGACTGCTGGGGAGGATTACAGGCGGTAAAGGGCTCCGTATTTCGCCTCCAGATACCGTAAGAACGGTTCTGGCGTCACGCCGTTCCCCGTGACACGTCGAGCTAAATGGTCCGGCGTAAACATACGCCCCCACCGGTGAATCTTTTGTTCCAGCCAGTGCCGAAGCGGCACCAACTGCCCGGCGGCGATCTGTTCTTCCAATTGCGGGAGCTCCAGCTTTGCTTGTTCGAAGAATTGCACCGAGTAGAGGTTGCCCAAGGTGTAGGTGGGAAAATACCCGAAGGCTCCCATCGACCAATGGACATCCTGAAGGACGCCGTCGGCGTCCTGTGCCGGCGTGATCCCCAGGTAGGCCTCCATTCTGTCATTCCACAGGCTTGGCAGGTCTTCCGGATGCGCCCGTCTTTCAATGAGCGCCTGCTCAATTTCCACGCGCAGCATGATGTGCAGATTGTAGGTCAGCTCATCGGCTTCTACGCGGATGAGCGAGGGGGTGACGCGGTTAATCGCGGCATAGAATTGATCGAGAGGCACCCCGGCCAATTGCTGCGGAAATGTGTGCTGCAAAATGGGGTAAAAGCATTGCCAGAAGGCTCGCGACCGGCCCACGCAGTTCTCCCAGAGCCGCGATTGGCTTTCGTGAAAACCGAGCGAGACAGACTCGCCGAGCGGCGATCCGTAATAGCGCGGGTCCAGGCCCTGATCGTACAAGCCATGGCCGCCTTCGTGGATGCAGCTGAACAGGCATGACGGCAAATCCTTCTCGAAGACCCGCGTCGTCACGCGGACATCCGTCGGGTGAAATGAGGTTGTAAACGGATGGGCCGAGAGATCAAGGCGGCCACGCTCGAAGTCATATCCCATGGCGACAAGGACGAGTCGCCCGAACTCGATCTGCTTCGTGTGATCAAAGCTATGGTGAAGGCAGGTGTCGTCGATGCGCACCTTGCTGGCCTGAACTCGTTTCAGGAGCGGGACCAGCCGCGCCCGAAGTTGTGCGAAGAGCGGCGTGAGTTGGCCCACTGTGGCGCCTGGCTCATAGGTATCCAGTAGCGCGTCATAGGGTGAGTCCCGGTATCCCAAGTACTGAGTCTCTTCACATTTGAGATCGAGGATGGTTCTTAACGAAGGAAGGAACTTCGAGAATTGACTTTCTGCTCGTGCCGTCACCCAGGCCTGTTGCGCCAACGAACATTCACGGCTCAGACGGATGACAAAATCAGACGGGAGCTTTCTCGCACGACTGAAATCACGCCAGGTTTCCCGCAAGAGCGATCGCGACGGTTCATCCCAGTGTTCTGCCGCTTGCCCGGTGGAAGGGTCGATCCACTCATTCAATAGGGATTCAATGTGAGGTGACACAAGCCGCTCATGCGCCAGACCCTCCAGCGTGGCAATTTGTTCGGCGCGAGCCGCCCCGCCACCAGCCGGCATGTATGTTTCCTGATCCCACGACAGAACAGAAGCTGCGCTTTGAATCCGGCGGATTTCCAGCAGTCGGTTCGTTAACGGTTCCAAGGTCTTCAAGGTCTTCACTTGTGCGCTCTTTCTCCACGATGTCCGTGGTATGATTCGCGGCCGGTGCGAATTGTCGCACAACTGTCTCCTGGAGTGAAACTGATGGCCGATCTCGTGTCGCCGAATATCGATGCCTATGCTGCTGCCTGTTCTCTCCCGGAAACGCCGGTTCGTCGGGCGCTCCGTGAGGAAACTGAACGTACAATGGAGTACGCCCGGATGTTGGTGGGCCCGCTGGAAGGGGCGTTTCTGCATGTGATGACGCGCCTGGTGCGAGCTGAGCGGGTCCTGGAAATCGGGATGTTCACGGGCTACAGCGCTCTCTGCTTTGCCGAAGCATTGCCCGATCAGGGTCGGGTGATCACATGTGAGGTGGATGAGGACTCTGCTGCGGTAGCGCGTCGATTCTTTGCGCAGTCGCCGCATGGCCGTCGAATTGAGATTCGTATGGGGCCGGCACTCGAGACCATGGCAGAATTGACGGGACCCTTCGATCTGATTTTTATCGATGCCGACAAGCTGAACTATGTGAACTATTACCGGCGAGCGATGGAATTGCTGTCGCCGCGCGGGGTCATCCTGGTCGACAATGTGTTGTGGGGGGGGGATGTCCTCACCGATCCGCCGCCGGATGACCGGACTGCGGCAATCCAGGACCTCAACCGGATCGTGGCGGCTGATCCGCGTGTCACGGCCGTTCTCGCGACCATTCGCGACGGGATCTGGGTCATCACTCCCAAATCGTCGCACTAGCATCACTGGTCGAGACGTTCCGATCGACCACTCGATATAAATCCCAGGAATCGCTTGAATGGAAAAACCGTCCGCATCCGCCGCCTATGCGGCATTGACGATTTCGGCCTTGGTCTGGGGTGGTTCAATCGTCGGGCAAAAGCTGGCTCTTGGTGCGTTTTCAGCCGTAGAGACGTCTGTCATCCGCGGCATCGGCGCGCTGGCGATTTTAATCCCGTTGTGGTGGTGGACTGAAGGTGACCGTACAACCTTAACGGCCCGCGACCTCAAAGTTCTCTCTTTATTGGGGTTGTTCGTGCTCGGTAACCATCTGTTGACCCTGTTCGGCCTTCGCTATATCGGAGCCTCAACGGCTGGGGTTCTGATCGGCGCCAGTCCGGCCATTACAGCGCTTCTGTCTTCCCTCTTGGTTCGTGATATTCCATTCAACCAGGTCGCAGGCGGCTGCGCGGTCTCCTTTGCTGGCGTCGCGCTCGTTTCGGGAGTCGGAGGGGATGCTCCCATCGGCGATCATCCCTGGTTAGGTGGGACGTTAGTATTGTTGGGGCTGGTGAGCTGGGCGCTGTATTCCATCGGGGGCCGTCAGGTGATGAACCGATTGTCTCCACTGACCGTCAACTGGACCACGCTGCTGCTCTCGCTGTTGTTGCAGATTCCTCTCCTCTCGACCGATCAGAAAATGTTGGTGACCGGTACAAGCGCTGTGCCGGTTTCCGGTTGGCTGGCCGTGGGGTATCTCATTGTGTTCGCCACGGCGTTGGGCCAACAGGCATGGTTATATGGCGTTCAAGGCGTAGGACCTTCGCGGGCAGGGGTGTTCGTGAATCTCATTCCCGTATCGGCATTGTTGCTCTCCGCCGTGATTTTGGGTGAAGCAATCGGGGCACGGGAAATTGCGGGCATTGTCCTCATTCTGATGGGCGTGTGGTTGGTCGGCCGACAAACCGAGCCCTCAAAACGTCGTGGCTAGCTCGGTGCGCTGCTCGTTGGTGTCATCGATCCAGCCGTTCTGCTCTGACGCTCTTTTCGTTCCGGCTGTCGCTTGAATGCTCGCTCTGTAGTATGATTGCCGCCAGGTTGGCACCTCCACGATCGCTGGAACGTTGGCAGCCAGCCCATCATTCTCCTCTCAGTCTTATCGGGATGGGTCCCCACGGGAAGCCACATGATTGAACATCATGATACCGGCTTAAGCAGAGTGCTCGTCATCTCGACTCGGCCGGACGGAATCATTACCAGTTTCAATAGCGCGGCCGAGCGATTACTCGGAGTCGGCGCCGATGCGGTTGTCGGTAAAGTGACGCCGGCTGCCTTTCATGATCCGGATGAACTACGCCGCCGAAGAGAAACCCTTGCTGCCGGGTTAGGAAAGCCAATTCAAGATTCGTTCGGTGTCCTCGTTGCCCGGGTCGGTATTGGACGGATGACCGAAGACGAGTGGACGTATCTTGATCGGAGCGGATATCGGTTTCCGGTATTTCTCTCCGTGAGTGCCATTCCTGATGAAGCTGGACACGTTCTGGGGTACTGCTTTGTCGCCAAGGATCGGCGCGGGCAACTGCAAGCCGAGGCACTGCTTCGTCGTCAGGCAAAACTGCTCGACTTGGCCAACGATGCCATTCTGGTGCGCGATCTGCAGGCCGATACGATTACGTATTGGAATGAAGGCGCCGTGCGATTGTATGGATGGACGGCTGAAGAAGCGCTGGGGGCGTATATCCATGACTTTTTGAGCACCACCTTTCCTCTCCCGCTAGAGGAGATCAAACAGCAATTTCTGGAGCAGGGGCTGTGGCGCGGTGAACTCGTGCATAAAACACGTGCCGGGAGGGAGATTACCGTCTCCAGTCGATGGACGCTGTTGCGCGATGCTGCTGGGATGCCGAGCGGCAGTCTGGAATTGAACACGGATATCACGGAGCAAAAACGGGCACAGAAAGCCTTGACGGATGCCCATGAAGAATTGGAATTGCGGGTCATGGAGCGTACAGCCGACCTCCGTGATGCGAATGAGCGGCTACGGATCCTTTCGCGCCGTCTCATGGAGATTCAGGAATTGGAGCGCCGGGCGATCGCCCGCGATCTGCACGACGAGATCGGTCAAGCGTTGACGGCCATTAAGTTGAATCTTCGGGAGCTTCGCACCCATCCCAATTGCGAGCCTGTCGAGGATCAGATCGCAGACAGTTTGGAAATATTGGCTCAGGTGCTGCAGCGGGTGCGTAGTTTGGCGTTGGATCTACGGCCATCTTTGCTGGATGAATTGGGTTTGGTGCCGGCTCTCAGATGGTACGTCGGCAGACAAGCCGAACGCGCAGGCTGGCAATTGACGTTTTCTGCTGACGGCCTGACCAGCAGGCCGCCTGCGGAAATTGAAATTGCCTGCTTCCGGCTTGCGCAAGAAGCGTTGACGAATGTCGTGCGTCATTCCCAGGCGAAGAAGGTAGAAGTGCTGCTGGAGCGCTCTTCCCAAGCGCTGACGATGGTGATTCGCGACAATGGAATCGGGTTTGATCGGGATGAGGTCCGATCCGGAGCCAGCGTCGGACTCTCGGGTATGGAAGAGCGGGTTCAACTTGTCGGGGGAGCGTTCAGCATTGAATCAACTCCGGCCGTGGGCACGGAGATTCGTGCGTACTTTCCGCATGGTGTCGCGACCAAAGGCACTGAGGATTCATTGGTATGAACAAAATCAGGGTATTGCTGGCTGAGGATCATACATTGGTCCGGGCGGGATTTCGGGCTCTCCTGGAGAAACTGGAAGGAATTCAGGTTATCGGTGAAGTGAGCGATGGTCGCGACGCACTGCGGGTTGCTAAAGAGCTGGATCCCGAAGTGGTGTTGATGGACATCGCCATGTCCGGCATGAATGGTCTGGAAGCGACGAGTCGGATGCGGCAGGAATGTCCCCGCACTAAAGTGCTCATGCTGACCATGTACACGAATGAGGAGTACCTCAAGGAAGCCTTGCGAGCTGGCGCATCGGGGTACCTGCTCAAAGATGCGGATCGTCCCGAATTAGAGCTGGCTATTAAGACCGTCTGTCGAGGAGAGACCTATTTGACTCCGGCTATGGCCAAATTCACCCTGGATGCCTACTGTCGGCAGGATGATGTGCCAATGAGTCCGCTGAGCAAACTCACGGGGCGGCAACGTGAAATCCTTCAATTGATTGCCGAGGGCTGCTCGACCAAGCAGATTGCCCACCGCCTTGATTTGAGCGTCAAAACTGTGGAAACCCATCGAGCCCAATTGATGGAACGTCTCGAAATCCACGATGTTCCCGGTCTTGTAAGGTTAGCCATCAGGACGGGATTGGTGCGATCAGACACATGAGCAATAACAAGCGGTTAGAATTATTTCGCTTCCGCGCGCATTCCGTTTGCGATCGGGAATAATTTTCGCGGACTCAGGGAATCCCCTATTACACCCCGGGATGTGGTGTGCCATATTACCGCTGCTTCACGGGGGTTCGTTCCTTGAATCATGGCTGAACATTCGCCATACCAAATTGGGCTGCTGGTCCTTCCTCATCAGGTTATTCTATGAAAAAATTGCGCGTGGCTGTCCTTGGCACAGGGGCATTTGCTGAAGCGTGTCACGTGCCAGGATTGCAATCGCATCCCGGCGCAGAGGTGGTCGTCTTATGCGGGCGAAACTCGGCGCGAACTCGAGCCATGGCCGACCGTCTCGGGGTGCCGGAAATTTCGCTCGACTACGAACAGGTCTGCGCACGAAATGATATCGATGCGGTAACCATCGCAACTCCAAACGTGGCGCATGCCCTCCAGGCAAAGGCTGCGTTTTCAGCCGGGAAGCATGTCTTTTGTGAAAAGCCGCTCGGCATGAATGTGCAAGAAGTCATTGAAATGGTCCGAGCCGCAGAACGTAGCCATGCCATCCACCAAGTCGCATTTACCTACCGGTATTTGCATGGTGTTCAAGAATTGAAATGTCGGCTGCTTAAAGGCGACATAGGCGAACCGTATCATGTGCGTGTGCAATATGCGTCCTGGGAAGGTGTGAAGCCGGATTCCAAAATCGGTTTTCGAGAGAAACGCGACTGCGCGGGCGCCGGAATTCTGTACGATGTCGGATCTCATCTTTTCGATCTTGTAGGGTTTATCATTGGCCCGATCGAGGCGGTGGCGGGTAGTACCTTATTGATCCCCCGCGAACGCATTGATCACAGGACCGGAGTGCTGGGTCAGGTAGAGACCGATGATATTGCTTCGGCATGGTTTGTATGCCGGGATGGGATTCAAGGTCATCTCTTTGCCAGTCGTGCTACCCCAAATTCTGGAGATAAAGCGTATATCGAGGTGGTGGGACGAGAAGGCGCGCTCCGGGCCTCTCTGAGCCGTGGTTCCGTAGATAGGTTGAGGGTGTCACGCTCTACACATCCAGGGTGGGAACAGGTGCCGCTACCGGCGGCGGCCTCCGACGGCAAGCCCCATTGTCTCGGAGCGATGATGCGAAGTTTTGTGGATGCCTGTTTACGAAAAAGATTGAATCATGACGTCGATGCGTCCTTTTACGACGGCCTCGCTGTACAGCGGACAATGGAAG
>ERZ724507.155-NODE-155-length-29557-cov-6.152193_pt1 | contig 29557 bp, 31 predicted proteins | sample MGYA00376040_ERZ724507 | MGnify/ENA primary metagenome ERZ724507 (study PRJEB28724, sample SAMN07190883) | activated sludge metagenome | isolation source: activated sludge of sewage treatment plant in Hong Hong | place: Hong Kong | collected 2016-03-17 ...
CCTAATGTCGGCTGTCGGGGAAGCAATACTGGACTTCATGTGACCGCAGTGGGTCCGACAACTGCCTGCCAACCTTGCAGCTTGAGTGGCCGGACCTGGACCGTGCGCCGACATCGGTGACAACTCGATGTTCCCTGTTGATCGCAGGTCTCGACGCCGAGCGCTTTGGCCTTGGTCATTGCATAATTGACATGGGAGACAAAGGAGACTATCTTTCGCGTGCTGGTCTGGCCGCAAGGAGGCACCTCATGTCGAACCCAATGGCATTGATCGCCGATCGCCTGCCCAAGGTGACGGCCGAGGACGTGCGCCGGTTTGCCGACACCGTCGTCATCCGCGATGCCGAGGCCTTTGCGGCCGAACTGAACGTGTTCATGCAGGAACGGCTGGAGTGCGTCGAACTGCCGGCCAACACGGCGACGGCACCCCGCACCGCCACAGAAGCCGCCCTGGCGCAGAAGGCCGCGTCGTTGCACGCGGGCAGCCGCTGGACGCCGGCGCAAACCGACATCCAGCGTGGGCGTGCGGCGATGCTGGAGGCATACGACCGAGCACACAATCTGCCGCTGCCGCAGTTCGCGCGGCTGGCGAACAAGGTGCGGCAGCAGATCTACAAGGACATCGATTCGGGCCGCCTGCTGGCGCTGAACGTCGGGCCACGCGGCCGCAGGCTGCCGGACTGGCAACTCGATCCCGTCAAGCAGCGGTTGACGCAGGTGGTGCTGCAGGGCGCGGCCGGCGTCGACGCCTGGACGCTGTACCGCGCGCTGTCAGAACCGCTCAAAGGTCTCAAAGGCCGCGCACCGGTCGAGGCGGTGACAGAGGGCTCTGTGGACGCCGTCGCGAAGGCCGTCTTCAACGCGTTGGGCGTGCACTGACGCCTTGCCGCATGGCCATCGCGCTTGCGACCCGGCGCCTGGCCGCGGGAGAACTGCTGCAACACGTGAGCCGCGTGGCCTACCGCGGACAGCGCTTGCATTTCGGGAGCGACGGCACCAACCGGTATGACGCTCCCGACGGGCGCTATGGCGTGCTCTACCTGGGCCTCACGCTGCCCACTGCATTGATGGAATCGGTGTTCCACAAGCACCACTGGGACCGGGATGCCCGGCGCTCGATTGCGCTGGCCGAAGTCCACAGCCGTCTGGTGCGGGCCGTCGGTGTCCTGGAGGACCTGGAACTCGCGGACCTCACGGCACCGGGCGTCATGGCCGCCCATTTCGGGCTGAACCCTGGAGCAGCTCGCCATCCGTGGCTACGAGGACACGCAACGAGTCTCTGTTGAGGTTCACGCGATGCGCGACGCCGACGACAAGCCGATCTTCGACGGCCTGCTGGCGCCGTCGAGGAACAACTACCCCGAGCCGTGCGTCGCGCTGTTCGACCGGGCTCGCCGCAAGGTGAAGGTGATCGACGACATCGACCTGGTGGATCATGTGGACTGGCCTCGTTTCGTCGAGGACTACGGCATCGGCATCGAACCCGATCCGGGCCCACCGGGGATGGAGGCGGAGGAGGGCGTGCCGGGCTGAGTGCCGTTGACGCAGAGCATCGCGGAGGGATGCTGATCGAAACAGCAACCGAGGCACCCTCCATGGCATCGTCTTCCCGACTCACCCATCATCTGCGCGAACAGCTCCAGGCCGAAGGCTATCGGGTCCACTGCGGCCGGCGCGAAGACGGTCCGGAACTCGCCGGACGCCATTGGTTCACCTGGGCCGTGCCCGGCATGGCCGACTGCGAGGTCGGGCCGACTTGCGCGTCACCCTGGGATGCGTGGGCGAGTGCGCTGGACCATCGGCTGGCCAACAGCCGTATCGAGCTCGAAGTCTTCGAAGCCGCCTCGGTGACTCTGTCGCCATTCCATGCGGCGACGCTGCCGGCGGAGACGCGCGCGTTCGCGGCGAAGCACGGCTTGTCCGCGGACATGGCAGCCGACCAGATCGAGCGGCTGCGCGCGCAGTCGATCTACATGAACGACCGGTACCAGGTCAACGTGGACCTCGTTCGCGCGCCCTTCGGGAATGAACTCGGCGACGTGTTCTGGCTGTCGGTCAAGCGGCGCGACCGCGCGCAGTTGCACGACTGGCGCGAACTGCAACAGATCAAGAACATGATCGTCGGCGACGAGCACGAAGGCTTCGAGATCTATCCCGCGGAATCGAGATTGGTCGATACCGCGAACCAGTACCACCTGTGGGTCTTCGCGGACCCTACAGTGCGCCTGCCGGTCGGCTATCGACGCCGGGAGGTGCTGGACAGCGGCGAGGCGTCCGCATCCGGGGCGAGGCAACGGCCTTTCGGTGCGAAGATGCCTCGGGCCTGATCCGCGCATTCGACCCAGGCCCTTCAGCGCAGCGATGAAGGTGCCGCGGCGCATGATGCCTTTCGCGGGCCGCGGTTCAGCCTGTCGCATTCAGGCGTCGGCGCCGTCGCAAGGCCTACGAAGCGCCAGAATGCCGCAATGCCGTCCCGATTCGCCAAGGACTTCCGCTCGTTCGCCGATCTGGCCGAGGCCTTCACGAGGGACCAGGACTACCGGATCGTCCAGCAGGTGCGCCCCGGCTCATCGACCGTGATCCTGGCGCCGCACGGCGGCAGCATCGAGGCCTTCACGTCCGACATCGCGCGCGGCATCGCGGGTGAGGAGTACGGCCTGTACCTGTTCGAGGGCCTTCTGAGGGCCGGAAACTTCGCGTCGCTGCACCTGCCGAGCGAGCGTTTCGATGAGCCCGGCTGCTTGCAGATGCTCGCGGACTGTGACCGCGTCGTTTCCGTGCACGGATGCAGCGTGGCCGGTGAAGCCGTCTTCATCGGCGGCCGGGATCGCGCGCTCGGCGAAGCCGTGGCGTCGAGCCTGCGGGCAGAGGGGATCGCGTGCCATGACGCGGCGGAGAAGCTTGCGGGACAGGATCCACGGAACATCTGCAACCGCGGACGGGCCGGGCAGGGCGTTCACTCGAGGTCTCGCTGGAACTGCGACGGTCGCCACGCCGGAAGTTCCTCGTCGCCGCCGTGAGGCAGGCACTCGGAGGTTGACGCCACCGTCGGGCGGACATCGAGTTCGCCCGGCGCCGCGCTGGTCGCTCCGGCGACGAAGGGTGTGCGGCACGCGCCGCCCTTGAAACAACGCTCCGGCGCCGGAGCATGGCTGCATCGACCTCACGCAGCCACGCTCCACCATGAACCTGCCCGCTCACCCCACCTTGCCGATCCGTCGCGTCGTCCCGGGCGACAACCCGCGCGAATACTTCGACCCCGATGAAATGGCCGACCTCGAAGTGGGCATTCGTGCCGCCGGCGGTGTCATCCAGCCCATCGTCGTGCGCCCGCTGCCCGACAGCGACCTGTTCGCCATCGTCGTCGGCGAACGCCGCTGGCGTGCTGCCCGCAACGTGCTCGGCGATGACTACGACATGCCGGTGCTCATCAAGGACGTGACCCAGGCCATGGCCGAAGCCATGGCCGTGATCGAGAACCACCATCGCGCGGCGATGTCGGTCGCGGAGGAAGCGCGCGCCGCGCAGCGCCAACTGCAGCGCAACCACGGCGACCGCACCGAAACCGCGGCCGGCATGGGCTGGACACAAGAGATGCTTTCTCGCCGGCTCGCGCTGCTGGCCTGCACCCCGGAGGTCCTGAGCGCGCTGACCAGACACCAGATCCAGCTCGGCCACGCTGAACTGCTGTCCGGCGTGCCTACCGAAATGCAGGACCGCGTGCTCACCGGCCTGCTCGCGCACAAGGTGCCGGTGGCCGTGCTCAAGGCCCAGCTCGGCCAGTACGCACGCCGTCTCGTCGATGCCATCTTCGACACCGCGCAGTGCGCAGCCTGTCAGCACAACTCCAGCCGTCAGGCCGGCCTCTTCGCCGAAACCATCGGCGAGGGCTACTGCCAGCATCCGACCCACTTCGACGAACTGACGCAGCAGGCCGTGGACGCCAAGGCCAGCGCGTTGTGCGCGGAGTATCCGGTCGTGCACGTGATCCGTCCCGGCGACGGCTTCGCGCTGCTGCAGGTGTCGGATGACGGAGAACTGGGCGTCGGCAAGGCGCAGTACGCGGCCTGCCAGGGATGCCAGTCCTTCGGCTGCGCCGTGTCCGCGATGCCGGGCACCTGGGGCACGGTCACGCCATCGCTGTGTTTCGATGCCGCCTGCAACAGCCGCAAGGTCGCGCAGTGGCGCAAGGCCTCGCGCGACGCCGACGTTCCGCCGTCCGGCAAGGCCGGGAGTGAGGCGCCATCGCTTGGCACCAAGGCTGACGGCAAGACCGCCGCGCAGCGCGCACAGAAGTGTTTGCCGACCCGGCCGGACAACCAGACGCCGCAACGGGTGATCGACTATCGCCTCACCGCGTGGCGCAAGTGGCTCGCGGCCGAACTGATGGCCCAGCCGCAGCGCGGCCAGCGCGTGCTGATTGCGCTGACGCTGGCCGGCCGGGGAGCTGATCTGCGGTCGGCACAGTTCGAGAAGGCCTTTGCCAGGATCGCCGGTCCCGGACCCTGCGAGCACGCCGATCTCCAGAAGTCGCTGCGCCGCGCCGATCTGGTCGATGCGGATCAGGTGGGCCGGCTTGTCCAGGCCGCCATCGCATCGGCCGCGTTCGGCGTCGACACGCACAACCTCGAACTGCTGCTGAACCATCTCGGCGTGGAAGAAGCGAAGTGGTTCCGGTGGGACGCAGCCTTCCTCGACCTCTTCACGATGAGCGAACTCGAAAGCCTGTCGGTCGAGGTCGGCCTCAAGACGGCCCTCGGCACGCGCTTCAAGGCGGCGCGCTTGGGCAGGAAGGACGCCTTCATCCAGGCGCTGCTGAACGTCGAGGGATTCGCGTACCAGGGCACTGTCCCAGCGGCGATGCGCTACGCGCGCCTCACGGCGAAGGACCCGGATGCCCCTGGCGCCGCTGGCACCAGCGACGAAGGCCTCGAATCCGTCCCGGCCGCCCGGACCGAGGCGCCGGCCGCCGCCTGATCGCGCCGACCCTTGAGCAGCGGTCCTCGCTGCCTACGATGAATTGCATCGGGCCGTGCCCGTCACAGGAGACCTCCATGTCGATGTTCCAGGAACTGTTATCGCTCGCCGCCGGCGCGAGCCTCACGCTGACCCTCAGTGCCGACGCCAAGACCGGTCGGATGACGATCAACGTGATCCCCCGGCCGCACAAGGATGGCGACGAGCCGGCGCTCGCCAAGGCACTGAGCCTGACCGCCACGCCACAGGAGTTCGACGAGGGCTTCGTCGCCGCGCTGCAAGGCTACCGTGAAGCGCGGCAGAGTCTCTCCGACCAGGTCGAGGCCACCCGGGAAGTGCTCGAAGCAGCGAAGCTGGCGTCGGTCAGGAAGGCCACCGATGCGAACACCAAGGCTCGTGCCGACAAGCCCGTGCCGACGCAGAAGCCCGCTGTGTCCTCTGCGCCGGCGCCCGGCCCCGCAAGCGGCACGGACATCGACGAGGACGAACCGTCCCCGAACGTGCCGCGCGTCCAGCCGCAGGGCGTCGGCGAGGTCGCAGACCTCTTCGGATGACGAGCCGCGCAGTGCCTTGAATCCGAAGGCGCGCACGCGAGACTGACCAGCACAGGGCCGGCGCATCCGCCACGGCCCGCAACCCACGAAAGGCCCTCCACCATGTCGATCGATGTCCAGGAAATCAAGCGCGTTTTCCGCTACAACGGCATCGCGCTGCCGGACGTGCCCGGCCTGGAGCCGCGCGAAGTCCGCGACCTCTACAGCGCGCAGTACCCGGAACTGGTCAGCGCCGAGGTCGAGGCCGGCGAGGTGCGCGATGGCACGCAGGAGTTCGTCTTGCGCAAGGCGGTCGGAACCAAGGGCGCTGCGACGCGGACCGGCTCCCGCGTTGCGGCGGTGCGTCGCCGCGCCTTCGCCGAAGCGCAGGGCTTCGGCGGCACGGACCCGACCCTGGGCCAATGGCTGGAGAGTCGGCGCGCGTGGGAGTGCGCCCGTGCCCTGAGCGATTTCGTTGACCAGAACCTGCGCGGCGCGCCGCACGAACCGGCGGCCGACCGATTGCATCTGCCGAGCGCGTTGCTGGCGCCGCTGCCGTGACTTCAGCCCTGGCCGGCACCAGCTTCGCGGCCGCTCGAATGCCCGGTGCGCTCTCGCTGCCCAGGCTCGGCGCATCGGTGCCGCGCAAGATCGTGCCGGGCCGGCTCGGCGCCGCGAACGCGGCGATCACCCGCTTCCTGCTCGACGCCAAGGCGTTTCGCGACAGCGACCTGCCCGAGGCCTGCGACGACTCGATGCGAGCCTGCGAACGGGCGCTCGCCAACTGGATCGCGCGTCAGATCGGTCCCTTGCGTTGCTTGCGGCCGACCTTCCACCTGCAGGTGCTGGATAGCCTCGGCCACACCATCGACCGCAGCCGGCAGGGCAGTGAAAGTGAACTGCCGCCCTATGCCGCGGTCGAGCTGTCCTGGTCCGAAGCCAGCGTGCAGGAATGGCCGGTCGGGCGGCGGCTGGAAGAACTCGAAGCGGCATGTCCCGGCGTCGGCGCCACGGTGCTGAATGTCCTGCACCGGCAAGCTCTCAGAGCCTATCCGCTGTTCACACCCACCGTGGCGTGCGACATGGCGTCGTGGGTCTACTGGTACGGCGAGGAGGATGAGGAGACGGCGCTGGACATGCAATGCGGCGACGACGAGGAGGCGCGCGAAGCGGCCCGAGCGGAGATGGTGAGCCGCGATGTGCTGGACGATGCCTTCCCTGCGTGGGCCAGGACATGGCCCGGGCGCCGCATGAAGAACAGCCCGCCGCAGCCCTGGGCCACCATCGACCTGCGGCGTGCAGCGACGGAACTGGCCGATTCCCGGCAACGCGCCATCGTCGGCGACGCGATCGCGCTCGCGCGGCTGCAGATCGCCGATGACTTCCGCTGCGACTGCGACGGCGAGTTCATCGGCTTCGGCGCGGTGCTGTCCTGGACGGAGGGCGACCTGACGACGCGCGTGTTCGATGACCTGATGCAGCACGCGCAGGAGGGCGAATGCTGCGACTGCATGGGCGAGCAGCGGATGGCGCTGAGCACGCCGGCGGCGATGACGCAGTGGCAACGGGTGATGCGTCCGCGCTTCAAGGCCATCGCGCTGATCGACCGCTTGATCGGCAGGCTTGCGAGCTGAGACTGTCCCGATGAACCAAGCCGACTTCTCGATCCACGTGCCGACCGATGGCGTGCTGAAGCTCGATCAGGCCGTGCTGATCTACCGGGGCGCGTCCGGCGGCGCGCTAGCCACGCTGCACGAGGTCGAACACATCGACGGCGAGCCGGTGATCGGTGCCGGCCGCGCGATGACGCCGCGCAGCGCGCTGTCGCTGGCCCGCGCGCTGCTCAAGCGCGCCGCGCACGGCGGCTTCCTGCCAGACAACGTGCTGTTCCTGACCCACGACCTGATCCTGTGGTGGCTGCCCCCGGGCCTGCGCCACGTCAGCTTCAGGGTGTCGGAACGCGATGCGTCGCTGCTGGGCGGCGCCGAGCGCTGCGAGGCGGTGCCGCATCCTGGGCTGGTGTTCGCGGCGTCGAGCCGGGAGTGGCGCGTGTGGGGCGTCAAGGGCTCGCAACGGCCGACGCCGGCGACGCCGCTGTTCCAGGCGCCTTACTTCAATGTCGATGCCAAGGGTCACGTCTGCCAGGGCAGCGTGCCCAGGCCCGACGGCACCACCACCGAGAAGATCGAGGCCTGGAACGATGCCTTCTTCCGCAGCTACTTCACGCATCCGAACGTGAGCGCGAAGCTGGTGGCCTACCGGGGAGGGGGCTTCGGGTTCTGGCGCGACATGCTGGATCGGCGCTTCGGGCGGTTTCCGCAGCGGGTGCTGGTGCCGATGAACCTGACGCTCGGGGCGCTGCTCGGCATCAAGGAGGGCCGCTGATGCACCCTGGCCTGGATCCGCGGGACGCCGTCCTGCAGTCAACCTGTCCGGTCGTGATCGCGCCCCGCTTCGGCGCGTTGCCGCCGATGCCGCCGGGGCAGCGCCTGATCGCCGCGGCCAACGGGCTGTTCGTCCAGGTCAAGCTCGACTGGCTCGATTGCGTACATTGCCTGACCCCGCAGGGCCTCGGCCTGCCGCTGCCGTACGGCAGCCTGAAAGAGCATCTGCGCTTCGCCTTCGGGGTGCTGCCCATCCGGCTGATCGAGCAGTTCGTCGACGCCGGCCGCCACGCGCTGCCGAACGAGTCGGCCGGTGCTCTGATCTACTCGCGGTCGAACAGGCGGCTTCGGCTGGCGATCTGCGAGCCGGCACACTGCTCACCCACGCGCATCGACTATCGCCTGCCGCTGATGGCCGCTGACGAAACGCTGGCCGTCGACCTGCACACACACGGCCGCCTGCCGGCGTTCTGGTCGGATGAGGACGATCGGGACGACCAGGGGATCAAGGTCGCCGGGGTATTCGGGCGGCTCCACGAGAAACGGCCGGATGCGTGCTTCCGGATCGGGCTCAACGGCCTGTATCTGCCGCTGGCCCACCCCTGGGCGACATCGAGGGCCGGAGCGCCGCTGACGCCGGAGCCGGCCTTCGATCGTCGCTGGCTGCTTCGCTTGCTCGCACGCTGGTCAGCGGGAAGATGACCTCATGGAACACGGCATCACCCCCGATCTGCTCGACAAGCGCGTCGAGGTCCACTTGGTGGGCGTCGGCGGCAACGGCGCGCAGATGGCCGCCTGCCTCGCACGGCTGGACATCGCCATGCGCGCGCTCGGCCACCCGCACGGGCTGCACGTCGTCGCCTTCGACGCGGATCGCGTCAGCGAGGCCAACGTGGGGCGGCAGATCTACAGCGCCGCGGACATTGGCCAGTACAAGTCGATCGTGTCCGTCCACCGCTTGAACCTCTTCTACGGGCTGGACTGGTCGGCCGTCCCCCAGCGCTATGAGGTTGCGCAGGAGGCGCGACCCTACGGCCGCGGCGCCGACATCCTGATCAGCTGCGTCGACAGTCGGGCGGCGCGGCGGCAACTGCACCGCATTGCGTTCGACCGCTTCTCCGGCTTCCGCTACTGGCTCGACCTCGGCAACACGGAGTCGACCGCCCAGGTGGTGCTCGGCCAGCCTGCAAACCGACAGACGGACAGCCTGGGCGCGGAGCGCCTGCCGTGCGTGACCGAACTGTTCCCCGAGCTGCTGGACGCCGACGTGCCGGATGACGATCGGCCATCGTGCTCGGTGCGCATGTCGCTGGCGTCGCAGGGGCTGTTCGTCAACGACGTGGCGGTGCGCTATGCGGCGCAGCTGCTGTACGAGCTTTTCTCCAAAGGACGCATCGCCGCGCACGGCGTCGTCGTCAACCTGGACAGCAAGCGAAGCGGTCCGATCGAGGGCGATCCGGGCACCTGGGCGCGGTTCGGCGTTCGACGGGTGGACGACCGGATCCTCGAAGCGGAGGGAGCCAAGGAGGGTGTTGAATGAAAGATTGGAACGTGCGGGTGTTTCGGGAGGGACGCCCGGTGATGATCGGGCAGGTCAGCGAACGCAACGAGGCCTTGGCGCGTTGCGCGGCGCTCCACAAGTTCGGCGTCAGCGACGACGAGTTGGCAATGCGGGTAAGGGGCAGGGAAGGCCTGGCCATCCGTCCCGACGACGACTTCGAGGTTTCCCCGGCCAGTTGATCGACGCGCGAGACGTGGCTCGCGTTGTCGACGAGTTGATGCGGCGGAGGCTGCGATCACGGTGCCTTGCGGCCCTTGCTGCCCATAACAACTGACTGGCCCAAATAAGCCCCGGCCGCGCGGACGCGCGAATGCCCGGCGCGCTGTGACACTGCCAACCGTGCCTGTCTGTCTAAGTCGGCCGGCAGGGGACCACCGCCGCGCACGGGAGCCGGCACGCCGGTCAGACTCTCGTAGAAACCCTGCAGGTTGCCGTGGCGCAGACCGTGCGCCGTGACGCCGCGCTGTGCCTTCGTGAAGCCGAACTTCTCCAGCGCGTAGTCCAGCCGGCGCAGGTTGCGCTTCAGGTCATGCGCCGGGTTGCCCATGTGGGCGTCGCGGCCGGCGACGACGGTCCGGGCGTGGGCGACCGCCTCGCGCTGCGCCTCGCTCTCCAGCGCAATCCATCGCTCACGTCCGCCCTTGCCCTTGACCCACACATACTCATCCGCCCGTCGCTGCTCGTTCGCCAGCCCGGTCTGGTCGAACGGGAAGACGTGGGCATAGGGCTTGTGCATCACCGACTCCTTGCGGCGCAGCCCCAACGCGTCCATCAGCCGCATCGAAGCCGCGATGCGCGGATCGAAACGGGCAACCTCGGCCAGCGCCGCCTCCACATCGACACCGTTGCCGCGCCAGCTCTTGTCGCGCTGTGCGTACTCGTGACGTTCGTACTCCTCCAGGCTGAGCCCGTAGCGCTCGGGCTTGCGCACGAAGCCGTGCTTGCCCATCCAGGAGGCCAACCCGCGCAGGAAGCTCAGGTAAGTCTGGATGGTGGCCGGCGCCAGTTGCTCCCGCTGCCAGACCTGCACCATGGCGTGGATGTGCTTCTGGCCGAGGTTGCGCGGGTCGGGCGGCTTGTGAAAGCCGGCCTTGAGCTTCAGGTCGCGGAAGAACCGGCGCAGGAAGCGCGCGCGCTCCTGTCGGGTCTTGTGCGAGACGCTCTTCTCGAAGACGGTGTGCCGGCCGTTGTGCAGCGCGAGCAGCACGTCCAGCACCCGGAGCGGGTCGGTCTTGCCGGGGTGGTGGCTGTCGAGAATCTCCTGCGGCGATCGGCCGCTCCATTCCTGGCGGCGCAGCGGCTGCTGCGAGCGAATGCGGCGCGCAGGGGTCGGCCCGTGGACCAGGTGGGTTGATGCTGGGAACTCTGATGGCGTGAACATGTAGGGATTCCCTCGAGGTTTGAATGCGCCTCCCGTCCGGCGCACTCGTAGATGAACAGGCATCGTCGTTGCCGGCACGCCGCGGATGCCATCGCGGCGTGCCGGTGGTGGTCTGTGATCACGTCGCCGCGCCCGACCACAGGAGGCGCGACGACGACCCAAGGGATTTGCGGCAGGGCAGCCAGACGCCGCTCGGTCGGTCTTAAAAATGAACACGTGATCCGGCTCCGTCCGCGCATTTCTGCGACCACGGAGATGAGTGATGCCGATCGCCTCTGGGGCAGATCGGCATCGAGCGAGGAGGTCTGGCCTCCCGCCGACTGGTGGATCAATCCTGGATTCGTAGCGTCATCCGCTGGCATGGGTCCACCCCTGACCGAAAGTCCAGGGCGGTGCGAGCGTTTGAGCGGGAGCGAGCAGGGAGCCCATAGGGCAAGCACGACTGCGCGCGGCGTTGAACAACGCATGCTCGGGTGATGACGGGATCGGGAACTCGGCATCCAGTGCCGGCCCGGTGACGAAGGCCACGACGCGCTTCAGGAGCGCCCAGCGGGATGCTGGCAGGGTCGGTGGCGCATGCACTACGAGAAGGAAACCTCGGCGCCATCACCTCCGGGGTGATGGCCGCACCGGCTCGGGGCCGGGGCTTCAAGGGCAGGTGACGACTGCGACGCCTCTTTGCTGCACAGGGCAGGGGGCTGAGGGTGCCCTCGGGAGTGGGTAGTTGACGATGGAGGGGCGGTCGCCGTCAATGCGCAGCCCCGCAAGCGACGCGATGGCGCGGGGCTTGACGGTGGCGGACGACGTGCTGTCCAGGGCTTGGTGAGGGCCGTTTTGTGTCGCAAACGAGCCGCGGGCGGATTTGCACGAGGGAGTTGACAGGCTCTTCTTCCGCCTCTGGCCTCGGCTGGGGTGCTGGAGGCCGGCTCCTCGCGGACGGCTCCGCCACATCGGCAGCGATCCGAGCAGGGTTGAAAACCTTCGGCCCAGTGAGATCGTGGTGTCACGCATTCACATCATCGCCCCTTCCGACGGCAACCAGCCCGCGCATCTCGTACCGCAGTGGAAGCCGACTGCACCTGCAGCGTGCCCGCAGTCGAAATCGTGGCCGTTTTGCGGGATTTGCGTGTGGCCGGCGCACGTCGCGTTGGCGATGCTGAGCCCCCTTCAACCTCACCAGGAGTCTGTTCATGGATTCGATCGTCAGGGCGGTAGATGTCGGTTCCGGCAACACCAAATTCGTCACCGGCGTGGCCGGGGCGGAGATTCGCTGTGCGATGTTCCCCTCCATCGCTTATCCGTCCAGCCGAGACACGCCGACCTGGCCGGTGACCGAGCGGCGCAAGACGGTGTGCATCCCGGTCGGGCCGCTGTTCTACGAAGTCGGACCGGACGTCGGGCTGGCGGCCGACACCTTCAGGGCCAAGCAGTTGCATGACGAGTACACCGAGTCGCCGGAATACATGGCGCTGCTGCGCGGGGCGCTGTCGATGATGAAAGTGCCGCACATCGACCTGCTCGTCGTCGGTCTGCCGGTGGCGCTGCTGGCCCTGAAGAAGGCTGCGTTGGAGAAGTCGATGGTCGGCACGCATCAGGTCGGCGGCGGCCGGGCCATCACCGTCCACAAGGCGCTCGCCGTCGCGCAACCCCAGGGCGCGCTCGTGCACTTCGCGGCCGAGCACGAGAAGATGGCGACGATCGGCAACGAGCAGAGCCTGGTCATCGACCCGGGCTCGCGGACCTTCGACTGGCTGATCTGCCGCGGCATGCGCCTGGTGCAGAAGCAGTCGAGTTCGATCAATCGCGGCATGTCCGACGTGCTGCGGCTGTTGGCCGCGGAAATCTCCAAGGACATCGGCACCCCGTACCGCGACTACGACGCCATCGACCTGGGGCTGCGCACCGGGAAGGCGCCGATCATCTTTCAGAAGCCTTACGACATGAAGCGCCACCTGCCGCTCGCCGAGAGCGTGGCGCAGCAGGCGGTGTCGACGATGCGGCAGTGGATCGAGACGCCGGAGAGCCTGCAGAACATCGTTCTCGTCGGTGGTGGGGCGTTTCTGTTCAAGAAGGCGGTGAGGGCGGCCTTCCCGAAGCATCGGATCCACGAGGTCAAGGAGCCGTTGTTCGCCAACGTGCGAGGGTTTCAGCTGGCGGGGCAGAACTTTGCGGAAACTGCAATGGCGAGCCGCGAGCGCGCGCAAGGAAATGCAGTATGAATGCCCGCGACAAGACCGGCCAGAAGCCGGTCCGTCTGGTGTTCGAGCTGTCCCGCGCCGACAACCCGCGGCTGTTCGATGAACTGGTTCAGTTCCCTCAGGGCGTGAAGCGGGTGAATCGGCTTCGGGTACTTGCCTACGACGGCTTGCTGGCACAGTACGGAGTGTTCGCACCGGCAATCGGAAGCATCAGTGCGCCTACGGTGTCTTCGCCGGGCGCCGAAGTCACGAACGGCCTGTTCGAACCAGCCTTGAAGGAATGAAGGCATCGGCACCGAGCAGGGAGCGCATTTCGCGCCAACGGAACGCTCAAAGTCGCCCTAGGCTACATAGGGAATCTTGGCCGCAAGCGAGCGAATGTCCGCTGCACACGGTGTGCAGACACCACGATAGCGGGCACGCGCAAACCAAGCCCGCCTAAGAAGCCTAGCGCGCCGTGCGGCTGCGGAGTCTGCGGCGTCGTGGCGGTCGGCTGCGATGCTCGTCGAGGCGCAATGTACCGCTGTACCGCTGCTGCCCACGACACTGGCAGCGCCACTACCCCGGCGCCCGCTGTCGATCCAGACCGCACAATCAAACTCAGCCTGCCGGCTGGGTGGAGGCAAGGGGACGGAGTTATGGCGTGGTCCTGGACTGCTGAGCAGCTTCAGAAGTGGAAGGAGGAGCTTCTGGCCAAGGCGGCGGAGGCAGGCTGGAAGAAGCCAGAGCCGCTGGAGGTGGCTGTGACCGAGATTCCAGCACGCGCATTTGTGAGTCATTCGTATATGGACACGGAGGGCATTCGATCGTTGTTGGATCACCTGCCTCCGTGCTTTGGGCCGGTACTGTTCGCACCGGTGGATGTTCCACCCTCGGAGTTCGTCTCAACGCGATTGATCGACGCGATTCGAGCGGCACCAGCCTTGGTGTACCTGCAAGGCGCAAAGTCCGAGGCCTCCTTTTGGGTGGCACTCGAACGCGATGTTGCGCTGAGAGCTGGCAAGCAAGTTTTCGCGTTCGATCCGGCAACTGGTCAGTTTCGTCGGCACGCAAGGCAGCCTGATCCTCATTGGATCTACGCAATCTTCCCAGTTGACGATAGCGCCGTAGCGCGCAGCGTGGTTGGCTGGATGGTGGAACATCGAGGGTTCCAGATCGCCCCTCTGGACCCGCTGGACTACGCCAGGCAAAGTGAGCTGATAGGCAGCCTGCAAGACTATTCGGGCTTCTTCGTAGGGTTCGTGGGGCAACGAACGATTCGAGACCTGCCTCTCCAACTCGTACGCATTTCCTGCGAGGACTGGGAGACCGGCGGGTTGACGCCTAAACTGGTGCTTGCCTGCCTCGATCCCCCAGGGGATTGGATCCCGTCCACCACGATGGATCTGGTGGTACCTGGCGGGATCTTCGACCTCACGGATGGGGACACGGCTCGGCCGTGGTCTGCAAACAGGGTTGACGATCTGATAGTCGCTCTTATCTCGCAGTTCAGCCGAGCGAGACCGTTTCTCCGATGATTTGTCCTGATGACTGGGGGCCCAGACGTCCCCGGTGCCTTCTTGGGCTCGTGGATGGCAGTAAGCACTCAGCTGCCAAAAGCTCACCACAGCGTCAATCGTTCGCCGGGTCGAATCCATGCCAATACTGGGCGCTCCCCGCCGCGCACCTGTCACGGTGTGTTCGGCCGGTTCGGGCCACCTACCCTGTGAAGGCGACGCACGGGTCGATGCCGGGCGTCAATATGGTCGTGCGAAGCTTGCCGCGGGTGATGCTCACCCGCAAGTTCTGTCGGGCTTGTTCATCCAGGTTTTCCTTGGCGTTTCCACGAACGATCCTGTCCGGGTTCCCAACGATCTGCTTTTTGAAGTAACGCGGCCAGCCTTCGAAGATGATGACCTCGTCGAACTGCTTCCCCTTGGCCTTGTGCATGTTCATGACGAAGACGCCTGAGGGAGGGCTCGCTTGAGTAGAGAAGTGCTCGCGAACGAACGCCTGACGCGTGATCCTCAGAGCGTTTTCATAGTGGCCAAAGGTTCGCCAGTCCTCCGAGAGTTCCTGACGTAGCTGGGTGCCGCGTTCAAGCAGGCGGATGTTCTTGACTTCACGCCCAACCTCCTTGCACCGCGGACAAGCACTCGCCTCGAGCACTTGTCTGACGGCGCGCCAGTCCGCATCCGGATCACCTGACAGAGCTACAGCCCGGGCTTGCTCGTAGGTCTGCAACAGTCCTACCATGATGCTCTTGGCGGGCAGTGCCTTTCCGGCGGCCTTCCTCTGCGCCGACAGCGCAAATGCCTTGCGGATGTTGTCCGCCTCCTGCAAGTCACCTTTCGCAGGAGCGCCGCCGCCCTTGCCTTGGTAGAAATTGCCGAGAAGATCGACGAAGCCGTCCAAGTGGAACAGCGTTGTCGGCTGCATCAGGTAGGAGACCACTTCGGCCGCCAGGATTGCGGCGTCGAGCTCGACCGCAGCTGTATGGGATATTGCGGTAAGTTTGGCCGGCGGCTGCCTGAAAAGATCAGACACGTTACGCGTCATCTTCTTCGTCGGGACGAGCACTGCAAGGGACCAATCGGCCTTCTTCAAAGCGACCAAGCGCTTGCGGGCAGCGTAGGTCGTCGTGATCAGGGCGACGCCAGCTTCGTTCTCGTTTGCGGGGTAGCCTTCAAGCTCGATACCCGTATACCCGCCGGCCTTTCGGGTGAACTTCCCCGTGAGAACTTCGTTTGCAAACAGCAGGATGTCCGTGCCAGAACTGCGGTGATTGTCCCCCGCCAGCGGAATCTCCTTCGCCTTGAACACCGCGAGGAACTGGTTGAGTCGCTCAGGGTCCGCGCCAATCCAATCGTAGATGCGTTGCTCCGGGTCTGCCAGGGCGAGCAACGTGCTGGTACGACCAAGTTGTTGCACCACTGCCCACTGGTCGCTGTTGGTATCCTGAAATTCATCTAGGACAATGAACGGATACCGCGTGGCAACGAGCTTGCGCAGTCGCTCGCTGCGCGACAGGAGCCCGGCGACCAAGCTGGCAAATAGGTCGAAGCACACCCGTCCATCTTCCGTCGCGAGCCTTAGGCGCTCCTTGCTCTCTCGTCCCTTCTTTTCGGCTCGTTCTTCATCCGTCAGCTTACTGCCCGCCTTGTACTCCCTGCGGATTGCCGATAGCGCAATCGCTTCGTTGGCGGGCGTCAGGATGGACAGCTTTCGGGGTAGTCCCAGTAGATTGCCGTGCGTCTGCAAGATTCGCCAGAAGAAGGAGTGATACGTCTCCACCGAGATCCGGGCCCGGACATGTCGTGGGATTTCGTGCTCGTTCTCGATGGCTTCCATCACGCGACCGATGGTCGCGCGGGCGAAACTCAGAAACAGGATCTCCTGTCCCGGTCGCGCGGCCACGGCTACGTCGGCAGCTTTCAGAATCGAGATCGTCGTCTTACCCGAGCCCGGCCCGCCCGTCACCAATAGATGGCCGGAGGGCTTGAGGACCTCCTTCTGCTCCTTGGTGAGTTTCATCAAGCGGCGCCCGCGACGGAGGCAGGTGCCGCGACAACAGTGGCTGCAGCGGGCGCCGTAGCAACAGCTGCCGGCTGGCACAGAGCCTTCAGGTGCACGCAGGCGTCCCTGATCCACTGGGGGATTTCGGCCTCATCGCATTGGGCGATGAACTCGGCGATCCCCATGTCTCCCTTCTTCTTCGCAAAGTAGGCCATCAGTGCGTTGACCACGTCGGCCTTTGGATCCTGGAACTTGTCCAACAGGTCCTGAGGCCAATTGATCAGATCCGAGAAACGATCCAGCGCCGCCTTGGATGTGTTCTTGAGGACCAGGTTTTCGATGCCTTTTTCGCCGTGCATGAACATTTGCTCGACCTGGGCGTTGATCAGCGCTTGGGCTTCGGGCGATTGCAGGTCGCACAATGCGAAGGTGCGCTTGCCGATGCTCCGGTACATCTTGGCCATGTCCGGAATGCTCCCCTCGCCGCCCGCGTCCACGACGCAGACGCCCAGTGATTCGAGCGACGAATAGACGGCCGGGCTCAGTTCGGCCAGGCGCCGGCAAGCCACGGGGAAAGCGGAAGCCTCGGTCGCACCTTCCGCGATCAGAATGCGGCGCGCCAAAAGGCCCTCGCAGAACCGAGTCCGGAACTCCTGTCTGTACCGCTTGAGTTTCACGCTGTCGGGAAGCGTGACGCCGCTTTGCTTCAATGACCCGGAGCCGTCCCTCGACAAGATGATGGTCTCCGGCAGCGAAAACTCCTCCAGCACGTAAGGCGAGTGCGAGGTAGCGAACCTCGTGGATGATGCGCTTCTGTGCGTACGGAGGGATCGCCGTCTCAGGCTCCTCCATCGCAAAAATGACGTTCTGCTTGTCTTCGGCGATCTGCGAGAGCATCGCCAACACCAACATGTTGATCGTCCCTGTGCCCTGGCGGTAGAAGGGAGCGGCGTGCGTGCCGTCACCGGTGGCGATGAACGCGGTAATTACCTTGCGCAGATGCTCGCGCGTAAGGTTCGACACCTTCAGGTGTGGCTCGATCCCCCACTCCTTGGGCACGTATTTCTTCAAAGCGGTATTGATGCTCTCCAGCACGCCGGAGATGCCCAGGCTGGGATCTTCGGCCAGGGAGATCGCCGAGATTCGGCCGATGGCGTCCTCCCACATCTGCGGCCGAACTTCCTTGAGTCGGAGGATGATGTCCAACAAGCTGCCGCGCTCGAGGCTCAGCGCCCTGGAGCCCGTTCGCACTGAGCGTAGGTACAGGAATCCGCACACCTGCTTGTCCTTCTTTGTGAAGGACACGGGGGCACTGTCAGAAAGGGTCAACGTGTAGAAGGTCTTGCCCTCAAAGTCGTCCTCCTCGGGGTCGTACTGCCCGATGAACGTGACGCGCAGGGCCGGCGAGACGGTCGCCGCGTCAACACCCTCGGGGGCCGGGTCCTGGTACAGCTTCTTCTCCTTACTGTCCCAGAACTCGATGTAGTCGCCAAAGCGCCCCTGCTGCTCCTCCGACAGGTTGGCGATCGTGACGTCGATTAGGATTTTTGGCGCCGGCGTCGCCGGCTCGCCGGCAGGTGCGCCCGCATCCGCCGCTTGCTCCCCAGCCGCCGGGACGCCCTGTGCCGGAGCCTGTCCCGCTGCAACCTGTTGGCCATCGCCGGGGTGGTCACCTTCTCCGTCACCAGCTTCGCCTGCCTCCGCTCCCACCGCAGACTCAGGTAGGTACCGGCCGAGAAAGAAATCGTGTTCATCCACGGGCGGCGTGCGATTGAGTCGATCCGGTCCCAGCGCCAGGTCCATCGCTTCCAAGACCGTGGTCTTTCCCGTGTTGTTGTCGCCGAGCAGCACGGCGTGTTGAACGAGATTCAGCGTAGCTTCCTTAATTCCGCGGAAGTTGTAGATCTCGATACGGGCTACTTGCATTGAACTTCCCCTCTGAGCCTATGGCTCTTGTTGGGGAAGTCTTCCGTGACCGCAGCTCAACTGTCAAGTGACTCCGTGGCGCGTCCTTCAGTCGATCAAGTCATCCAGCCCGGCATAGCGGAATGACCGCATCTGGCCGCGTCCCGACTCCTCATCAAACTTGTGGATAGGGTTTGCGACGGCGCAGCAACTGATTGCCGCCATTCAAGGATGGCGATCCGATGGCCTGTGACGCGGAAACCGGACGTAGATTGCCAGGGAGAGGTACGACGACAACGGGTGATCTCTAACAATGGCGGTTATTGCGTTTGTCGAGATGTCATTGCTGATCCTTGTTGGAGCTGCGTGACGAACCTATCGCACGACCAAGACCGTGTTGGTACCTCAGGCGTTGGCCTGGGCCCGCGTTGAGGTGCCGCTGAACCTGTCAACAAGCGCGAGAAGCGGCAGACCCCGTCACGTCAGGCCCCTTCTACGCTGGTGCGCACCCTGGTTAGAGCACGAGCTGCCTCGGGCAGCAAGCGGTCGCCCTTGCAGCTATCGCCCCCTCAACCAGTCCCGCACCGATTCCAGAACCGCCACGACCCGCACTGCCCACCTCGGCCGTCGCGCGTGCTGACGCGCCGCGTACATGGCTTCGAGACTGGCACGATCATTTCGGCGCGTTCGAATGATCTGCTGGTTGGTCATCGGTGGGACCCAGACCACGCGGTTCTGCTCAATCCAGTAGTGCGATCGGCAAGCCGTCCCATTGCCCACGGATGGGTGCAGACTCGCCTTGCCATCGCGCAATTGGAGCTGCCACTCGGCCTCCGACAAGGGCGTGACGACTTTCTCGCCACATCCGCAGCAGCACAGGTGGAGCGCTACGCGGTACTTGTGACTGATGTAGAGGACGCCCGGTGCCAGGGGCCTGGGTGCCAGGTCTACCTGCTCGGGCGTGATGTGTTCAAGCCTCACCGACGTCATCCTCGACGAGATCGCTTCTGGCGAGGCCGGCGCTCTGGATCATGTATTCGAACTGGTGCCACGCATGCGGCATCGCGTAGAAACCCAAGTGCTGCTTCCAGCGCATCACCGCCATCAGCGCATTCATCGCGTTGGCGTCCGACACCTGGATGTTGCTGTCGTACAGCCCGTCGCCTGCGTCGTCCATCGTCGGTGCGCGCCCCCAAAAGTGATTGCTCTTCTGTGGCGTGCAGAACGTTGCACGGCAAGTCCCGTAGATCTGTTCGTCCTTGGACAGCGACAGGTCCATGCCGCAGTCGACGAACGGCACCTCGAACTCGATTAGCTTCGAGCAGATCAGCTTCCGCGCGGGGCCCTTGTCTACGCAAACGAAGACGAAGTCGACTGCCCGCAACAGTTCGACGTTGGTCTCGTCAACGCGGAAGGGATGCTCCACCAGGCCGGTGCGCATCGGTGCGTACAGAGTCGCGAAGTAGTGAACCTTCGTGCTGCCGAAGGCGGCCTCGGCCGCCGCGCCTGGGGCGCGGAAGGCGTTGTGCGCCTCGAACACATCGTCGTCGAAGAGGTGGATCTCGCGAACCAGCGTCTTGGCGACGTGATCGAGCACATACGAGCCGGTCCCGCCAAGGCCAACGATCGCGACGCGCGACTGTGCCAGGCGCTGGCTGGTGTTCATGACGTTGGCCCGCGCCGACGCGGCATCGGGGTATCGAAACGGCGTGTCGGAGGGCGTGACGCTCGCCGAACCTGCGCCAGCCGGCACGGTGCAGTTCGGATCGATCACCCGCGCCTGGTCGGTGATGAGCCGCCAGTAGTGCATCAACTGATCCCAGTGACTGGCGTACGCCCGGAAGTCTGGTGCCTTGTTGGAGAAGTAGAACCGGGCTTTGACGCCCGGAGCGACTTCCCCGCTCGCCACCTCGGAGCTGCGAAGCGGCTCCATCGGACTGCCGTCGGCATAGCAGGGGAACGGACCATCGAACCAGACCTGGTGCGTGGCCGGTGGCGTCACGGCCGCCTCGGTGTGGATGAACGTTGTCACCAGGCGGCCGAGTTGCAGTCGGCGCTGCGCGTCCACTACCGGGACGTCGTGCAGGACCAGGTGGTTTCCGACGACGGACACGCGCATGCTGGCGCCCATGAAGGGCGCCAGCGCGGCGTCAAGAACGGCCGGCTTTTCGGACATTGACCACCATGCCTTGGACCACTTCCACCGGCTTGTCGCCCTTGGCGACCGACCGTTCGCGGCCGTCGGGGTAGCTGACGGTGATGGTGTAGGCCACGTCGTCGGCGTGATCCGGATCCCCGGGGTAGGCGAGCTTGGCGAACTGCTGGTAGTTCAGGCGCCCTTGGTGGACCTCGATCTCCTCCATGTTGAGGATGAACTTGGTGACGTGCTGGACTGCGTCTGACACGATGGATCTCCTTGCGTTTGTACCAGCATACTGTACCATGATGTTCGATATATCGAACGGCCGATTGCCGCCTTTTTGTAACGACTTGTGTCCGACATGCTGCACAGGACCGTTCGGTATGGCGATAGACTCGCGCCGAACGTCAAGCGCTACCTAATGCCCACGAAGCTCGGAACCAAGATCCACAAGCTGCGCACCGCGCGTGGCCTCTCACTAGAGGGACTTGCCGCGGCGGCGGACGTCAGCAAGAGCTACCTGTGGGAGGTGGAGAACCGCGAGGTCAGTCCCACGACCGAGAAGCTCAAGTCGATCGCCGCAGGACTGGAGGTGGAGGTGGCCTTCTTGCTGGACGATCAGCTTGTGCAGGAGCCGCAGGATCAGCGAGATCGCCGCTTCTTCCGCAAGTACACGCAGCTAGATCCAAAGGACAAGGAACAGTTGCAGCGCATTCTCGAGACCTTCAAGACTCCGCCGCGCAAATAGCACGATGCACGCCCCCTTCACGCCGTTCACCGCAGCGGCGAAGTTGAGCCACTGGCTGGACGCCGCGGCGCGGGCGGGCCACTTTCAGCGCTTTCCCGTCAACGTCGACGACGTGGCTGCATCCGTTGGGCCCCAGCTTGGATGGCCCGACAAGATCGTCGAGATCGGGAAGGCGAACATCCCTGGGTTCGAAGGCGGTCTGTTCTACGTCGAAGAGCGCCAGGGCTGGGTCATGCTCTACAACGAGACCATCACGTCTGAGGGGCGCATTCGATTCACGAAAGGGCATGAGCTCGGTCACTACATGCTGCATCGTGGCCAGCAGACCGAGTTTCGTTGCACGCAGGGAGACATGCTCCACTGGTCGGCAGATGCCGACCAAGAAATGCAGGCCGACGAGTTTGCCAGCCACCTGTTGATGCCACTGACCCATTTCCGAGAAGGACTCGGCGATGGAGCTGTCGACTTTTTCCAACTCGGCGACAAGAGCGCGCAGTTCGGGGTGTCGCTGACGGCAGCGGCGCTTCGCTGGGTGAAATCCACGTCCGCCAGTGCACTCCTCATCCTGTCGCGCGACGGCTTTATGAACTGGGCCGTGCCTTCCGATCGCGCCCTGAAGAACGGTGCCTACTTCAAGACGAAAGCCACAGTCTGCGAAATCCCAGCCGCATCGGTGACGGGGTCAGGGGTCACTGAGAAGCGCGGCCAAGCCGTCGCCGCCGGCGTCTGGTTTCCTCATGCGGACCAAGCCGCGATACTCAAGGAAATGACGGTCGTCTGCGACAACTACGGCAACACCTTGACGTTGCTCTGCCTGTCGCTGAACGACAAGATGTGGCCGCCGTGGGCGGCTTGAACCTGGCCCGCACGGGCTAGGTTTGTCGATGCCCCAACAGCTGCGTCTCCGCGTCGATTCGGCGAAGGTACTGGACTATCGGCACGCCCGCATGGCTGTCGGCGTCGGTAGCTACGGGGGCTGAGATCACCTTCTCGGCCGCCCGCTGCGACGCCTTGTTGTCCGCGCCGACGACGCCCTCGATCCAGAACGCAGTCATTCCCTGGGGAGCCATGCCGTAGCGCAGTTCCTTCACCGCGGCGATGAACGCCTCCCCGACCCGTCCCTGACCCCACAGCTCCTGTGGCACCGCCCAACCCACACTGAAGCAGGGCTCCATCTCGACCGGATCGGCCCGGATGAACTGGACCAACGCCGTCACCTTGGAGTTCTCCAGTCTCACGTAGGTGAGGCGCAACTCGCCGTTGGGTCGATCTAGATGGACGAAGAGCTGGGGGTCCAACGAGCCCGGGCGGAGAGTGATTTGGCCCTCGTCCAGCGCTTGCTGAAAGGACCGCAGGGCCGATGAAAGGTCGGGAAGCGGCATGAGGAATGCATTCCTCCGAATCGACGCCGCCAGTGTATCGACGATCGCACGCGGTAGCCGAGGGACGGTTGTCTAGTCCCGGATCAACCAACGCCACGCTCCTGCAGTTGGTCTGTTCCGCTGAGACCATCGGCGCGCTATCTGGAATGCGATCGGCCTGGTTGGCCATTGCTCGATACGGCCGCCAAAGGTCGAATGCTCGCGGTCAACCGGTCATTCGACGCTCGCCCGAAGATCGGCTCGGAACCCAGTCGCTGGGGCCGGTCGGCGATCTGTTGTCGTCATCTTACAAGCGGTCGTCGGCACGTGCGCCCCAGCGTGAAGGCGGCGCGTCATGCGGCCCCCTGGACCGCGGCGTTCACCTTGAGCGCGAGCGCCTGGCAACGCTGCATCAGGGTTTCGAAGGGCTCTGCATCTTCCAGCAGCATGCCATCGTCGACCATGCGCTGATAGTCCTCCGCCAGTGTCCTGAGCGCGTCGCCGCTCGGTACGAGATCAAGTGCGCCGGTGACCGCCGCGCGGTAGTCGATGGGTGCGCCGTCCGGCCTCGACTCCGCGAAGAAGATGCTCTTGTGCGCTGCCACCGCGAGCGCCAACGCGCGGTCCTTCGTTGCGTTGTCGACGAAGCCGGCTGCGTCGAGTCGTATCGCGTCGTGCCAGTGGCGCGCGAAGCGATCACCACCTCGGAAGCTGCCCTGGGCACAGAAGACATGGACTGCCGTGGCCTTCTCCCAGAACGTGCGCTCGGGGCGCATGACCTGCGGCGTGGCCTCCGGAAAACTCACGTCCAGCAGGTGCGGCGCGGCGTCGCACGCTACCGGTCGCAATTCGTTGGGCTCGCCAGTCGATCGCGCGCCGAACTCCAGCAGGACTGAAGGTTGCACGTAGCCCGTGCCTTCGCTGAAGGCCTGGTAGTCGATGAAGATCTGTTCACCTTCCGCGCGTGCCTTCGCCGGCAGCCCCTGTTCTGCGAGGGCCGCGGTCAGTGCAGGGGCCAAGCTTGTGCCGACCAGATCGGCCAGTCGCAGCCGTATGGCCCTGCTCCACTTCCTCTCCTGGCTGCGTGACGTGGGCCAGGGTGAGTCGCTCTTCTCGATCAGGTCCGGGGCGATGGCACGAATGTCGTAGGTGAGGTCCACGTCCTCGGAGAAGCGTCTGATCACGCCATAACCCTTGGAGAGCGATGTTCCGCCCTTGAAGACGAGGTGCTGCGCGTGCGGCCCGGTGAACAGGTGGCGCAGGGCCCAGACGACCCACACGTCCTTCTCGAGCAAGTGCGGGGGCCGGCCCGATCGCTCTGCCGCGACAAGCAGCGCTTCGCGCTGATCCTCGCGCGACAGTGCGAGGTATTCAGGCAAGTGTCACCAGGCCGCTGATCTGGCTTGCCAGCCAGGTGGGCAGGCGTGCGCGCGCGTTCGCGATAGCCCGAAGTTCCGACGACGGCAGCTTCTGCCGAAGCCGGCCGAGCGCCGCCGCCGACCCTGAGGGGCCCGCCCAAGCCAACGATCGGATGACTTCGCCGGCGACTTGTCCGGGATAGAGCAGTTGCCACGACGGCGCATGCTTCAACTCGACAGTCTGCGCGCCGAGCTTGAGCTTGCGACTGCGGCCCGAAGTCAGGAACACTTGGCGCACCGGCACCTGAGTCGTCAGACCCAGCGTATTGGCCGCTGCCGCGCCGTTGCCAACAACGGTCTCGCCGCGTTGGCGAGCCCATTCCTCGACCACCTTCGCGACTTCCGGTGCCCGTGCGCCGAACTTGCCCTTGACTGGCAGAACATAGACGCCCCGTCCGGCTCGCAACAGTTCGCCGCTGTGAGCCAGGCGTGACAGCGCCTGATCCACCGCGGCCCGGTTGCCGAGATGCAGCAGGGCCTTGGCGGACAAGCTCGCGCCTTCCGGCAGAGAGGCGGCTTGCGACAGGACTTGCTGGGCGAGGTTGGTGGACACGGGGATTCCTTGGTTGTCAGAAGTATGAGTCAATTTCTGACAGATTTCAAGTGGTTAAGCGAAACAAAGAAGGTATACAATCCTCTTAAGCGAAAGCGAAGAAGGGGCATCCAGACCATGAATCCGCCGACCAAGGACACGATCCCGGGCCTGCTGCTGCGCAGCCTCCCTCGCGAGCTCGTGCTCGGCGTCGAAGACGCCCTGAACGCCGGTGCTGCACGCGCATACGCCTCCGCGAAAGGGATGGATGAAGGCCACCTTCCGCACGTCGTCGGCCAGCTCAGGCACTTCCACATGAACGAGGCCTTCTACCGGTCCCTCGCGGCCGGCGAGGCCTCGCCCACGGCCATCCAGGGCAACGGCCTGGTGACCGGCCGCGCCGGGGTCTTCACCATCGCCAGATTCAACATCCCCGAAGGGTTCTGGATCAACGGGCGGCGCAGCCATTCACGTCAGCAGATGGCGCTCGCCAACAAGGCCATCGAGCCCTTGGTGCAGCCCGAGTTGTTCGATCAGTACCAACCGCCGTCGCAGGCCGTGGCGTTCTTCGTGGCCTGCTTCTCGGGTTCCTTGCACATCCAGCCCGAGTCACCTGCCTCGATCCAGATCGCCGTGCCGGACCGGCACATGCGCGGCTGGCTGTTCCGTGAACCGCTCGAGGTTTTCGCCAAGCGGTATGAATCGCAGGAGCCCGGCCAAGCCGATCTGGCCGTGCCGAAACTCAAGAAGAGCATCGGCAAGAAGAACGCAGACGGCGCTTCGTCATGAGTCGCGGTGGAGTTCAAGGCTTTCAGAGTGATCGCCTCAGCCAGATGCTCGCCGCACGCCGCCTGACGCAATCGCAACTCGCATCGCTCGTGGGGGTATCGCCGGCGACGATGAGCAAGTGGCGCGCGGGCAGTCAGGCTCCTGAGCGGGAAGCGCTCGATCGCCTGGCCGACGTCGTCAACGTGACGCCCGAGTGGTTCACCAGGCCGCCGGCGGAAAAGGTCTCGTTGCCCCTGTTCCGCAGCAATGCTTCTGCGCACGTGGCGGCTCGGGCCAAGCTCGAGGCCCGGATGGGGTGGGCTCAGGACATCGCACTGGCCCTGAGCGAGTTCGTCGACTTCCCTGCGTTGAACTTGCCTGTTCGCACCTTCTCCGACCCCGAGCAGATCACCAACGCCGACATCGAACTCGCAGCAGGCGAGTGTCGCGATCTCTGGCGCCTCGGACGATCGGCTATCCAGGATCTGGCGCTGGCGGTAGAAGGCGCCGGCGTCGTGCTCGTCCGCGAAGAGACCGACATTCCTCAGATCGAGGGGCTGTCTGCGTGGAGCGCGCCGCTCGGCAGACCGCTGGTTCTTCTGTCCGCGGACAAGGACAACGGGTATCGAAGCCGCTTCGACCTGGCCCATGAACTCGGTCACCTGGTCCTGCACCGAGGCATCGAGCGTCCTACTGATCGTGAGCGTCACAACGAACTTGAGCGGCAAGCCCACCGATTCGCGGGCGCGTTCCTGCTGCCTGCTGAAACCTTCGCCGCTGAAGTGCGTATGCCGGTGACTCTGGACGACATGCTGCTGCTGAAGCGTCGCTGGGGTGTGTCTGTCGCTGCGATCCTAATGCGGCTGCGCGCCCTGAAACTTCTGGACGACGAGGGCGCACTCGCGCTCTTCAAGCGCCGATCTGCCCGGTGGGGCGCCAAGTCCGAACCGGGTGATGGCGATCGAGCACCCGAGCGTCCGCGCTTGCTGCGTCGGACCATTGACCTGCTCGTCGATCAGAACGTGATGCCGCTGGAAGCCATTCCTCGGCACATCGGGCTTGCTGCGCACGACATCGAGATGCTGGCGGGCTTGAATGAAGGCTACTTTCAAGGACGAGGCAAAGTCGTTCAACTGGCCCGGATTCGTCAGCGGTCGGAAGCCGAGGCGAGTCCGGCGTCGTCGGCACCCAGCACCGTGGTGCCTTTTCACAAGACCTGATCCACCAAGGAGGTCCCATGAGCAGGAACGTCAAGCAGACATCGGTGAGGATCGCGACGTTGGCCGCAGAGACACTCCACGACTCGGGAGCATCGCAGGTCGCCAGGCGACTCGCCGCCTCTGCACTGGCCCAGCGCGGCACCGGGAAGCAGACCGGTGCCGTCATAGAGGATGTCGCTGCCAAGGTCTTGGCCAGCCCCCACTACGCCGAGGAAACCAGGGAGCTGGCCGCCTCGGTTCTTGCGCAGTCCAACAAGAGCCGCTGACCCAGTCGTCGCCAGCAACGCCCCTCGAGTCGGGCCGTCATGTCGCTCGGCCTCGTCCTAGTCGTCGTCGTTCTCGCAGCCGTTGCGCTTCTGAAGATGGCGTGAACCGCCGATCGCACTCCCAGCGTTGACTGCTGCACGCCCCGAACGGCCGTCACCTCTTGCGAGGGCGCGAACGTCGCCTGCCTGCTGTAGATCGCCCCTTTGGCTTGCGAGTGGAAATGGCGGCTTACGCTTGCGGAGCGGAAGTTGATGCCGCGAACCCGTGCGTCGCCTATGCGGTATCAGCCGACGCCGGTGCTGAGGCGCAGCGAGCGTCAGGCTCCGGAGCCTGCTGCACTTCACTCATCGGCCGGGAAGGCCGACCGACCGAAACCAGTCCGACTTACGCCACGCTCAGCGAGCTAACGAGCGTTTCGTGCTGAAGTTCATGCTTGCTCGCCACCGGCCGACCTTTGACCTTGCGAGATGTGGACCTGCTGCTCGGATTGAGCAGCCTGTAGAGAGTCTCCAGTGCCGCTCGCTTCTCGGGAAGGTAGTCGTGTCCGTCGTAGTGCCGGCTCTGGACCCCGCTCACGCCATGCGATTGAAGGCGCCCGCGAATGTCCGACGGAACACCTGCGCTCGCAAGGAGTGTCTCAACGCCTGATCGAATGCGCTTCGCTTGAAAGTCCTCGATGTGACTGCACGCCATCTCGGTTGCCCAATCGCTCAAGGTCGTGGCCGCAACATGCGTTTCCCCGCCGTCCGTCGACAGAGCATACTTGCCGGCAGGCTTGCAGTCGGCAAGGGACTGCTTTGCTTGTCCTGTCAGCGGGACTGTGTGTTGCCTGGGTGGTCGACCGGGGCGACCCTTGCCATCGAACAGCACGATCGAGCTATTCAAAACGTTCTCCGTGTGCAGTTTGACCAACTGCTCGATGCGTTGACCACCCGTAAGCAGGTGAACACGTAGCAGCGCGGCGCGGAAGCCCGGCTCGCTCTTTATCAATCCCCAGTACTTTCGCAACTCATCAGCACTCAATGGATGCCGGTCTGCTCGATTTTGAGACTCGTCAGGCTCCGTTTCGCTGACGGGATTCGTGGAGATGCCGAAGTTCTTGAACGACAGCGGGATGCTTGGCTTGGAGCGGGCAGCCTTTGCTGTCTGATAGGCGGCGCGACAGTAGCTTCTCAGCTTGTTGGCGGTGCGACCTTTTCCGGCATCAATCAGACGCCGCATCATGTCCGCAAAGGCGTCACCCGAGACCTCTCTGGCGGGTAGTGCTGCGATTGCAGGGAACGCCTCAAACACGTGGAGTTGGAAGATGCTTCGGGCGTCTCGATGGGAGGTTCTTCCAATCGCTTGGAGATGATCGCAGTAGGCGTTCAACAAGTGCTGCAGGCTCGAGTTCGCTGCCTGGCGTTTTGCTTCAGCAGCGGCGCGTTCGGCTTCACGAGATGCCGCGAGAAGTGCAGGGCGCCCCCCTGCGTCACGATGGTCGAAGTGATCGGCAGCAAGTTTCTCGGCAGCCCGAATGGCTGCTGCAATCGAGTAGCCATTCGCTGAGGGTGTCAGGCTCTTGGGCGGTGCTGCGGAGTCATAGATGCCTACAAGCACGCGCTCGCTGGAGGTGCCAATGCTGTAGCGCCAGTACAGGGACACCGCGCCGGTTGCTCCCTTGCGTGCCTGGAGGCTGCCGGTGGGTCTGACTTTCGAAATCGTAGAGAAGATGCCGGGCGGCATCTCGTTGATCGCTTGACCGGCTGTCTTGGATGCCATGGCGAGTCCGTTGCCCAATCCGTTGCCAGAATTTTGCCAGAATTTTCCGGATTGAAGCGATTTCTGATGGCACCGCGTGAACGCAAAACACTTATAAATCAATAGCTTATGATCCTGCATGAGACTCGCTGGTACCTACGGGTGGCGGACTCTTAATCCGTTGGTCGTAGGTTCGAATCCTACAGGGCCCACCAGATTTCTCTTTCGGATCAACGGGTTGCAGACTCTCTGCGGCCTGCAGTCCGTTGCTCGGCCGGCCCTTGTGCCGCATTTGTGCCGCGCCTTTCCTTCGCGGCCGCGAGCCGATCTGCCCAAGGCGCCAGATGGTCGGCCGCCAGGTGCGCGTAGCGTTGCACCATCGAATAACTGGCCCAACCGCCCAGCGATCGATGTCGACGGCCGACCACCGAAGGCCGGTTACGTTCGCCGCGCGCAGGCCCGAGGCCAAGCTGAAGGCAGCCATGTCGCGCAGGTGAGGCGGCAACTCGGCGAGCAACCGGTCGGCTTCATCATGCGTCAGGTACCGTACGCGGCGCGTCGGCTCCTTCAACATGCGGACCGCCGGCGCGCGATCGAGCCGCTGCCACTCCCGCACCGCCTTGCGCAGGATCGACCGCACGAGCGCGAGCGTGCGGTTGACCGCGGCTGCACCTGATCCGCTTCCATGGGGTGCTGGCTCCGAACGCCAAGCTGCGAGCGCTGGTGGTGCCGCAGGGGCCGCAGGGGACCGACGTGCAAGAGCAGGCCACCGAAACCGCAGGTGCCAGCGAACGCGAGGCCGAGACGGTTCAGGACCAGAGCCGACCGCACCGGATCAGCTGGGCGCGGCTGTTCAAGCGTGTCAGCAACCCCAGCAACTGACGCGGCACCGAGGCACGGCATTTCGGCAGTCCACGCGCCCTCATCGAG
>ERZ724507.157-NODE-157-length-29491-cov-10.408344_pt1 | contig 29491 bp, 25 predicted proteins | sample MGYA00376040_ERZ724507 | MGnify/ENA primary metagenome ERZ724507 (study PRJEB28724, sample SAMN07190883) | activated sludge metagenome | isolation source: activated sludge of sewage treatment plant in Hong Hong | place: Hong Kong | collected 2016-03-17 ...
GCCTGGAAGGAAAAAAACAACTGGTCGCCAGCCATTGAACCTACGCTCGAAGACGATGTGATCATACCGCCATTGTGTCCGAATTATCCAATAATTGCAAGTGGGAAAATAGGCTCATGCCGCAACATCCTGATGATGGAAGGAACAGCGTTGTTAATCAAAGCAGGAGGCACCTTGTTTGTCCAGAATTGAAATTATTACTTTTTTGTACCCTTGGTGTTTCAACATTAACATTAAGAAAAATTCTTATTTGACAGTCTGAATATAGGAAAACGGCATGAAAATCAAAATAAAATTTTGAAAAGTCGAAAATTCTGTTAAATTTGTATAAAGCAAATTAGACTGGTTTTGAAACGTTTTTTGTTTTTCCTGGGAGTCATGCTATTGGCGTGTATTTTGCAAGCCCAGGAAGACTGTACAAATGGCATCGACGATGACAATGATGGTTTGATTGATTTGCAGGATGATGAATGCCAGTGTTTGAGTCCTACAGGTTATTATTTTTTAGAAGACTTTGAAAACAATGTCTGTTGTCCTCAATATTTTACATCTGTTGGCAACCCATTCGGCATAGAATGTCTGAATGGTATGTCGGCGGCTTCGGTGGGAACCCCTGATTATTTTCATACCTGTGGATATTTGGGTGGTTTAATGGGTCCTGATCCCCCTGTAATTCCACTGCCAATGCCATCTGGGATGGGTGCAGCAGGCACCGTTGTGATGCCTAACAATGTTGAATACATAGGCACTTGCCTCCCCAGCCCTTTGGTAGCAGGTGTGCCATACGAATTTTCTGTTTATGTGGGTTTTAATACAAATAACACCTTTGCCAGCAACAGCCCTTTGTTAATAAATATTTATGCTGCCAATAATTGCAGCAGTAATTTTCCATCTTCCCAGATATTTTGTTTAGGTCAAGATCCCAACTGGGTAGTCATTGGCAGTATGACGGTAAGTGGCAATATAGGAGAATGGGTGCAAGTATCCACCACCATCACGCCCGGCATCAATTATGAAGCAATTGCATTTGGTGCTCCCTGTAATTATGCAAGTGGCAATAATTACTATTTTTTTGACGACTTTCAGATTACAGGGGGTGGGGTTGAACAAATTCCAATAGACAATGTCATCTCAGAGAATGGAGATTGTATTACAGGAGTAACCCTTACCTCAACTACTTTTCCGGGAGCTGAATACCAATGGTATTTCAACGGCATTGCTATACCTGGTGCCACCTCTTCTACCTACCCGGTCCCTCCTGGTGAAGAAGGATTGTATCAGGTTGTTGTAACAGTTGGCAGTGATTGCGGGGTAAGTGATGAATACGAAGTGGTGATCGATGAAAATGTATTAGATGTGGAGGCTACCATAGAAAACATCTTATGCTTTAATGACAATGATGGCTCAATTTCACTCATCTTGCCTTCTGAAAACACACCACACCAGATTTTGTGGTCTAATGGTGCTTCCTCACCTAATATAGATCTTTTGTCTCCCGGCATTTACACTGTAACCATTACCGACAGCAAGGGTTGTTATTCTGAAGAGGAATACGAAATCCTACAACCCAATGAGCTGGAACTTATTCTTGATTATGTCATACAACCAGGATCAGGCAGCAACACAGGAGAAGCGGGTATACTCGTAGCAGGAGGTACGCCAGACTATGAGATCGAATGGAGCAATGGTGGCGATGGGTACAAAGAAACGGGTTTAGAACCTGGCCACTACACGATAACGGTAACCGATGAAAACGGCTGTATTGATACCGTTGGTTTTGACATTGTAGCACCATTTCAAGCGCAGCTCAGTTTCACGCCCTCATCATGTTTGGCTTGTAGCGGAAGCATAAACCTTATGGTAAATGGAGGAGTAGAACCCATTGAAGTATTGATAACCAACATAGAAACCGGACAGGCAACATTGGGCCCTGCTGCCACAAATTTGTGTCCCACTCTATATGTATATACGATTACGGATGGCATTGGAAATACAGTACAAGACACGGTTGATCTGGGACTGGCATCCCGCCCGAAAGTTAAGTTGGATAGCATACAACAATACATATGTGCCGGAGATACCAGTGGAATGATTGCAGTAAAAGTAAATGGGGGTAATCCTCAGTACAAGTACAAATGGAGCAATCAGGATACCACTTCCAGGATCAACAAATTGTTACCCGGCTGGTATGCACTCACGGTAACAGATCAGGTGGGCTGTACGGATACGGTAAGATACCTGCTGTCATCACTTCCTCCGGTAATTACTGAAGTCACAAGCCAGTCAGCAGGGTGCCTCGCAGGAGGTCAGCTAAGTGCTACGGTCGTTCAGGGCACCAGCCCCTATAAATGGCAATGGAGCACGGGCGACACCACCGCAATGCTCACCAATGTAGCGGCGGGGCAGTACCTTGTAACGGTCACGGATAGTTTGGGCTGCAGAGCCATAGATACAGCCATGGTTATCCAACAAGGCGGTATACAGACTAGCTATGAGATCAACAATGCGCATTGTGAAGAAGTGAAAGACGGATATATAAATCTTAACCCCATAAGTTATAATGGATACGTGACCTATGAGTGGAGTAATGGCTCAACAGAAGAAGACATCGACAGCCTGGGAGCTGGGGTATATATGGTGACGATAACAGATGAGATAGGCTGCAGGCTGGTACAGGAATATACGATAATTACAGAGGCCCCGTATCAGGTAAGCGCAGACATCACAACAAACTTATGCAATAATGACAGTCTGGCTAGTATTACCTTAAACATAACAGGAGGAAGCAACTATGTATATACGTGGTCGGAGGGATCAATCGCAGGCGAACTAACAGGATTAAAAGCAGCGGACTATAGTGTAACGATAACAGATGCCTACGGCTGTAAACAGAGCTACCAATACACGATAACAGACCCACCCGTACTGAAAATAGAATCAGCCATAAAAACAATCAAGTGTGCTGGTAATGCAGAGGGAGAGATAAGCCTGACAGCAACGGGGGGCACAGGAATGTATACGTACAAAATAAATGGAAAAGATACGGGAACAAATAATACCGGATTGGAAGAGGGAACATATAGTTTGGTGGTGAGAGATGAAAACGGGTGTATCGACACGAGTGTAGTAAAGCTCAAAGCCATGTCCAATGCAAGCCTGACAAGCCAGATAACAGAAGCGCCGTGCGGAGAGAATGAGGGCAGCGTGATCGATGTGACGGTAGGAGGAGGAATAGAACCCTACGATTACAAGTGGAGCAATGGCATCACGACGGAGGATTTGCGAGATGTGCCTGCAGGTAATTATGCGGTGACGGTAACAGATAAACTGGGCTGCGAGATAACTGACACCATACAGTTGACCAACACAGATGGTCCGGCAGTGATGGTGAGTGGAGAAGATGTGAGTTGTAATGGAGAAAACGATGGGCAACTGATAATAAGTGCACAACATGGGAGCCCACCATATAGTATATATGTAAATGGGGAATTGAAATCAGGATTGGAAATCAAAGAGCTGACGGCGGGCATCTATGAGGTAATGGTAGTGGATGCAAAGGGCTGTGAGATCAAAACGAGTTACGAGATCGAAGAGCCTGATGTGCTAACCGGCTTGATAGTAGAAGTAATACAACCCGACATCAACAAAATAACAGGAAGTGCGAGCGTAGCGGTAAGTGGGGGAAAAGATCCGTACACGATCAGTTGGGACAATGGCGAAACGGGAGAAAAAGCCTTAACACTAAACCCTGGAACACATACATTGACAATAACGGATAGCGGAGGCTGCACAGCAGAAGCAGAAGTGACCATTGTGAAGAGCGCCATCTATGCTATATGGGACAAACAGGACAATGCCTGTGCTGGAGATTGTAAGGGAGAGATAACCATCACCATCCAAAATGAAGATGGCAGTGAAAAGATAGTGTGGACAGACGGAGGCACAGGCATAATAAGAACGGGCCTATGTGCGGGAGAGTATCAGTGGACGATAACGGATGGTTATGGCAATACCATAACATCGCCTGTAGTAAACATAAGTACCCCCCAACCAATAAAAATGGAGGTAGTAATAAAAGGAGAGAGCTGTGAAAACAAGGAAGATGGCCAGGCAACGATCATCATAAATGGAGGTACGCCCAACTACACCATAAAATGGGATGGTGTAACAGGAACAGAAACAGCGAACCTCAACACAGGGGAGCACTTGATAGAGATAAAAGATGCCAACGGTTGCCTTACGGATACGGTAGTGAATGTGCCCAAGCTTGAATCAGCCAATATCACGGGTATGGCAAAAGATGCCATCTGTGAAGGAGGAGGAGAACTCACAATACAGACAACAGCAGATACGATTATAGACCTGGTGATCAATGGCATAAAGTATAGCCTGAACAAAGAGTTAAAGATAGCAGGAGCATCACCGGGACTGTATGTGATAGAACAGCAGATGAGTGATAGTTGCAAAGTGTACAAGGAGGAGGTAAGCATAGGAAGTGAAAGCTTCATAACTGGCGGCAGCATAGAGAATGAAATCGAAGTAAAGGAAGGAGAACAAATAACGTTGGACCTTTCAACACTGACGATAACTGGAAGCTACATGATAGAATGGAAGGGCATACAGCAGGACAATTGTGAGCAAACGGACGCAACGGGCAACTGTTTGAAGTATGAGTATGTGCCTGACGGCCCGCACGAAGTGAGTGCGTATATCTTGTCGGACCAGGGCTGTGATAGTTTGATCAGCTTCAACATCCGGGTATTGGTGGACAACGATGTGTTTTTCCCCAACGTATTTGGTGTGGGCAACAACAATGTGTTTAAGCCCACGGATAAAACAGGAAAGACCAGGATAGAATCATTTGAAATATATGATCGGTGGGGCAGCCTTGTGTTTAGGGAGACAGCAGTAGACATAACTTCCTTAAAAGGGTGGGATGGCACCTTCAATGGCAGCAGGGCAGAACAGGGAGTTTATGTATATCACTTACAAATTTTGGATACATCCGGCAAAATCAAAAACAAGGTAGGGGATGTGACTTTGCTTAGGTAAGCTAATATTATTAATCATATTCGTTTAAAACCAAATTAATAATGTTTCTGGCAGTATAACCGGTAAAATTTCGATTATCCATCTTTGAAACTTGTTCCTTTGTATAGTATTTGGTAATAAATACTTTCAAAAACTCGATGATGTTTTCATAGTTGGCAGGATAACTAAAACTTGAATGTATATCAATCAACAATTTCTTAAGTAACAATGCATCGTCAAACAAGTAGAGATATTTTATATGAGGTGTTGCTTTATCTAAAGAAGTGTAATCTACCAATTTATCTAAAATTTTACCCCAATCTTCGGTTTCAGCCCAGAGCCCAAATTTTAAGTCAAGCACCTTTGCATAATCAGCGGTATCCCGCCTAAGAACCCTGTTCAACGCTTCTTTGCGAAAAGTTTCTTTATGAGCGTGAGTAGTTAAGTCGTTGTATATTTCCTGATAGAGCTGGTAACTGGGGGCGAACGCAAAAATTTTCTTTCTATATATCAGAGCCTCATCGGGCATAGAAAGTTGCAGATACACATTGACCAATATTTTATAGTATGGAATGCTATAAACTTCGTGGTAATTTCCCTTAATCGATTTTTCGCACAAGGAAATCACTTTGTCGTTTTGCCCAATCAATTGCAATTGATGTAAGAAGGCAAAGTTGTATTCATTGTAAAAAAGTGTATAAGGAAGGTCATTGTACAAGGCTGAAAACAAGTCCTGTTTTATGATGTATTGCAACAATGGCAGGAGCTCTGCTTCTGTCGGTTCGTTTTTAGACACATTGTTTAAATACAACTTTATCAAGTCTGCCAGCACCTCTTTGGAAAGCGCTGGTGCGGTTTTATAAATGAGACTCAAGACAACGCTAAATCCTTTGCCATCTTTTTTAAGTCTACTTATAAACTGCTGAAAAAAAGAAGTAATCTTATATTGTTCACAGGTTTGAAGATAGGCGCTCAATTTTTCAGAGAATTTATTGAATTGTGTGACCACCCGCGACGAAGACTTACTCAATCTTTTATCAACCAGCTCGTAAAAGTTAAAAACGGCATCTACCATTAGCAAGCCATCTTCGCTGCCTATTTTGGCAAAGATGGCTGGCAATTGTGTGTCTAAATACTTTTGCCATACTTCAAAGAGTGCTTTCAACTGAACGGGCTCGATGTACTTTTTTTTGCCAACGACAGCCTGAATACAAGCAGCTCCCTGTTTATTGATTTCTTCTGCTGTGATTTGTGTAGTAGATCCAGAAAAATGGTTGAAAAACTTTAAATTCAATTCTTTATTGACATTTAGTTCTTCCAGAATCCAGGCCCTCAACTGAATATTGTCAACATTGTCTAAAAGCTCTTCGGTAGGGCTTAATTTTTTCTTCCTAATTTTTTTTAAAGTGGTGGAGGCTGCTGCACTTTTTTCTCCCCGGTTCATAAATGCTAAAACCGCTACCACATGGGCACACAATGCATTTTTATTGGGGCAATCACAACTGAAGTGTAGTATGTTATTTCCGTTTTCATCCAATTGTATGCCCACATCGAAGCATTCTTTTCCATCATCTACAAAGGCACTGAATTGGCCCCGGGCAATTTCTTCAAATTCTCTCACATTGTTTTGCAATGATGAAGCTGCCTTGCTAATGTTGGCCGGGGCCTTTTTAAGTGTGTCTTTGATGGTCAATTTTCAAAATTTAATAAACAGAACTTAATGTTATACCATCAATTCATGAATATTTTTTTTGCCAATGCCTTTTTGCTTTCATTTTCTAAAACCATGATGATTACAGTCTGGTGATATTGGGGCAAGGGCGTTGTTTCACCGGCATTTACCCATTTATTGTCCAATACCTTGCCGGCGGTATCCATGATGATCACTTCAAATGCTTTGTACTCTTCTTTACCGGTTATAATTATGTTGTCGTTTACTACAGTAAAGTCAAATTCGGCTTTTCCAGCAACTTCATCAACACTGGTATTTATGTCCACTGCAATCTTATACAACTCCCTTCCTTTCGAAGCGTCCAAATTTGAAAAGAAATACAAGTTATTATTATTCATACCAACAGGGATGGCAGAAGGCCCATTTGTTGAACTGAAGTTTAACTGCGTTTTTTGGCCACCAAGGTCACTGAAGCTATCTTTTAAATGGTACAAAGACGGGCGGAAGCCATTTGATGTTCCATCAAAGAAAAATATATTTTCGTTGTAGGAAACGAAATTTGAAGGATATGCTTCCACTTCGCCCAAGACTTGCGCTGATTTAGTGCTTTTATCAATGGCAATGACCAAATTGTCAAAACTATTGTAATCGTCTATGTGGATAATCATTTTATCGCCAACAATTGCTCGGTTAATGTTATCTGATTGAATAACAGGACCATATTTATTAATCAGAGGTGTAGATTTAAGTGGAAAATCATGAAGCAGGGTTAAGCCTTTACCATAGTGGTAGTGTACTGCCATTCCATTAAAATCCATTACTCTCAGAGGTTCTGACAATGTAGTTTTTTTCACTCCGGTACTTTCATGATAGTGATATAGTCCATCATTTTCAACACCAAAAACGAGGCCATCTGCCACTTCACATAAGCCATATAAGTCGGTGAAAGAAGATCCTACATCAAAAGTTGCAAGGGTGGAAATGGCATCATCTGCATAATTCAGTGTTGCCAATCCAAATTTGTTGGTTAGGAAAGCGATGCCATTTTTATAAGACACAAAAATTTTATCATCATCATTGTCTTTATGACTGGCGAAATCGAGAAAAGATGAGTTTAAAATTCTGGTACCAGAACCAGTTCCATCGTTGACGTAAAGGTTACCACCAGCGGCAATATAAGCCATATTATTATTTCCTAATAACATATAATCAGGTGCGTCGGCGAGTTCTGTGAGTAGGCTCGTATGGATAGAGGTGCCATCAGAGATCCAAAGTGCATGCTTACCATTGTCACGTGTGGCAAAAATGACTTTGTTGTTGAACCTCAATAAGCCGCTGGCCGGTGGATTACAATCTGTGCAAATGGTTTCTAAAAAGGATACTGTATCGTTTTTGATTACGTATAAATAAGTCTGGTTAGAAGCAGTCAATACTACAATAAATATTTTATCCTCCACTTGTAGAAAGTTCGTTCCCCAGCTCGGCACCGCATCCGCACTTCCGGGATTAAAATCCATTACCAATTTTGGAGTTTGTGCCATCACCAAAAATTGACAAAGAAAGAATAGTATTGTAAAAACCTTTTTCATATAATAATTGTGTTTGATTACGTTTTGTATCAGACCATTTCTTCGAAAAGTTCGAGAATGGTTTCTTCTGGATATTTAGTTAACCCGCTATGAATGGCCGAAATTTGTACAATGGTACTTCTTTTAGCGGTAAGCCACCTAAACCTCGAAGCCTGATCCAACTCTGCAATTGGACCGCCACGCTGGTCGCCATTGGCAATGTGATGAAAGGCAGCGATATAATTCAGCAACTCTTCATAATCCGTCTGCTCATAGAGTGCCATAATCCTGGCTTCATCCAACCGTGTCTTTACAGCCAGGTACGAACAGTCTTTGCAATACAATACTACACCAATGTTGATAAACTCCTCGCGCTCAACCCTCGGTACGAAGCGAAGCACAGCATATTCATAGATCTTAAGGTCTGACATGCACTACTTCTTTGATAAATGTTGATGAAAACAACAGTCGTTCACTTAAATATGTGTAGTACATGGACCTTACCTGATCTGCCGACATCGGGTCTTCTCTTGATGAGAGCCACTCTTCCGGGAGCTCATTACAAATGCTTTCTAAAAATTTGGTTTCTAATGCTGTGGTAATGATTTCATTGGCTTCCTCCATTTTTGTTGCCCCTTTGATCAATACGTGATTTTGTATCATCGGAAAGGGTTTTTGGATAGATGACTTCCATTGTGCCCTGTTGTGGTGAAAGTACAAGGCGGCTCCATGATCGATAAGCCACAATTCGTTTTTCCACATCAGCATGTTGGTATTGCGCGCGGTACGATCAACATTGGTCAGATATATGTCCAACCACACAATCATGGATGCAATGAGGTCGGGAACAAAATTGACGACAGGGTCAAAAGTTATGGAACCGGGTAAGTATTTTAAGCCCAGGTTTAAGCCCACACTTGCCTTTAATAAATCCTGAATTTCCTCGTCCGGTTCTGTCCTGCCAAAACCCTCATCGAGGGTGCAAAATGCCAATGTTGGCACCAGGAAGCCAAGCTGGTGGGCAATTTTACCGCCCAGGTACTCTGCAATCAAGGCTTTGGTGCCCTGACCTGCTCCCTTAAATTTGAGTACGTACTTTTCTTTGTCACTGGCTTCAATGATCGCAGGCAAAGACCCTCCTTCTCTTAAGGGAGTAATATACCTGATCACTTGAAGTGTACTTGTAGTCAAGGGTTGGATTAATTGATTGCACAAAAGTACAAATTAATGAGTGACCAGCTGTGCTATTGTTGGCTGTTTATAAATGTAAAAAAATGGGGAGATACTGTTACCTCCCCACTATCAAAATAAGAAAACTAATTATTATCTCTTTTACAACTCCCTACATTCAAGGGGCAATTTCCGATTAACATGTTGTCAGCAGGTACATAAAGACTGCTAAATTCCCTGCCCTAAGAAAAAATAATTTGTTTTCTGGGTATTGATATAAAACATCATCTATTTGCAGAAGTATGAAATAGCAGACTATACCTGAACTTTATGTTCAAGACAGGGTAGGCTTTCACTTCTATATGTTGGCTTAAAAAATCAACCTTACATATTATTGAAGTCACCCAAAACAGGTTTACCCCTGTATTGCTATTTGTGTGCGATAAATGGCGTGCTTAATACCATGTTTCCATTGTAACACACCTTGTTTTGTACTTTACTATTTAATCCTCATCGCCATCAGCATCTCCTCCTGTCTCCGGAGCAAGAGCCGGGCTGTACTTTTCTTTGATTTTTGCTTCAATCTGAGAGGCGACTTCAGGGTTGTCGTGGAGGAATTGTTTTGCCTGCTCACGTCCCTGGGCAATTTTGGTGCCTTCATAACTAAACCAACTACCGCTTTTCTGAATCACATCACATTCTACACCGAGATCAATAATTTCTCCCGTCTTAGAAATTCCTTCGCCAAAAACGATGTCAAAGGTTGCCACTCTGAATGGAGGTGCCAGTTTGTTTTTTACTACTTTCACTTTGGTGGGACTTCCCACTACGTTGCCATCCTTGTCTTTGATGGCGGTACCTGACTTTCTGATGTCCAGACGGAGGGAAGCATAAAATTTCAAAGCATTACCCCCTGTGGTAGTCTCAGGATTGCCAAACATCACCCCAATTTTTTCCCTGAGCTGATTGATGAAAATACAGCAACAACCAGTTCTTCCAATGGTGGCAGTCAATTTTCTCAAAGCCTGTGACATCAACCTTGCCTGCAGCCCCATTTTGGATTCACCCATCTCGCCTTCAATCTCACTTTTGGGTACAAGAGCGGCTACAGAGTCAATCACGAGTAAGTCGATGGCCCCTGAACGAATCAGGTTCTCAGCAATTTCCAACGCCTGCTCCCCGTTGTCGGGCTGTGATATAAACAGATTTTCTGTATCTACACCCAATGATTCTGCATAGGTGCGGTCAAAAGCATGTTCAGCATCTATAAATGCAGCGATACCGCCTGCTTTTTGACATTCTGCAATGGCGTGGATGGTCAATGTAGTCTTTCCTGATGATTCAGGACCATAAATTTCCACAACCCTGCCCTTAGGAAATCCACCGATTCCCGTGGCTATGTCTAAGCTCAATGAGCCGGTGGAAATTGCCTCAGTTGCAATTACCTGCTTGTCACCAAGCTTCATTATAATTCCCTTTCCGTATTGCTTTTCCAGCTTATCTACGGTCGTTCTTAACGATTTTAGTTTCTCTTCCAGTTCTTTTGACATAATAATTAGTTTTGCAATGCAAATATAAGATATTTGTCATTAATGTGACAAAAAAATTGACAATATTTTAATAAAAATATTTAAAGCGTTGATATACTATAAGTTATTTGCTTTTCTTAAACGTCAATTTTTGCGTATTTGGCATTTTCTTCGATGAACTGTCTCCTCGGAGGTACATCGTCACCCATCAGCATAGAGAAAATTTGGTCTGCTTCCAGGGCATCGTCAATGTTAATCCTTCTCAGGGTTCTGGTTGTGGGATCCATGGTGGTTTCCCAAAGTTGCTCTGCATTCATCTCTCCCAAACCCTTATATCGCTGCACTTTGACATTGGCGTCTTCTTTTCCCTTGCTGTAAAAATCGATAGCAGCAATTCGTTCCTCGTCGTTCCAGCAATAGGTAAATTCTTTGCCTTTTTTCACCTGATAAAGTGGTGGTGCTGCAATATAGATAAAACCTTGTTCGATCAGAGGTTTCATATATCTGAAAAAGAATGTGAGGATCAGGGTGGTAATGTGACTGCCATCCACATCGGCATCACACATGACTACTATTTTATGGTATCGCAACTTGTCTATGTTGAGTACACGTTCTCCATCTTTATCCTGTATGCTCACCCCAAGTGCAGTGAACATGTTTTTGATCTCTTCGTTTTCGTAAATTTTGTGTTCCATGGCTTTCTCAACATTGAGGATTTTTCCCCTCAATGGCAAAATGGCCTGAAACATCCTATCCCGGCCCTGTTTTGCTGTACCACCCGCCGAATCTCCCTCTACCAGGAAGATCTCACTGGCCGAAGGATCTTTTGACGAACAATCAGACAACTTACCTGGCAAACCTCCACCCGTGAGTACGGTCTTGCGCTGTACCAACTCTCTGGCTTTTTCTGCCGCATGTCTGGCCGTTGCCGCCAATATCACCTTGTCGATGATTTTTTTGGCGTGTCCGGGGTTTTCTTCAAGGAAAAACTTAAGTGCATCTCCCACACACCTGGATACAATGCCTGTAACTTCAGAGTTGCCAAGTTCTCCCTTGGTTTGTCCCTTAAATTGTGGCTCCGGCACCTTTACCGAAACGATAGCGGTGAGTCCTTCCCTGAAGTCGTCTCCGGATACAGATACTTTAGCTTTGGTGAAAAGGCCGTTGTCTTCGCCATATTGTTTGAAAAGACGGGTGATGGCTCTCCTGAATCCTGCCACGTGGGTACCCCCTTCTCTCGTATTAATGTTGTTGACGTAAGAAAAAATATTCTCCTGATAACCGGTATTGTATTGCATGGCCACCTCAACCTCTACATTTTCTTCCTTGCCAATGACATGGATGGGCTCGTCGATCAATGATGATCTGGACTGGTCGATAAACTTCACAAATTCATTTAAGCCTCCTTCTGAATGGAAAGTTGCACTTTTGAATTCACCCGTTTCTTCATTTTTTTCTCTTTCATCTGTAAGCCTTAGGGTAAGTCCCTTGTTGAGATAGCTCAACTCCCTTAGCCTCTTGGCCAGCGTGTCGTAATCATATACCAGCTCTTCAAAAATTTCAGGATCGGGTGCAAAGGTCACATTGGTCCCGTTTTTATCGGATTCTCCAATTACTTTTACTTCACCCGTGGGCTTGCCCTGGCTGTATTCTTGCTCGAAAACTTTGCCCTCACGGTGAACTTCTGCCCTCAAATACGAAGACAAGGCATTCACACAGGAAACCCCCACACCGTGCAAACCACCGGATACTTTATAGGTGTCTTTATCAAATTTGCCCCCTGCGTGCAAAACGGTCATTACTACCTCAAGCGCAGATTTTTGCAATTTATCATGCATGCCCGTAGGAATACCCCGGCCATTGTCTTTAACGGTCACACTGTTGTTGGGGTGCACAATGACGTCAACAAAGTCACAATATCCCGCCAGGTGCTCATCGATGGAGTTGTCAACTACTTCCCAAACCAGGTGGTGTAAGCCTTTGGAATCTGTACTTCCAATGTACATGCCAGGTCTTTTGCGAACGGCTTCCAGACCCTCCAGTGCCTGTATGTTGTTGGCACCGTAATCTTGGGATTGGGGATTCGGATTTTCACTCATAACTTATTAATATTCAATTAATTTCAAAGATTGCAAAGTTAACCTTTTTCCATCACATTTTTTTAAATATGAGGGTAAAAAATTGGACGATATAAATGCACTAATCATGATGATAAAACGCTATTTTCCAAATAATTAAAACATTTTTTGCAAAATCTGCGTTTGGGTAACACAAGTTACTTGCAACAATGTTGCAAATAAATTATCTTTGTGTCCTAATTTTAATGCATGTCGTCATTTTTTAAAATCAATCTTGACTTTGCAGGCATGGCGGCTTCTGCCATCTGTGCCATTCATTGCATGGCCATGCCCTTGATTTTATCCTTAGGGGTAGCCCATTCAGGCCACTTATTTCATGACCACAGCTTTGACATTGCCGTCATAGCTATCGGCATCGTCATTGCATCCGCCTCTCTTATTACAGATTACAAAAGACATAGGTCCAGACTACCACTCTTGCTCGTGATTATTGGATTCTCAGTACTTACTTACGGCCTTACCCATGGCCATGGCGGCATCCATCTATGGATTAGCCTCATGGGCAGCAGCTTGGTGTCTTCTGCACATTTTATCAATTGGAAGAAAAACCAGTTGCAGTTCTCGTAAGAGATCTACAAATTTCCAGACCTATAACGCTCCATTGCCTTATGCTGAGGCCAACTGCGGCAGTCTTAAACTTATTTGTTGGGATTTGATTTGACCAGATATTGCTCCAGCGCCATCGACATAGAAGGTGCTTCCGGTGTAGGAGCAACTATGTTGGGATAAATGCCATGATCGAGTACTGCCTGAAGTGTAGATTGACCAAAAACTGCGATGCGTGTGTAATTTTGCTTAAAATCGGGGAAGTTTTCGTACAGGGATTCAATGCCCTGAGGGCTGAAAAACACCAAAACATCATAAAACACGTTTTCCAGATCCGACAAGTCGCTCGATAAGGTGCGATACATCAACACGTCGGTAAACTCAATCTTGTTCTTCTCTAGGTAGCCAACCACATCTTTATTGCCAAGATTGGAATTGGGCAGTAAAAATTTTTCGGTGGCTTTAAATTTGTTGAAATAGGCGTGCAAATCATCAAGTTTCTTTTTGCCTGCAAATACCTTTCGTTTGCGGTAAACGATGAATTTTTGAAGGTAATTGGCTATCGCCTCTGTCACACAGAAATACTTGGTTTCAGGCGACATCTTGATCCGCATTTCTTCACAAATACGGAAAAAGTTTTCAATGGCATTTTTACTGCAAAAGATGATGCTCGTGTACTCATCCGGGCGAACCCTGTTTTTCCTAAATTCTTTTTCGGTAACACCCTCTACATGGATGAATGAACGCCAGTCGATGGTGAGTCCATATTTTTTTTCGATGTCGTAATAGGGAGAACGCTCCGGCTTGGGCTGGGAAACCAAAATGGTCTTAATTGGCCTAAACTCCTCTACATATTTAACTTTAGATTTGGAGGCAGTGCTTTTTGTAGCCATTTAGGTAATTTGAGTGATCAATTTTTAGCCCTGTATGTTGGAAATTGCCCTGATCATAACCAATACAGGCGCAATTTCTGCGGTGCAAAGATATATAAAAAAAGGAACTATTCCCTGACCAATCAAAAATATGGAAATGCTCAAGCCCCTCAATGTACGCATGATGTAAAACAATGCCACCATGCCCAAACCAAGATATAAAAACAATAAATGCATGTTTTCAGGCCCATAAGCCAACAATAAATTTACAGGAACCGCAATGATGCCCAATAAAATATTAAAAACAAGGATGATGTAGCTATAAAGAGAGCTTTCTTTCGTAACTGGAAATAAGCCGCCCAACAGCCACATAAAGCTGTGCCTTATTAAATATACTCCACACACAGCGGCAAAACAAAGCAGCCAGATTTTGATGCCTTCCTGACCGCCGTAGTGCTTTTGCAACAAATAAATAAACACAGACAAATTGATGAAAAAACACAAATAGAGGAGTGCGAAATGAAAATTATAACCCCCGGCTTCGTCTCTCTTGGTGAGTTTCATCATGTTGAGGTTAAACATCGACCGCAGAAGATATCCCAAAAGACTGGTTTTGTGGCTTATCACCACCGCCAGCATGGCCCAGGAAAAAATCATGATCCAAAAGATAAAACTCGTAGAAACCTTGGGTTTTACCTTAGAAATATCTTCAATGGCCTTTTGAACCGGCTTAAATTGCTGTCGCCTTAGCGGTACGTGGTTTACTTCAAACGGATTGCCGGCAATGCCCACATCGGCACTATCCTTTTGCATGGTCTCTTGTTCTGAAGAAACAGCCGGCAGATTTTGTATCCTGGATGAAACTTCGAAGGGATTTGATCTGTTGTTCTGACCATAACCAAATGAGCCGAAGAGCGTCAAAAGACCCCATACCATAACCCAAATTGCTGCCTTCTTTTTCAACATGCCGCAAAATTACTTTTATTTTTATGCCAAATTCCGCCAATTTGCCTTTTTACCATAAATTCTGTGCATTTTGAACCACTTTTTAACCAAATCCTCCTTTTAAAACAAATACAATTTGTCTGAAAACCTCATAAAACGGGTCTTGGTGTTGGGCAGCCTGGCCATTGTGGGCATCATTGCCGTCCAATCGTTTTGGTTGTCCAAATCATGGGATATCCGCGACAACGACTTTGACCAGTCAGTGACCATTGCGCTTAGAAATGTAGCCCAAATTATTGCCAATTACAACAATACCACCCTACCCAAATACAATCTGGTTCAACGCCGTTCTTCCAATGTTTATGCGGTCAATGTCAACAGTAAAATTGAAGACATCGCCGTTTTGGAAGACTACCTGTACCAGGAAATTTCCAACGTTTTTATCAATACCGATTTTGAATATGCTGTTTATGATTGCGCCAGCAGTGAGATGATTTATGGCAATTATTGCAAAATGGACAATTCTACACACAAAAAGAAAGCCTCCATCTTACCCAAATTTTCACACCTTGATTACTATTTTGTGGTAAAATTTCCGGAAAGGGAAAGTTATATCGTAAGCGACCTTTGGACCAACCTCATGATTGGCTCTGTTGCCATTTTATCAGTTTTGTTTTTTACTTACAGCATCCTCATCATCCTGCGCCAAAAGAGGTTGTCTGATCTTCAGAAGGATTTTATCAACAACATGACCCATGAATTTAAGACCCCCATATCTTCAATTAAAATTGCAGCCGATGTCTTGCAAAATGATGGCCATATAAAATCCGATGTTCGCTTGTCGAGATACGCCAACATCATCAGAGAACAAAATCTCAGACTCAACGACCAGGTTGAAAAAGTACTCAATGTAGCGAGATTGGAGAATGACACGTTGAAACTTACCATCGAAGAAGTAGATTTAAACACATTACTTTCAACCATTGTGGAAGCCACCGAATTAAAACTGGAAAAAGGCAGCATACATTACACGGAACTGGTCAAAGACGTGGTCATCCATGCAGACAAATTGCACCTCACCAATGTGGTGTACAACATCATTGACAACGCTGTGAAGTATTGCGATCGGGACCCACAAATTCAGCTGACACTGCAAAACAAAAACAATGGCATTGCTATCAGAATCGAAGACAACGGCATAGGTATTCCCAAAGAGTACCTGAGGTTTTTGTTTGATAAATTTTATCGGGTCAATACAGGCAATGTACACAATGTAAAAGGATTTGGACTCGGCCTTTTTTATGTAAAAAGTATATGTAAGGCCCACAACTGGGAAATCATGGTCGATTCAGACGTAGGCAAGGGATCGGTCTTTGAAATTGAAATTTCCGAAAACGCCATAATCGGCAAGGCATAGTGATATTGGCATACGGTAATAAAAGCGTTCATGACCACAAAATTTATGAAACACACTGCATATGCAAATAATTATTAATTTTACCTCATAGCACAACTCAAGCCAGCGAAACATGAACAAGGCCAGGATTCTTTACGTAGAAGATGACGAAACATTAAGTTTTGTGACTTCAGACAACCTGTCGCTCAATGGCTATGATGTGGTCCATTGCCTCGACGGTGAAGTAGCTATGACCGCCTTTGCCAACGGTCATTTTGACCTGTGTCTGCTGGATGTCATGCTTCCCAAAAAAGATGGCTTTGCACTCGCTGCAGAAATTCGTAAAAAAAACCCTGAAATACCCATCTTGTTCCTGACGGCCAAATCCATGAAAGAGGATCGCATTACCGGCCTGAAACTGGGAGCCGATGATTATATAACCAAACCTTTCAGCATTGAAGAGCTGATTTTGAAAATTGAAGTCTTTCTTAAAAGGAAGTTCATCAACATAAAACAGGCAAACAAATACACCCTCGGCAAACTCACCTTTGATTATAAAAACCTTACCATCCATTCCGGTGAATCAGAAAAAACGCTGACCCAAAGAGAAGCCGATCTGTTGAAATTGCTGATTGAAAACAAAAACAACGTCATCAAAAGAGAGGAAATCCTCGAAAGGGTCTGGGGTCAAAACGACTATTTTTTAGGAAGGAGCATGGATGTATTCATCTCCAGACTTCGCAAATATTTGAGCGATGATGAGAGTCTCAAAATAGACAACATTCATGGTGTGGGCTTCAAGCTGATAGCTCCCTGATCTTCAGTTTTTTTATTCACCTTTGATATACCAAGTCAACGACTTGCGAATCTGTTCATCGCTTGCCGTGTGGTTATAACCACATTTACCAATGCCCTCCAGCAATGAAAACCGGATGATGCCTTTGTCATTCTTCTTGTCGAAACGCATGGCTTCAATGATGGCAGCTGCATCGGGTATGGACTTGTATTTGTGACCAAAGAGCCTCAATACGTGATCCCTTACTTCTTTTGCCTGTAGCATAGTAACAAAACCTAGCTGCATGGCAAGATGGGTTTCACACACCATGCCAATCGCTACAGCATCACCATGAGTTATGGATTTACCCGTATCAAGCAACAACCCTTCGATGGCATGGCCAATCGTATGCCCAAAATTCAAAATCTTGCGCAAGCCCCTTTCTTCGGGATCCTGCATAACAACCTCATTTTTTATTCTAATGCTGTGTTCCACCAAAACTTCATAAGGCAGGTCAGACAATTGCTCGATGTCTTTCCATTTCAGCCATTCGTTTTTATCGGCAATGAGGTGATGTTTGAGGATTTCTGCATAACCGCTTTGGAGCTGACGATAGGGCACACTTTTGATAAAGGAGGTATATATAAATACCGCTTCTGGCTGACGGAACACACCCACAATGTTTTTATGATGGTCCAGATCAATGCCCAATTTACCACCTACAGATGCATCCACCTGCGCCAATAATGAAGTAGGTACTTGGATAAATCTTATGCCTCTCATAAAAGTAGCAGCACAGAAGCCACCCAAATCACCAATCACGCCACCCCCCAAATTGATGATTATCGCTTGTCTGTCGGCCCCGTGGTACAACAAGCTCTTCCAGATAAAAGCAGCGGTGTCAATGGTTTTATTGATTTCTCCGCTGTCAATTTGTATGATAACGGCGTCTGCCGGCAGATCTTCCAATATATATACCAAACAGTTTTGCTCCGTATGTTCGTCTACTACCACAAAAATTTTTGAGGGGTTGAGTCCTTCCAAAAAGTTGGCCAGCGATCCAGCTTCATTGATAAAGATGTCATATCCTAAACTATGAATCACTGCCATGTCGACTTATTTTGAAGTTCATCCAGACTCCAGGCTTCGGCCTTTTCTGCAAACAAGGCTTTGGTGCGCGACCAAACAGAGGCAAAGAGTTCAGACTTTCGATATGCCTCCAATGCCTCGGCATTCTCCCAGATGCTGATGGTAAAAAATATGTTGTGATGCAGCCTGTCTCTCAGCAGTGTGAGATCTTTTTGTCCGGGGAAGGCTGCAATAGACGATTTACTTTCTTCAAAAATAGAGAGAAACGCACTTACTTCTTCTTCTCTGAAGCTAAGTTTGACAATACGGGTGATCATGTTAATGAAAATCAATTTGAATGGTTTCGTTGGCAAAGAGGTGCAAGGTGCTGCTCGCTTTGCCCATATTGATGGCTATTTCCAGGTGGTCGGCTGCATTGAACCAGGCAAGCACTTCTCCGGCACCCACTTCTCCATAGTGTTTGGAAAGCATTTCAATGGGATCGTTGGGTTTATAATAGATGGAAAAACTTCTGCCATTTCTCGATTTTTCAAACAACTCCCGGGTGAGGTTGGTAATTACATTTTCGTAGTGATCTACGTGAATAATGGTAGCTTTGATCTGTTGGCTTGTCACCACAGGTCTGAAACTTAGCCGGGCGTTGTATTCTCTCACCGGAAAGGCAAATTCATCGAACGGCAGTCCGTGGTGAATGCAGGCAGCAGCATGCGCATAGATTTGATAGACTTGTTTGCCGGCACACCTGGCAGGGTCAATCACATACGGATCTTCAATTTCTTCCATTACCATTGAAAAGATGCCATTGTCAGGACCAATGAAGTACTGATCTTCTTTTTTAAACACCAGGAATTTTGGATTTTTTTCGTAATAATTGTTAACAGCAACAATGTTGATGCTTTCTGCTGGCAAAGAAGGAATCAGGTTTTTAAGGTAGTAGGCGGCAAGAAAAATATCGTAAACCTTCAGGGTATGGCATACGTCCAGAATCCGTACCTGCTCACAGTTTTTGTACAGAGCTGCCTTTAATTCCGCACCGTAGTGATCATCGAGGCCATAGTCAGTAATCAGGGAAATTAGCTGCATGGATTAAAAAATGCCCAATTTTTGAACCATTGAAAGCAAGAAACTTTTATATAAAAAATTATTTATTGATTTTTGAGCCGACTTATTGGCTGAAATAACGATTTCACAGTTTTGGTGTTGATATAAGTAAACCGGTTTGACTTACTTTTTTCACTTTTTTCGGTAAAGCCGTTGTTTCTGTGTACAAAGTAATGAAAACATATTTGAATAAAATATTTATTTTTTAGTTATAACATTTAATTCCTTAATCATCAATATATTGAAAGATAATAACGCTGCAGCGTTGCACGAAGTGCAAATTCAATTTGAAGGCATCGATCCCATTGATCTATACGGAGAAGGCGATTCCAAACTTAAAATAGTGAAAAGGGTCTACCCCGATGTCAAAATGGTAACCCGGGGCACAACCCTCAAATTGATAGGTGAAGCCGAACAAACCGAAGAACTGAAAGAGCGTTTTGGCCTGATGATATCCATCCTGAGGCAAAAACAGGAACTTTCTATCCAAACCCTGATCGATCTGCTCAATGGCAACAACCCCATGGCCAACAAAATTGTTGACTCCAACCCGGGCAATGTCATAGTTTATGGAAGAGATGGCAGACCCATCAAAGCCAAAACCATCAACCAGAAAAAGCTGGTAGAATTGAGCCGCACCAACGACATCGCTTTTGCCATTGGTCCCGCCGGTACAGGTAAGACCTATACAGCTGTGGCCATGGCCGTAGCAGCGCTTAAAAATAAAACGGTAAAAAAAATCATCCTTACCCGCCCTGCAGTAGAAGCCGGTGAGAGCCTTGGGTTTTTGCCGGGTGACCTCAAAGAAAAGGTAGACCCCTATCTGCGCCCCTTATACGATGCGCTCGAAGATTTGTTTCCCATGGACAAGCTCAAATTTTTTATGGAAAACAACACCATCGAAGTGGCCCCTCTTGCTTTTATGAGGGGTAGGACACTCGACAATTCGTTCATCATCCTGGATGAAGCTCAAAACTGTACCTCTCCGCAACTCAAAATGTTCCTGACGCGTTTGGGTCCCAATGCCAAATGTATTATTACCGGTGACTTAACCCAGATCGACCTCCCGCCATCGCAGTCAAGTGGTTTGATCAGGGCGCTCAACATTTTGGGTAACATAGAAGGCATTGGAGTGGTCTATCTCAATGAAGAAGACGTGGTAAGACACAGGCTGGTGAAAGAAATCATCAAGCGATACAATGAGTCTGATGAAAAAATAAAGGAAGAAATGGCGCGCAAAAAGGCTGAAAAAATAGCATTGGCCGAACAAAGAAAAACAGAAATCCAAGACAACTTATGACATCCAAAGTAGTTTATCACCAGGGTTTAAGGACCACAGCCACCCATCTGCGCAGCGGGCAGTCCATCATCACAGACGCACCTGTCGACAACAATGGCAAGGGTGAAGCTTTTTCACCTACAGATTTGATGTCCACCTCTCTGGCATCGTGTATGATGACCATTATGGGAATAACCGCGGAAAAAAATGATATCGACATAGATGGCGCTGAAGCAGAAGTGTTGAAAATCATGGCAGAAAATCCGAGGAGGGTAGCAGGCATCGACATACAAATGACCATGCCGGCAAAACCATATACCGAAAAAGAAAAAAGTATGCTGAGCCACGCTGCACTGACTTGTCCGGTCATGAAGTCCATTCATCCCGACATTGTGGTAAATCTCAATTTGATTTGGCAAGATGCCTGATATTATCATTTCGCACCCTAGCCAACGGATTGAAGGAGAAATAGCCTTAGGAGGCTCCAAAAGCATTACCAATCGTGCTTACATCATCCGGGCACTATGTAATCACGATTTCGAAATAACCAATGCTTCACAAAGTGACGATAGCAGGTCTTTGTTGCAGTTGTTAACCCAAAAACAGGGCGTTTTAGATGCGGGACATGCCGGCACCACCTTTCGTTTTTTGACAGCTTATCTCGCCTTCAAAGAAGGCAGTCAGGTGCTGACGGGCTCATCCAGAATGCTGCAACGACCAATAGGACCGCTGGTAGATGCCCTCAGACAATTGGGGGCCAACATTACCTATCTCGAAAAAGAAGGGTATCCTCCCATCAGGATCGATGAGGTACGCAGGCAAAGCAACAACTCCGTTGTATTGCCCGCCGACATCAGCTCCCAGTTTATTTCTGCTTTGCTGATGATAGGACCAACACTCCCCGATGGCCTCGAAATCCAATTAACCGGCGAACTTGTTTCGGAGCCCTATTTGCGAATGACCGTAGATATGATGGCTGTTTTTGGGGTAGAGGTGCAGTGGGAAAACAACCGCCTTTTGGTTCCTCCTCAGACTTACCAGGCCAGACCTTATGTAGTGGAAGCAGACTGGTCTTCTGCCTCATATTATTTTGCCATGGCAGCTTTGGCAAAGAGGGCAAAAATTGTGTTAAAGGGCTTGTTTTTACCCAGCATCCAGGGCGATAGCGGTATAGCAAACATTGCTGAAAACTTTGGTGTCAAAACTACCGTTGACGATGAGGGGTCTTTGATTATAGAAAAACAGGAAGACAAAGCACCCGGTCTTTTTGAATATGATTTTGTACAGCAACCCGACATTGCCCAAACCGTTTTTGCACTTTGTGCAGGACTAGGTACTGCCGGACTGTTTGCCGGTCTCCAGACACTCAGGATAAAGGAAACAGATCGCATAGCGGCCATGCAACAGGAATTGGCAAAAGCAGGCGTATTTCTTTCAAAAGTGCCCTCCAGATTTCACAAAAATTCTGAAGACGAACTATATATGCAGGAGGGCAAGGCTCATTTCAATGATATACCTGTTTTTGAAACGTATCACGACCATCGCATGGCCATGGCATTGGCACCCCTCGCATTATTGCATGAAATTGTCATTCGAGATGCTTCCGTAGTGAGTAAATCTTATCCTCAATTTTGGTCCGATATAAATTCACTCGGATTTGAAACCAAAGAAGCCTGACCTTTCCTCCGTTTTTCATTTTTTCAAATAGGCCTTAAGCTGTATTTTTATGGCAAAAGCCGCAAAATGTCTGCAAACTATTTACTTGGCGTTGATTTGGGAGGTACCAAAATTGAAGCCGCATTGCTCGACGCCAAAACGCTCAATGTACTGGTGAGAGAAAGGGTAGCCACCGAAGGCCACCTGGGTTACGATCACATCCTTAACAATATTTCCGTACTGGCAAATGCGGTTTGTGACAAATACAATTTCACGCCCGGACACATTGGCATTGCCACACCCGGTACCCTGGATCCAATGACCCAGACCATGAAAAACTGTAATACCACTGCCTTGAATGGTCGCCACATGAAAGCCGATCTTGAAAAAATTTTGGGCTACGAAGTACGACTGGCCAACGATGCCAATTGTTTTGCCATTGCGGAAGCCCAAATGGGCATTGTAAAAGAAAAGATGCCTGAGGCAGAGGTGGTTTTTGGTGTTATCATGGGTACGGGAGTTGGCGGAGGCTTGGTAGTCAACGGCAAGGTCATCGGTGGCAGGCATGGCATAGGGGGTGAATGGGGCCACAATTTTTTGGATGAATCCGGCGGCTCCTGTTATTGTGGAAAAACGGGTTGTGTGGAAACAGTCATTGCCGGCCCTTCACTGGAACGGTTTTATGCCAAAATCAGCGGCAGTGAAAAGAAATTGAAAGACATTGTAACAGAATACAGGCAGGGCAATGCCCCCTTTGCACAACAAACCATGGAGCGGCTGTTTGAACAATTTGGCAGAGCCGTTGCAGTGGTCATCAACATCGTTGACCCCGATGTGATTGTCATAGGTGGAGGTGTAGGCAACATTGATGAAATTTATACCGAAGGGGTAGAGAGGGTCAAAAAATACATTTTCAACCCAAGGGTAGAAGTGGTCTTTCTCAAACCCAGTTTGGGAGATAGTGCCGGTGTCTTTGGTGCGGCTTTGTTGTGATGATTGTGCTCACAACAGTATTAAACAAACCTTAAATCATAGTATAATCGTCGTTTTCAAGGGATTCCGCCGTATCTTTGCACCACCATTTCCAATTGTATGTTACAAACCAAAGATCTCACATTCCAATATCCGGGGGGAAACGTTTTTGTTTTTCCAGATTTGAATGTAGGTGCCAAAGAAAGCCTGCTGTTGCTGGGAAGATCCGGCATCGGAAAAACTACTTTATTACACCTTTTGGGAGGCTTGATGCACCCAAGCAAAGGTTCTATTTTAATTGATGGCGGAGACCTGTCTAAAAAAAGCGGAAAGGAGCTCGATCGGTTCCGGGGCAGACACATAGGCATCATCTTCCAGCAAAACCACTTCATCTCCTCCCTTACAGTTTTGGAGAATATATTGCTGGCACAAACATTGATTGGTGACAAAGCGGATAGTGGAAGAGCACACCAACTTCTGGAACGATTGGGCATTGGTACAAAAAGCCATCAATCCATCAACCGTCTTTCGCAGGGAGAAAAGCAACGGGTGGCCATTGCCCGAGCGGTCATCAACAAACCAGGGCTGATTCTGGCCGATGAACCCACCTCCGCCCTCGATGATCATAATTGCCATGCAGTATATAAGCTATTGGAAGAACAGGCCAAAGAAGAAGGATCTGCCCTCGTCATTGTAACCCACGATACAAGATTGAAAACCGAAGTCAAACACCAAATTACCCTTCAATGATGCAGTTTTTAAAATTAGCCGTTAAAAATCTGTTTCACAAGCCGCTCAATCTGGCGCTCAGCCTTATTTTGTTTGCCTTGGGGGTAGGTCTTATTTCGTTTTTATTGCTTTTCAACGCACAACTCAAAGAAAAATTTGAAGCCAACCTGGCAGGCATCGACCTGGTCATTGGTGCAAAGGGGTCGCCACTGCAACTCATCCTATGCAATATGTACCACATCGACAACCCTACGGGCAACATCAAAATCAAGGATGCCAAACCGTTTCTCAATCCCCTCCATCCATTGATCAAAAAAGCGGTACCCCTTTCTCTGGGCGACAATTATCGCTCGTTCAGAATAGTGGGCACCAACCACAACATCCTGTCATTGTACGGTGGAGAGATAGCCGCGGGAACCTTGTGGAAAAAAGACCTCGAAGTAACCATCGGTGCTACTGTGGCCAAAAAATCGGGACTCAAAATAGGAGATGACTTCGTAAGTTCTCACGGCTTCGACGAAGACCCTGACCTGGCGCACGACCACGCCAAATTTAAGGTAAGCGGCATCCTCAAAGGCACCGGCACTGTCCTTGACCAACTCATCCTCACCAATACAGCTTCCATCTGGGAGATGCATGCCCACGCAGCAACTGAGGGCGAAGCAGAGCATGACCACGAACACATGGCTGCCGATACCCTCAATGAGCATGTACACGACAACTCCAACAACGACTTGCTCGCACACCCCGAAGAGCAAATTACTTCTATCCTGATAGAATACAAAAGTGCCAGCAACTACCAGGCCCTCAACATGCCAAGAGCCATCAATGAAAATACTGCGATGCAGGCCGCTTCTCCGGCTTATGAGATCAATAAACTCTACGATATGATTGGCACGGGCACAGAAACCATCCGTTACATCGCTTTGTTGATTGCCATTGTATCCTTGATTAGCATTTTCATTTCCCTTTACCAGTCTATGAAGCAGCGCAAATATGAGCTGGCCATTCTCCGTGTCATGGGCAGCAGCAGGAGCGGCTTGTTTTTACTGATCCTGATCGAAGGCCTGGGCATTGCCTTTTTGGGTTGGCTATGTGGCACCCTGCTTAGTCATGTGGGCATGATGATCCTGGGCAACTACCTCACCGAAGATTTTGGTTACGATTTCCAGGCGTGGGTTTTGTTAAAAGAAGAGTGGTACTTGTTTTTTATTTCTTTGGGCCTTGGTGCCGTAGCTGCCCTGGTTCCTGCATGGAAGGCCGCCAATACGGATATCAACCAAACCCTTGGTGAAAAATAGAGAAGGGATGGACTGTTACTTTTCAACTTATAGCACCGTTATCAAATTGATGAAGAAAGGAACATGGTTACTACTGGGCTTGCTGATGTCGGCGTTTGTATCTGCCCAAAAATCTTCTTGGGCAACTCTGAGCCTTGTAAGCAGCACCACAAGTTTTGATGCCGCCTATGGCATTGAGGTAAAAAAGGTAAAAGTGAGTCCTGCCGTAAAAGCCATGCAGGGCACAGAACTGGAAGTAGACGGCTACATCATCCCACTGAGTGGCAAGCTGGCACAAAACCACTTCATGCTTTCCAAATTCAGTGAAAAGATGTGTTTTTTCTGCGGCAAAGCAGGACCCGAAACCGCCATGCAGGTCTTCCTGGCAGGAGGTAAAAAAATCCCTTATACGGATGAAAAAATAAAGGTCAAAGGCATCCTGCGCATCAATGAAAATGACCCATCGGGCTTACTTTACACGCTGGAATCAGCACAAATCCTGGAATAAAATGAACAGGCTCTATATACTAATCACAATTATTACCCTGTCTGCTTCGGTTCAAGCCCAGTCAGACAACGTTTGGAAGTCATTATCCAAAATCACCTACCGTAAAGAATACGATGAGCTCATGGGTTTTAAAATAGATAAACCCGTATTTAGTGATGCCATCAAAAGCATGGAAGGCAAAACAATTACCGTCAAAGGCTACATCATCCCGGTTGAGGGTTACAAATCGCACAAGGAATTTATTTTCTCCGCCTTTCCCTACAGCATGTGTTTCTTCTGTGGTGGTGCAGGCCCCGAAACGGTCATGGAAGTGAGTGCCAAAGAAGCGGTAAAATACACCACCGAACAAATCACCCTCACAGGCACCCTTCGCCTCAACAGCGATGACATCAATCGCCTGATGTTTAAAATCGATCACGCGGTCCGCGTTGATAAATAAGTGCGGGGTATCCGGTGGATATGTGCACATTTTCACATTTTCAAATGTTCATATATTCATATAATAAAGGTTATTACTATAGACGAGGTATACCGCTTTTATAATAAGAGAAAGTCCTTAATTACCTTCATTCCCTGAATGTTGAAAAAACCAGGGAAAACCCATTCCAACGAGTCAGTCTATCAGAGAAGTATTTTGGAATGCGGTAAAACAAAAGCAGTCATCTGAAAGACCGATTTTATAAAGAAGAAGGAGTGAATTTTTTTGAAATACACTACAAAACTGCGTTTTATAGGCACTCACATTATAAGCACGAAGACACCTTAAGCAGAGTGATTTAAAACTTAATGCCACTCAATGCTCTAAATGTTGAAAAAAATGGTAGAAACACTTCGAAAGGAGTCTGTCTATGGATGGGAAAAATTGGATTTAGGTAAAACAAAAGGCAGCCATTTTAAAAGACTGAACCCAAAATAACGAGCAAAGTTTTATTTGAAATACACTACAAAACTGCGTTTTATAGGTACACGCATTGAGGGAATTTAAAGAATTAAGCTAAGGTAATAAAGACATAGCCCTTAATTACCTTCATTCCCTGAATGTTGAAAAAACCAGGGAAAGCCCATTCCAACGAGTCAGTCTATCAGAGAAGTATTTTGGAATGCGGTAAAACAAAAGCAGTCATCTGAAAGACCGATTTTATAAAGAAGAAGGAGTGAATTTTTTTGAAATACACTACAAAACTGCGTTTTATAGGCACTCACATTATAAGCACGAAGACACCTTAAGCAGAGTGATTTAAAACTTAATGCCACTCAATGCTCTAAATGTTGAAAAAAATGGTAGAAACACTTCGAAAGGAGTCTGTCTATGGATGGGAAAAATTGGATTTAGGTAAAACAAAAGGCAGCCATTTTAAAAGACTGAACCCAAAATAACGAGCAAAGTTTTATTTGAAATACACTACAAAACTGCGTTTTATAGGTACACGCATTGAGCACATACAGACGCATTAAGCAGATAGATAAAAAACTTAATGCCACTAAATGCTCTCAATGTTGGAAAAAAAGGTAAAAACTTTTCGAAAGGAGTCTGTCTATAGATGGGAAAACGCTGGGTTTAGGTAAATACATCGTAAATCACCCCCTTTCCTTCAAGGAATTCACCCTTATATAGACAAATTCCTGATAACCCGATCCCTACAATGACTTCACCATTATAGGGACAAGTGCTCCGTTGCTGGATCCCTACACCGGTGCCCGGCATAGGGACAGGTGCTCCGATGGCGGATACCCCGCTAGCCTAACATCGCCAATTCCCTAATCAGAATTTTATTGGGTTTTCTGTCTGAAAAATGAATAATATTTGTCTCTTTTAGCTCATTGAGGATACGGGCAACCGTTTGACGGGAAGTGTCTGTGAGGAAGGCAATTTCTTTGTGCGACATACCGTGGTTAATGAGGATTTCATTCAAGCCGATGGTAATGCCGTGCATTTTAGCTGTTTTTTTGATGAAACCTGTTATGCGTTCCTTGGCCTTGAGGAAGACAAAAGACTGCATACGTTCTTCCAAATCCTGGATGCGGGTAATCATAATGTTTGCGAGGGTGGCCATTAGTTCTCCATTGGAGGCGACAAGACCTTTGAAGGTTCTTACATCAATTTTCAGCACCAGGCTATCGGTGAGGGCTTCGGCAAATTCAAGGCGGTAAGCAGTGGACGTAAAGATGTTTTCTCCAAAAATCTCATTTTTATAAGCAATGTACTTTACCAATACTTTGTTGCCTTCCGTTTGGGCAGCCAGTTTGATGGATCCCTTCATTACAATGAACACATGTTGAATCGCATCGTTGTATTGATAGATGCGTTTGTGTTTTGCTACCGTGATGACCGAAGCAGCTTTGATAAGTTCATCTTTGTGCTCAGCAGAAAGGCATTCCAGCATGGGAATAGATTGGATCAAATCTGTAGTAAGGTTAAAGTTTGCCATATCTTGTCGAATTTGTCTTATAAGATGATAGATTTTCCAAAATCCCCTATTTTTGAAAGAATTTTTTAAAAAATAATTTGTGATCAAAACAGATGTGCTCGTAGTCGGTGGCGGTGTAGCCGGACTTTCTTTCGCGATTTGGATGGCTGAAAAACGCAAAGACCTGGAAATCACAGTATTAACAAAAGTCAATGCATCAGAGAGCAATACCCGCTACGCCCAGGGTGGGGTAGCAGCTGTTTGGAACAAAGACATCGATGATCACGACAAACACATAGCCGATACCCTCGATGCCGGCGATGGCCTCTGCGATTACGAAGTAGTAAAAATGGTGGTGGAAGAAGGACCCCTTCGTGTCCAGGAGATCATCGACTGGGGCGCCAGATTTGATAAAAACAAGGAAGGTCAATACGATCTGGGCAAAGAAGGCGGACATTCAGAAAATCGAATCCTCCATTACAAAGACATTACGGGTTGGGAAATCCAGCGCACCCTCAATGAAAAAGCAAAGTCCCTGCACAACATTAAAATATACGAGCATTATTTTGCCATCAACATCATCACCCAGCACCACCTGGGTCGCAATGTCACCCGACTGACTCCCGATATTGAGTGTTATGGTGCTTATGCCTTGGATAAAAACACCAAAAACATAGAAACCATCCTCGCCAGAGCTACCGTCATTGCCACCGGTGGAGCAGGCCAGGTGTACAAAAGTACCACCAACCCGGTCATTGCTACCGGCGATGGTATGGCCATGGTCTACCGCGCCAAGGGCAGGCTGGCCAACATGGAGTTTGTGCAGT